>Ga0209291_1000886_pt1 | contig 28175 bp, 26 predicted proteins | sample GOMGulsemesocosm_FD_184633 | JGI IMG/M metagenome (GOLD analysis project Ga0209291, IMG submission 184633) | Methane-oxidizing microbial communities from mesocosms in the Gulf of Mexico - GOM9B Gulf of Mexico (SPAdes) (version 2) | ecosystem: Environmental > Aquatic > Marine > Cold seeps...
CTTCTACTAATTCTGATAAACAGTTTAAGTGTCCACCAGCTCCGTGATCATGAATAGAAACAATAGGATTAATATCACTTTCTACCATTCCTCTTACAGCATTGGCAGCACGTTTTTGCATTTCTGGATTAGAACGTTGAATGGCATTTAATTCAATACCTGAACTATTTCCTCCAGTATCTGCTGATGATACAGCAGCACCACCCATACCAATTCGGTAGTTTTCACCACCTAAGATTACTATTTTATCCCCTTCTTGAGGAGTGTCTTTTAAGGCTTGTTCAGCTTTTCCGTATCCAATACCTCCAGCTTGCATGATTACTTTATCGAAACCAAGTTTTCTGGCATCTTCATCATGTTCAAATGTTAATACTGAACCAGTAATTAATGGCTGACCGAATTTGTTTCCAAAATCTGATGCTCCATTGGATGCTTTTATTAAAATGTCCATTGGAGTTTGGTATAACCATTTGCGCTCGTCCATTCCTTGTTCCCAAGGTCTGTTTTCTTCTAAACGAGAATAAGAAGTCATGTAAACCGCTGTTCCGGCTAAAGGTAAAGATCCTTTACCACCTGCAAGTCTGTCTCTAATTTCTCCTCCAGCTCCAGTCGCAGCACCATTAAAAGGCTCTACAGTAGTAGGGAAGTTATGTGTTTCTGCTTTTAAGGAGATTACAGAATTAAATTCTGTCTCTTTATAAAAGTCAGGTTTGTCAGCAGATTTTGGTGCAAACTGAGTTACCGTTGGTCCTTCAATAAATGCAACATTATCTTTATATGCTGAAACAATTCCTTTTGGAGTTTCAGCTGATGTTTTCTTAATTAATTTAAATAAAGAAGTTGGCATTTCTTCTCCGTCAATAATAAATGTTCCGTTGAATATTTTATGACGACAGTGCTCAGAGTTTACCTGAGAGAATCCGAATACTTCAGAATCGGTTAACTTTCTCCCAATTTTGGTAGCCATTCCTTCAAGGTATTCAACTTCTTCGTCACTTAATGCTAATCCTTCTTGTTGATTATAAGCAGCAATATCATCAATATCTAAAACCGCTTCTGGTTGTACATCAACATTAAAAATTTCTTGATTTAATTCAGAAAATTTCTGAGATAACATCGGGTCAAAACCTGTATTGTTTTCTGTAGTACTTTTGTACTCTTCAATACGGATGATTCCTTCAATTGTCATGTTTTGTGTAATCTCTACCGCATTGGTACTCCAAGGAGAAATCATTGCCGCCCTAGGCCCAATAAAAAAAGCGTCAAGAGACGCCGCGTTTATTTTAGGTTGATTACCAAATAACCAAGTCAATTTTTCAATTGCTTCGCTAGAAAGTTCTTTTGTTGTTTGTACAGCGAATACAGTGCTGTTTGTGTTTCCAAAGAAATGAATCATCTATTAACGTTTTTGTTGTGTTATTTAAAGATGCAAAAGTACGTATTTTAACCGATTTAATAACTGAACAAATAGCTTTTAATTAACAGTGGTATATATTATTGTTAACTACTTTATTTGTTAATCAGTAATTTGAATTGATAATTCTTTTTTATAAATTCGGGACTCTAATTTTATTTATGTACACAAAAAGAATTTTTCCAATTAAAGGGGTTTTAAAATGGACGATAAGAGATTTATTATTATTCTTCTTCTTGTCTTCAATTCCTGTTTTTTTATTTGATATTGTAGGATGGAAATGGTTACATGTGCCGTGGTTGCCGCTAGGTGTTTTGGGTACAGCTACAGCTTTTGTTATTGGTTTCAAAAATAACGCATCCTATGACAGACTATGGGAGGCTAGAAAAATATGGGGTGGTATTGTAAATGCTTCTCGTACTTGGACTATTATGCTAAAAGATTTTATTACCAATGAGCATGCAAAATCTGAGTTAAGCAATGAAGAGTTATATGGTGTCAAGAGAGAGTTGGTTCATAGGCACATAGCTTGGTTAACGGCTTTACGCTATCAATTACGTAAGGATAGACCTTGGGAAATGCATTTAAAAAAGGACCGGGCCAATAGGAAGTTTAGAGAAGGGCAGTTTATAGTTTATGAAGATAAATTCCCTATAAAAGGAGCGATAAAACCGTACATTTCTGAACATGAGTATAATGAAGTATTTGCTAAAGGGAATCAAGCTTCACAATTATTGGGGATTCAATCTAAGCGTTTGAGAGAGTTAAAAGAAAATGGAGCTATAGAGGATTTTAGGCATATGGAGTTAGTTAATATGTTGAAAGAGTTTTATGCGCTTCAAGGGAAAAGTGAACGAATTAAAAATTTTCCGTATCCAAGACAATTTGCAACTTTGAATTATTTATTCGTATGGATCTTTATTTTGCTTGTTCCGTTTGGTATAATGGAAGAATTTGAGAAAATAGGTGATCATATTTTAGTAGATTTAGCTAACCATCAATCACACACTAGTTTATTACATCAAATCCAAGTTTTTATTGGAGAGAAATTTGTGTGGTTTTCAATATTATTTAGCACGCTAATTTCTTGGGTTTTTCATACTATGGAAAAGATAGGAGAGAATTCAGAAAACCCGTTTGAAGGTGGGCCAAATGACGTGCCCATTACCAACATGAGTAGAGGGATAGAAATAGATATCAGACAATTGATTGATGATTCAGATATTCCTCAGCCTTATGAATGGAAAAATGATATTATTATGTAAATACAAATAAATGCTATAAAACAAAAAGGGCCTGCGTTTGCAAGCCCTTTTTGTTTTTAGTTGCAATACTGTAGCTCTAGTTGACAACTAATTTTTTGACAACACTGTTTTTGTCAGTTTGTATTTTTAAAAGATACATACCAGCTGCTACTGTGTCAAGTTTATCCAATGTGATTATTGAATTTTGAGTATCTATTTTTTTAGATAGAATTAATTTCCCAGTAATGGTATACAGTTCTAATTGTTTAATGGTATTGTTACCTTTATTGATGTAAACCATGTTTGAATGCGCTGGATTTGGGTACATACTGAAGTCATTAGCAGTATAATCATCAACAGCAAGAACACTGCTCCAAATTTGACCTACATATTCGGGATGATCAATAAAAGGGTTTCTGTTATTTTGTTCACTAAAAATAGCATTGTTTCTGTCAATTTCTCTTTGAGAAACAGGATCTAGTATGTGCCATTGGTATAAAATATCAATGAAAGGTGAGGCAAATACTTTGTCTGCAGTACCATCAAACATATCATAGGAATTAAACCCAGTAATATTATTTTCATAACGAACAGCAAAGTAAAAGTACATACGAGCTATATCTCCTTTAAATTCGTCTATAGGTTCAAAAACATCATTGGTATAACCTGCGGAATACCCTGAATTTAAATTGTTACCTCTTTTTGATCCGTTTGTACTTGTCCAATTAGAAGTGTTAACAACTCCAAAAGGTAAACTTCCTCGTTGTCCATTTACTTTTTTATCAGACGGAACAACAAAATGAGCATCATTTTTCATTGGACTAGCACTGTTAAAAACAGATTGTGGAATAAGATGTTCTCTATTGTACCAATCGCCTTCTACAGTACCTCCAGTTCCATTGTCTTTATCTACAATATGAGTGTATTCATAAGAGTCTAGTCCTGAGGGTTTTTCAGAGTACATGTCTAAAACGGTACCGTTATTTTCATAATAATTATCACTATCAGATGTTTGGTAAGTTGTGTATAAATAACTGTAGCCTTTATCTACTGATTGATATTCAGTTACTAATCCATCATTATTGTTATCTATAATTTCTTTTAATTGTGTTTTTAATACATATGCAGTTCCTGTCGCAGAGTCATAATACCCAGTTGGAATTTGAGCAGTTATAATAAATGAAGTCAGCATAAGAGCTAATAGAGTAATTTTTTTCATAGTAAGTATTTGTTTTAAAAGAAGTAAAAACCACTAAACTTCTTTGTTTTTTATTGCAAATGTAATTAAAATTATTTTGTTTTACGTTCTAATAGTGCCATGTAGAAACCATCATACCCACTTTCAGAAGCTAATATTTTCTTGTCAGAAACAAATGTAAACTCCTCATTAGTAGCTAAGAATTGCTTTACTTGGTCTTGATTTTCAGATGGTAACACCGAACACGTTGCATAAACTAGTTTTCCTCCTGGTTTAACCATTTTAGAATAACTACATAAAATTTCTTGTTGCGTTTTTCTAATATTGTCTAAAAACTCAGGTTGTAATTTCCATTTAGAATCTGGATTTCTTCTTAAAACACCTAAACCACTACATGGAGCATCAATTAAAACTCTGTCAGCTTTATCGTGTAGTTTTTTAATAGGTTTAGTAGAGTCAATAGTTTTTAAAGTTACATTATGAATGCCACCTCTTTTAGCACGAACTTTTAATTTACGCAATTTACTTTCGTAAATATCCATGGCAAATAATTGCCCTTTATTTTGCATTAATGCTGCTAAGTGTAATGTTTTACCACCAGCTCCTGCACAAGTATCAATAACTTTCATACCAGGTTGCACATCTAAATATGCAGCAACTAACTGTGAAGATGCATCTTGTACTTCAAACCAACCAAGCTTAAAAGCTTCAGTTCTGAATACATTAGCACGCTCTACTAATTTTATAGCATCTGGATGTTTTGGTAAATCAACTGTTTCTATACCTTCTTCTAATAATTTAGCTTGTAAAGCTTCCTTTGTAGTTTTAAGTGTATTGGTTCTTAAAATCACTTCAGCTTGTATGTTTAAAGCAGCTATTTCTTTAGTCCAAATTTTTTCTCCAAGTTCTTTGACACCAATTTCATCGATCCAATCAGGAATTGATTCTTTAAATTTTCTGATTTTTGATAATTCATCAAACCTTCCTTTAATTCTTCTTGAAGGCGTTGGTTCAATTTGGCTCCAATCCGGTAATTCAATACCTCTTAATACACACCAAACAGAGAATAACCTCCATAAGTTTGGACGTGTAAAAGGTTCGCTTACTTCTGCTATTTCAGCATATAAACGTTTCCATCTAATGATATCATAAATAGTTTCAGCAACAAATTTACGGTCGCGAGAACCCCAGCGTTTGTCACGTCTTAGAGCTTGTTCTACTGCTTTTCCAGCATACATGTCTTCGTTAAAAACATCTCTTATGCTATCAATTACTGCGTATGTTAAGTTTCTGTGTAATCTCATTTGGATATATTATAGGATTGAATAAATCAGCCTACAAAAGTATTGTATATTTACGGAAAATGAATGTTATGAGTAGATTATTATTTATTAGTATTGTGATGTGTACTTTTTTTAGTTGTAAAAATGTAGAAAAACAAGTTACTCATGATTTTAATGTAGTTGAAATTGAAACTATTTTGAAAGACTCATTATTAAACGTTAGAGCGCTAGAAATTATTAAGGGATCGGTTGTGATAGCTACAGCTGATGGGCGAACAATGATAAAAGAGGGTGGGTTTAACCATTTTAAAAGCTTGTTTGGACTTGATACAATTCATAGGCCAAACTTCAGAGCGCTGGCCTCTAATGGGAAATCGACTTTCACACTAAGTATTGCTAGTCCCGCACTATTGTATAAGGATGGGGAATTAGTGTATATTGAAGCACATGATAAAGCATTTTATGACTCAATGGATTTTTGGAATGAGCAGGAAGGAATTGCTATTGGTGACCCAACAGACGGTTGTTTGAGTGTTGTTGTAACAAGGGATGGAGGAGAGACCTGGGATAAGTTGTCATGTGATATACTCCCAAAAATAAAAAACGGTGAAGCAGCTTTTGCTGCGAGTGATACTAATATTAAAATTGTAGGAAATCATACTTGGATTGCTACAGGAGGAAAGGCGAGCAGAATATTCTATTCTTCAGATAAGGGTAACACATGGGAGGTTTTTGATACACCAATTATTCAAGGAGTAGAAACCACAGGAATCTATTCAATTGATTTTTATGATGCGTTAAATGGTTTTGGAATTGGAGGCGATTATACAAAGTCAAAGGCTAATGAGTTGAATAAAATTAAAACTATTGATGGCGGGAAGTCATGGAGTGTTGTTGCTAAAGGAAAAGCTCCAGGGTATAGAAGTTGTGTGCAATATGTACCAAATAGTAAAGCAAAGGAATTAGTAGCTGTAGGTTTTGAAGGAATTGATTATTCCAATGATTCAGGTAATAATTGGACGCATTTAAGTGATGAAGGATTTTATACCCTTAGTTTTTTAAATGATAGTACTGCTTATGCAGGTGGAAACGGTAGGGTGGTAAAACTGAAGTTTAAATAGCTTTAGGTTATCTTATTAGTGTGAATTGAAATTATTATTGAATGGCTAATTTTCGTTCATACGAGTAATATTAAAAAAGGAGAGCTACTGGCTCTCCTTTTTTAATTATTCTTTTAGTGTCTTCGTGGTGGAGCGTCCTTTCCTTCTGGGCCTCTGTGTCCTTTAAATTTTCGTATTAGTTTTCGGGTAAAATCATCTTCTGCCTTTTTTAGTAAAATGATTTTTTTAGCGGGTAAAAATTTCATTAAATTGGCAGTTAGTTTATTTCGTTCTTGGTGCATTCTGTTTTGTAAATCGATTGATTTTTGTAAAATAATTTTTGCTTCATTTTCAGAAATAGCATTGAATTCCTCTTTTAGCTTTATACGTAGTTGTCTTGATTCGCTACGTAATTGATGATGCTCTTCTTGTGAAGCATTATAGATAGGCCAGAACTTTTCAGCTTCTTTACTAGTTAAGTTTAATTCATTAGTAATGTGAGCAGTTTTTAAGGCTTTTATTTTCTTCCTTTTATTAGGGTGCTGTGCAAATACTGTGCTAATGCACAATAATGTTATTATTAATGATAATGTTAGTTTCATTATATGTTGTTTAAATTATTTATTACTTGTAATCAGAGTTCATTGTCATAATAGTCGTCAGAAGTAGTTTCGTCTGATAAATAGTCTAATATGTTTTTATCTTCAATATTCAAAAAAGAAATATTGTCTAGTTCATTTGTTTCAATTTCATATAAATCAGCTAATTCAAGCGCTGAAATATCCAAGTCTTCTGTATTTAAATACTCTTCAAAAGCAGCATATTCAAGATCGTCAAAAGTAGGTAAATTTGAATTGCTAGGGTTTAAAATAAAGAAACCAAATACAAATATTGCAGCAATACTAGCAACATATAAGAACTGCTTTTTACTAAACAATTTAATTACTTTAGTTTCGGTAGTTGTTACCTTGTTTAAAATTTCATCATCTAAATTATCAAAGTAGTTTTTAGGAGCTACAAATCCAGTTTGTTTTTGAGTATTTGAATTGTTTTCTTCAACAGAAAGGGTATGCAATACTGTTTCTTCAAGATTTAAAAAGTAGTTGTCAGGCGTTGTAAATCCTGTTTCTAGAGGTAAATCTGATTCGCTTTCTTCAACAGAAAGTTTGTTTAATAACTTCTCTTCAAAATTGTTAAAGTAATCGTCAGGAGTTGTAAATCCTGTTTTAATATGTTTGTTATTCTTGTTCATTTGTTCCTTAGACAGTTATAAATCAAAAAGGTTTAATTGTTTAAGATGAATTCTTCTATTTTTTTAGTCGCAATATGGTACGATGCTTTTAGAGCTCCTTCTGAAGTTTCTAAAATTTCAGACATCTCTCGATATTTAATTGCGTCAAAATACTTCATGTTAAAAACCAATTGTTGTTTTTGTGGAAGTGTAGCAATTGCTTTTTGAAGTTTCAGTTGTGCTTCATCGCCATCAAAATGATCGTCAGCAGTTAAGTTGTTTAATATTGTTAGTTGAACTTCTTCAGTGGCGCTATTATTCTTTTTAGCGCGTTGGTTGATAAATGTAATGGCTTCATTTGTAGCTATGCGATACATCCAAGAGTATAATTTGCTATCCTCATTAAACTTTCCAATATTTTTGTATACCTTGATAAAGGTATTCTGTAGTACATCATCGGTATCATCATGGTCAATTACAATTTTCCTGATATGCCAATACAGTCGTTCCTTGTATTGCTTCAATAATTCCTTAAAAGCATTGTTTAGGGAGCTAGGGTTTTTAAGCGATGTTACGAGTTCTTGTTCTGTCATCTTTTCTTGTAAGACTATATGACTTTAAAAATAAGAAAAGGTTTAATAGTAATGGTGAATGAGTCATAAACATCGATTAAATGTAAAAATAACCGATAAAAAGCAATAAAAATTTTGAAAATTGAATATACATCTATATATTTGTTTTATTATTTTAAAGGATTAGTGTTGAGCTGCTTATTAAAAGCCCCAACTTTTTTAAGCGGTCACTAAAAAATAAAAGGCGAAACTTATGTTTCGCCTTTTTGTTTCCCTACAGTAGGTTTATTATTTGATAATTAAGCTATTGATTGCATTTCAACCAATTTCTTATACATTCCATTTTTTTCAAGTAAAGCGTCGTGGTTCCCTTGTTCAACTATACGTCCCTTTTTCATCACAATAATAAGGTCCGCATTTTTTATAGTTGATAATCTATGTGCAATAACTACTGACGTTCTATTCCTCATCATATTTTCTAGTGCTACTTGAACTAGTTTTTCTGATTCAGTATCTAAAGCAGAAGTAGCTTCGTCTAAAATCATAATTGGTGGGTTTTTTAAAACAGCTCTTGCGATTGACAAGCGTTGTTTTTGCCCCCCAGATAGTTTACCTCCGCCATCACCAATATTGGTATCAAAACCATTCGGTAAGTCTTTTATAAACTCGTATGCATTGGCAATTTTAGCAGCTTCTAAAACTTCTTCATCAGTTGCGTTTACAGTACTTAATTTTATATTGTTTTTTATGGTGTCGTTAAACAATATAGAATCTTGAGTAACCAATCCCATTAATCCACGAACAGATTCCTTTTTTAAATCACGGATATTAGTACCGTCAATAGAAATGCTTCCTTCATTAATGTCGTAAAAACGAGTTAATAAATTGGCAATGGTAGATTTTCCACTACCAGACTGTCCTACTAGGGCTACTGTTTTACCTTTAGGAACTTCTAATGAAAAATCTTTTAAAACGTATTCGTCTTCATATTTAAAAGAGATGTTTTTAATGCTGATAGTAGCATCGAAACTGTTTTTTTCAAGAGCATCTTCTTTGTCTTCTAGAGGAGAAACAGTATTTAATATTTCTAAAACTCTATCTGCAGAAGCATTACCTGATTTTACTTTATAGCTGGCCTTAGAAATCGCTTTTGCTGGTGTTAGTATATTATAAGCTAAAGCTATATATCCAATAAAATCGGGTCCAGTAATCGATTTTTCAATTAATACTAAATGACCTCCATATATTAGTAGAATAGCAATTACAGCAATACCCAAAAATTCACTAACTGGGGAAGCTAAAATTTGCCTTCTTGATAATGTGTTAGAAAAATCTTTAGATCGTGAGGTAGAGGATTGAAATTTATTGTTAAAATAACCTTCTGCATTAAAACCTTTTAAAACCTTTAAGCCACTTAGTGTTTCTTCTAATATAGATAAGAAGACACCTTGCTCATTCATAACTTTTTCAGAATGACGTTTTAATGTTTTTCCAATTTTAGAAATTATAAACCCAGATAGAGGGATGAAAACAAAAACAAAAAGAGTTAGTTCTACACTAATTGCTAGCATAAAGATAATGGTAAACAGAATTGTAACGGGCTCTCTTACTATCAATTCGAGCATTGCCAATAGTGAATTTTGTATTTCACCAACATCGCTTACTATACGTGCAATAATATCACCTTTACGTTTTTCGCTAAAGTAAGAAATAGGTAAGGTGATGGTTTTATCGTATAATTCATCCCTAATATCTTTTAGTACTCCATTTCTTAGGTATATCATAAAGTATTCAGCAAAATATTTCGATGCATTTTTTAGCAAAAATATGATCAAAATAATACTGGCCATGAAAATCAATGCACTCTGGGTATCATTACCAAAGTTAGCAGAAATGTAATAATTTAAATTATCAAAAGCATAATCTTTTATGCCTCCTATACCATTCCATTCAGGTGCTGTTTTTATTTGAGCTGATTTGTCAAATATCACACCTAACATAGGTATTAAAGACACCATTCCTAATGATGCAAAAAGAGCATACAAAATATTAAAGAAAACATTTAAATAAGCATACCTCTTATATGGCGTAATAAACCTAGAGAGTTTTTTTAAATAATCCATTTAGTTTACATTCAAGTCGTTAATTATTGCTGTAATCTTGGTGTCTAGTTTTTGTTGTACCTTTTCAAAATCATCCACAGTTTTTAAAGTTTCTTTTACACTGATGTAAAACTTTATTTTTGGTTCAGTACCACTTGGCCTACACGCTATTTTACTTCCATCTTCAGTATAGTAAATTAATACATTCGATTTTGGAATGTCTAACGGGTATTCTTTATCAGTAACTATATTTTTCATAGTAGAAGCTTGGTAATCTTCCAGCATAATTACTTTAGAACCGTTTATCTTTTTTAATGGTTTTTCTCTAAAATCTACCATCATTTGTGCAATTTCTTCAGCTCCAGTAATTCCTTTTTTAACTAGTGATACCAGATGTTCTTTGTAGAAACCATGGGTAACATATAATTTTAATAATTCTTTGTATAGGGAGCTATTATTAGATTTTGCTTGACTTGCGATTTCACAGGCTAATAAAGCAGCTGTTACAGCATCCTTATCTCGTACAAAATCACCAACCATAAAACCAAAACTTTCTTCACCACCACCAATAAAAGCTTGGTCAGGGAAGTCTTGAATCATTTTAGCAATCCATTTAAATCCAGTCAATCCAACTTTGCATTCTACACCGTAGTAATCAGCCAATTCTTGCATCATAGGAGTTGATACTATTGTTGATCCTACAAAATCATTGTCAGATAGTTTTCCTTGCTTCAGCCATTGACCAATTAAGAAATCAGTCATAACAATCATAGCTTGGTTTCCATTAAGAAGTACCAATTTGTTATCATTATCACGCACAGCAATTCCGATTCTATCAGAATCAGGATCCGTACCAATAACAATATCAGCATTTATATTTTCAGCCAATTCCATTGCCATAGCTAATGCTTTTGGCTCTTCTGGATTAGGCGACTTTACCGTTGGGAAATCCCCATCAGGTTTAGCTTGTTCTTCAACAATATGAATATTTTTGTATCCAGCACGTTTTAAGGTTTCTGGTAAAATAGTAATTGAAGTACCGTGTAATGAAGTAAAAACAATGGATAAATTATCGCGTTCAGTTCCTTCAAAACTTCCGTTAGCAACCGAGGCAGATATAAACGCTTCGTCTAACTCAGTATCAATGAATTCAATTAAGCTATCGTTTGCTTTAAAATTAATTTCATCATATCCCAACTCATTAATTGCATTTATGATTTCAGTATCTTGAGGAGGGACAATTTGTCCACCATCATTCCAATATACTTTGTATCCGTTGTATTCCGGTGGATTATGTGATGCTGTTAATACAATACCACAATCACAACCTAAATGCTTTACTGCAAATGATAATTCTGGAGTAGGGCGTAAGTCTGAGAATAAAAACACTTTAATTCCATTAGCTGAAAACACATCAGCCACCAATTTTGCTAATGATTTGGAATTGTGTCGGCAATCGTAAGCAATAGCAACTTTTAATGCTTTATTCGGGTGCTCTTGCTTTAAATAATTAGCAAGGCCTTGTGTATTTTTCCCTAAGGTATATTTGTTTATTCGGTTTGTCCCAACTCCCATAATACCACGCATACCACCAGTTCCAAATTCTAAGTTTTTGTAAAAACTTTCCTTTAGTTCGTCAGGGTTGTTTGCAATAAGTTCTTTTATTTGAAGCTGAGTATCTTCATCAAAAGTTGGTGTTAACCATGTATTTGCAACTTCAAGAGTTTCTGGTGCTATGTATATCATTTTTAATCTTAAATAAAATAGGGTGCAAATGTAGTGAAAAACGAATTCATAATGTTGAATCTATATTTCTTCTTCTACTTTGTAGCGGTCTTGATTTTTGTTGTTTCGTAATACTAATTCTCCTAAAAATCCAGCAATAAACAATTGTGAGCCAATAATCATGCTCACTAATGAAACATAAAATTGTGGGCGTTCAGTGATGAGGCGTTCCATTGGGTTTAGGAATAACTTGTCGATTCCTAAATAAAATGCAAACAGAAAACCAATGATGAATAGTAGCGTTCCTAGTGCGCCAAATAAGTGCATAGGTTGTTTTCCGAATTTTGAAAGAAACGAAATGGTTAACAAATCTAAAAAACCATTTATAAACCTGTCCATACCAAATTTTGTTTTTCCGTATTTACGTGCTTGATGTTGCACTACTTTTTCATCTATTTTCTTAAAGCCAGCATTTTTAGCCAATACAGGAATATAACGATGCATTTCTCCGTACACATCTACATTTTTTACAACTTCGTTTTTATACGCCTTTAAGCCACAATTAAAATCATGCAATTTTAAACCGGATGTTTTCCGAGCACACCAATTAAATAATTTAGAAGGTAGATTTTTTGAAAAAACAGAATCGTATCGCTTCTTTTTCCAACCAGAAATCAAATCAAATCCTTGATTTGCAATTAAGTCATATAACTCAGGTATTTCTTCTGGATTGTCTTGCAAATCAGCATCCATAGTAATAACTACTTCACCTTTAGCTTTTAAAAAGCCAATGTGCAAAGCTTGTGATTTACCATAATTTCGTAAAAACTTAATACCTTTTATATTACTGTCTTCTTTTGAAAGACTATTGATGACTTCCCAGGAAGCATCGGTAGAACCATCATCAATAAAAATGATTTCATAAGAAAAATCGTTGGATTGCATCACTTTTGCAATCCAAGTATGCAATTCTTTAAGTGATTCATCTTCATTAAGAAGTGGAATGATTAGGGAGATGTCCATTCGCCTTATATTTCTTCTTTATTTTTTTTCATAACAGCAGTGGTGATCATTGAATATACAAAGCCAAAGAAGGTGCTTAATAGAATAAAAAAACCGCTTCCAACAAGTGGGTTAGACATTTTCCTAGTAATATTTAATGTCTGTTCTATTTGTTCTTCCTCCATTCCTGATTCATATAATTTTGTTTCAGTTAAGGCAATCATTTTATCAACAAAAGTTGGGTCAATCACGTAAGTGAATAATAAATGGTAAACTACATAAACTAAGGCGCTTATTGCAGCTATACCCATACCCGTTTTTAGCCCTTCAGGCATTGAAAGGTATCCATCGTTATTGTCTTTAAATTGTTTAATTGCATAAACAATTACTATAGGGAAGATCACATAGTAAATATAATTTGGCCATTGCTCTCCCTTTTCCATGATACCAGAAAAATATGAAACAACATTGATTATAACAAGAATTACTCCTAGGGTAATTCCGTTGTTCAAAATAATGTCTTTAGTTGATTTAGTTTTCTTTTCCATAATTTAAATTAGTTTTGTCTAATTAGTAAACAAATGTAGTAAATCGTTACAGAAAAAAGTTTAAAATATTTTACAAATAAGTTTTTTGAAACAGATTAAAAGTAATATATTTGCACCTCGAAAATGTTAAGATTAATAAAATGAAACAAGGTTTACATCCAGAAAATTATAGATTAGTAGCGTTTAAAGATATGTCAAACAATGACGTATTCTTAACTAAGTCTACAGTAGATACAAAAGAAACTCTTGAAGTAGACGGAGTTGAGTATCCATTATTCAAATTAGAAATTTCAAGAACTTCTCATCCATTTTACACTGGTAAATCTAAGTTAATAGATACTGCTGGACGTATTGATAAGTTCAAGACTAAATACGCAAAATTCAAAAAGTAATTTTACGAATTTATTAGATATTAAAAGCCTTCGAGAAATCGAAGGCTTTTTTGCTTTTCTATATGTATTATAAATTTTAACTTTGATTTTTCAATTCAGAAACTATCCTTATGAACTATATTCTTTTTGACGGAACTGTAAGAAACCAATTATTGCCATTTACCTATACCAGACCTGTGGCAGATATTCGTGTAGGAATTTTGACTATTAGAGAAAAGTGGGAAAAAACACTTGGTTTTACTACGTCTACAATTACAGAAGAATATTTATCGCATAAATACCCAATGGTAGAGTTTGAGCAAAACATTATGATAAATGCCTCGTTTTTACCTAATGAGGAATTGGTGGCAATGATTCAGAATTTATCAGAAAACCAAGCTATTGTTTGTGATGATGAAATTCTTGCGTTTTTTACTACTGAAGGGCAAGAAGAAGTAGATTTTGAAACCTACGAGGTTTTTGATGTTGATTGTGATTATATTAGAATAGAAAACACTTGGGATATTTTTGCTAAGAATGCAGTGGCTATACAAGCTGATTTTGATTTGTTGACTAGGGATAAAGTATCAGAACCAATTCCAGAAGGTGTGCAATGTATTGCTCGTGAAAATATTTTTATAGAAGAAGGGGCTAAAGTGTTGTTTTCGTCTTTAAATGCAACAAACGGACCTATATATATAGGTAAGGATGCTGAAGTTATGGAAGGTTGTACGGTTCGTGGACCATTTGTTTTGTGTGACCATTCTACTTTAAAAATGGGTGCTAAAATTTATGGGGCTACTACAATAGGTCCTCATAGTAAAATAGGAGGAGAAGTAAATAATTCTGTGATATTTGGTTTTTCAAACAAAGGCCATGATGGTTTTTTAGGAAATTCTGTTTTAGGAGAGTGGTGCAATTTAGGTGCTGACTCTAATAACTCTAATCTAAAAAATAATTATGCTGAAGTACGTTTGTGGAATTATGATACTGAAAATTTTGCCCGAACTGGATTGCAGTTTTGTGGTTTGATGATGGGGGATCACTCTAAGTGCGGAATAAATACCATGTTTAATACTGGAACGGTAGTTGGTGTTTCGGCTAATATTTTCGGAGGAGGATTTCCAAGGAACTTTATCCCAAGTTATAGTTGGGGAGGGAATTCAGGGTTTACAACCTACTTAACTAAAAAAGCTTTTGAAGTAGCTGAGGTGGTAATGGCGCGTAGAGGAATAGAATTTTCCGATCAAGATGCCGCTATTCTTACACATGTGTTTGAAGAAACTGCTAAATATAGAAAGGGGTAAAGCTAAATTAAAGGAGTTGACTGTATTGTAAATGTATTAAATCCTACACCAGATTACTTATTGTACTAAGGCAAGTTATTGGTCAGACCAAACTGCCAATTCATTGTTAGATGGGTCACTGAAATGGAACCTGTGACCACCTGGAAAAGAAAAAATATCTTTGGTGATTTTACCACCAGCCTCGATAACTTTATGTTTTATAGTCTCAAGATTTTTATGGTATAAAACAATTAGGGCACCATTTATAATTTCATTTTCAGTTTTTTCGAAACCTCCCTCAAGTCCGCTTTCTGAAAAAGCGATATAGGTTGGTCCGTAATCAGTAAAAGTCCAATTAAAAGAAGCTGAGTAAAATGCCTTTATTTTTTCAAGGTCATGTGCTTTAAATTCAACGTAATTAATGTGATTGTCCTTTATACTCATATTTAATAAATATACACTTACTTTTCGAATTAAACACCAAAGCCGTATCATTTATAGGTTTTGTTGTGCTACGTTTTTTATTTTAAAATTTTCTTTATAGAAGATTCATCCACTCGTAATATTCTTAAAATTTTAGCGGCTCGAGTCTTATTTTTCTTTTTTGTTTTGTTAAATTCGTTCATTAACCCTGTTGCATAAAGTCGTTCGTTGACTGTCATTTCAGCTAGTCCAACTACGTTTTGTACCTTTTCAATTGTCAATTCTTCCTGGATTTTATTTAGAATATATTTGCACGCTTCCGTTTCTGTAGTAAAAGTCCGAGTAGAATGTTTCTTCCCACATTCTTTATAATAGACCTCATATTCAATCGTATAATTTCCTTTTCTGATAGTCAATGCGATTTTATCGTTATCATCTGTCGAGCTGAAAAGTCCTTGCAGATAATATCTGTCGTCTGATACGTCTAAGTTTTTAAGTTTGTTATTTAATTCTTCAATCGTCATTTTTTAATTAACTGCATATAAACGTACTATTACGTATATATCTATTATCGGTTTAACGTTTCTTTTTAATATCGAGCAACCTACTCTTGTATACTCGCTTTAAATGCAATAAGTTAATTGGGTTCATCCCTAAACCATGTATGTTTTTTCTTGAAAATCGAATTACTTGGTCATAATACAACGGAATAACTGGCGCATGATGGACAACTATGGAGTCCATTTTTTGATATAAACCATGACGTTTTGTTATGTCTACTTCTTTTAAAGCATTTTCATACAAACTATCATACTCTATATTTTTAAAGTGGGTGTAGTTTGGTCCGTTAGGGGTAAAGTTTTTAGAGTAAAATAGGGATAAGTAATTTTCAGCATCAGGGTAGTCGGCAACCCAGCTGGCTCTGAAAACGCTTAGTTTTCCAGTAGCTTTTTCTTCTTTTAATGTTGACGAGGTAAGCAGGTCAATGGTGACGGTTAGCCCGATTTTCTCTAATTCACGTTGAATGTATTCACACAAATCAACATATAAGCTGTTAGTTGAGATAGTGATTTTAGGTTCTTTTATTCCGGTTTCTTTAATGAATTGTCTAACTAATTCTCTTGCTTTTTCTGGTTGATAACTAAAGCCTTTTAAATAATTAAAGCTAGGTAATCCTTTAGGGATAAATCCGTTTTCAGCAGGGGTTCCAATTCCATTACGCAAATAGGTGATCATAGTTTTTCGGTCAAAACCATAATTAATTGCTTTCCGGATTAATTCGGATTTAATTTCCGCTTGATCAGTATCCATATAAAACCCTAAATATTCTGTATTTAGATAATCTCCGAAAACCATATTTACGGACTCTTTGTATTTTGATCTTAATTTGCCATCAACAGTTAGCAATTCATCTTTGTATGACGGTGCTAAGCCAGAGATAAAGTCAATGTTTCCTTGTGAAAATTGCAAAAATTCACTTTGCTTGTCGGTTAAAAAACTTACAGCGACAGCCTCCAAATAAGGGAGTTGCTTTCCTATGCTATCTTTTTCGTGATAGGAATTGTTTTTCCGCAATACTAATTTAATATTTTCTTCCCATCGTTTAAACTTAAAAGGGCCGGTTCCTATGGGGCTCGATCTGAAATCATTTCCATAGAATTCTACGACTTCTTTTGGGAGTACGGAACAATATTTAGTAGTAAGTACTCCTAAAAAAGCAGGGAAGGGCTGTTTTAATTGTATTGTAAATATAGTATCGTTTATTGCATTGTAAGTAGCTACTTGTTGTAAGGTGTTACTACCTGGTGATGCTGTTTTGGGGTCAGTTAATCGGTCAAATGAGTATTCAAAATCAAAGGCGGTTGCTTTTCTGGTGTTTTTTTTAAATAATTTGTGTTTGTGGAAATAAACATCATCACGTAGGTGAAATGTATATGTTTTTCCATCTTCTGAAATGGTCCAGCTTTTAGCAATGTCTGGTTGAATATTTAAATTATCGTCAAGCTGTACTAATCCGTTAAACAATTGGTTACAAGCCCAAATGGTAGAATTGTCCTTAGCAAAAGCAGGATCTAATGAATTGATGTTTTTGTATTCGTTATAACGAAAGACTAAATGATCCTTATCAGATTTTTTGTTAGAATCGCAAGCGATATGCAGTGTGAAAAGAACACAACTTATCAGTTTTGGTAGAAGGTGTTTTACTGTTTTCAAATTGGTTTATTAGTTGTATTTTTGCATCCGCTATTCTTATGATAGCTAAGCTGTTCAAATATAAGTAAGATAATTAAATGCAAGAAAGAAAAAAAGTAGCTTTTTATACTTTAGGCTGTAAATTGAATTTTTCTGAGACTTCTACAATTGCTAGGGATTTCACAAAAGAGGGTTTTGATAGGGTAGAATTTTCAGAAGAAGCGGATATTTATGTAATCAATACCTGTTCGGTAACTGAAAACGCTGACAAACGTTTTAAGAGTATTGTAAAGCAAGCACAAAAATTAAACTCAGATGCTTTTGTTGCTGCCGTAGGTTGTTATGCGCAGTTAAAACCTGAAGAACTAGCTGCTGTTGATGGAGTTGATTTGGTACTTGGAGCAACTGAAAAATTTAAAATTACCAGTTATATAAATGATTTGTCTAAAAATGACATGGGCGAAGTGCATTCTTGTGAAATAGAGGATGCTGATTTTTATGTAGGAAGTTATTCTATTGGCGATAGAACTAGGGCCTTTTTAAAAGTGCAAGATGGTTGTGATTATAAATGTACGTATTGTACTATTCCATTAGCAAGAGGGATATCTCGTAGCGATACGTTACAGAATGTGTTAGATAATGCGGCTGAAATTTCTGCTAAAGGAATAAAAGAAATAGTATTAACAGGGGTTAATATTGGTGACTACGGAAAAGGAGAGTTTGGAAATAAAAAACACGAACACACTTTTTATGAATTGGTAGAGAAACTTGATGATGTTGAAGGGATTCATCGTGTACGAATTTCATCAATTGAACCGAACTTGTTAAAGGATGAAACCATTCAGTTTGTTGCAAATTCAGAAAGTTTTGTGCCTCATTTTCATATTCCTTTACAAAGTGGAAGTGACGAGTTGCTAAAAAAAATGAAACGTCGTTATTTAAAACAAACGTATACAAATAGGGTAGAAGCAATTAAGAAACATATGCCTGATGCATGCATTGGTGTTGATGTTATTGTTGGTTTTCCTGGCGAAACAGACGAGTTATTTTTAGAAACCTATAATTATCTAGCAAATTTAGACGTCTCTTATTTACATGTGTTTACCTATTCAGAGCGTGATAATACGGAAGCAGTGTCATTTGATGGGGTAGTACCTGTAAATGTACGTAAAAAGCGAAGTAAAATGTTGCGTGGTTTATCTGCTAAAATGCGAGGAGTGTTTTATGAAAAACAATTAAATACGGAACGTACCGTTTTATTTGAAGATGAAAACAAAGAAGGGTATATTAATGGTTTTACAGAAAATTATGTAAAAGTAAAAGCACCTTGGAATCCTGAATTAGTAAATACACTACGTACGGTAAAATTAACCGAAATAGATGAAGATGGTTTAGTGCGATTTGATTTTATAGCATAAAAAAAACCGAAGTGAAAGCTTCGGTTTTTTTAGTAAATTATATTTTGATACCTACGGGAAGTAAACTCCTATATTGTTTGTTTTTTCTTATAAAGCTAACTATTGGTGTGCACGTTGGTACAACACTTAAGTTTCGTTCTTCAATATTTTCGAAAACTATTTTAATAAAAGTGTTTTGAAAATCATCTTCGGTAATTTCTTCAGGGATGTTTATTTTTGTTAAAAATATTTTTCGCTCTTGTAATGAGTATTCAATAGTAGCTAAATGGTTGTCAACAATAATTTCAAATTGTCTTAAAAAATCGTTGTCCTTCAATGTCAATTCCATAATCATAGGGTATAGGTTTTTTTAAGGTTAAATAGGTTTGGTGGCGCTGTTTTTAGTAAACAGCCTATAAATATACATAAAATAAAGGTGTTTAACAAAGGTTAAGAAGTGTAACTGTATGAATTTGACTAAATTATGGTAGGATTAAAGTTTATTGGTCAGAAATACTTAAATTTATAGCTTAAAGAGAAAATGAATGAAAGACAATAGAATTCATATTTACTTTGTTCCTGGAATGGCAGCTAATGCTAAAATATTTGAACATATAAAGTTACCGAACTCTGTTTTTGAAATGCATTATTTAGAATGGGAAATTCCGTTAACTAAAGAAAGTTTAGAAGCATATGCATTACGAATGACTAAAAAAGTTACGCATGAAAATCCAATATTATTGGGTGTTTCTTTTGGAGGAATTTTAGTCCAGGAAATGAGCAAGTTTATAGCTACAAAAAAGGTGGTAGTTGTTTCTAGTGTTTTACATGAAAGGGAATTTCCTTTTAGAATGAAATTTGCTAAAAAAACAAAAGTATATAAGTTAATGCCAACACATTTGTTTTCAGACGTTGAAAAATTAGCAAAATATGCTTTTGGCGAAAAAATTACGCATAGAGCGGAATTATATAAAAAATATCTATCAGTAAGTGATGAAAAATATTTAAATTGGGCAATTGAGCAAATTGTCAATTGGAAACAAACACAAGTGCTCACTAATGTCATTCATATACACGGAAATAAGGATAAAATATTTCCTGTGAAATACATTAAAGGAAATGTAATAGAGGTGAAAAATGGAACTCATATTATGATTATTAATAAGTACAAATGGTTTAATGAAAATTTACCAGAGTTATTAAGTGTTTAAAACGTTATGGTTGAGATGAAGATTATGTTGTGTAATAAGTTAAAAAGAGAAAAAAAATGAAACGAATAAAAAATATAGTATTTGCTATCGGACTTATATTTATAGCTGGATTATTCATAAATTCAGCATCAAAAAATGTAAAAAATAAGACAGTTGAAAAAGAAACGGAAAAATTGGTAGACACCAGTTTTGTTAAAAATTATAATGTATATGCCTTAACCTTGCCTAAGAATTTAATTTTTGCTAATGAAAAGGTGCCTATGGGTTTGCCTGATGTTAAGGAGCGGATTGATAGAGAGTTTTTGGTAAATACCTATTGGCAATCAAATGGATTTTTAATGTTTAAACGCGCAAATAAATACTTTCCTATTATTGAAAAAATATTAGCAGAAGAAGGTGTTCCTGATGATTTTAAATACTTAGCTGTAATAGAAAGTGGGTTAACAAATGTGGTGTCTCCAGCTGGAGCTAGTGGGTTTTGGCAAATAATGAAAGTTACTGGTAGGGAGTATGGTCTTGAGGTTAATGGAAATGTTGATGAGCGTTATCATTTGGAAAAGGCTACTCGAGTTGCATGTAAATATCTTAAAAAAGCAAAGAATAAATTAGGGAGCTGGACTTTAGCTGCTGCGGCCTATAACGGAGGGATGTCTGGGATGTCTAAACGTTTGAGTAAGCAGCAAGTTGATAGCTACTATGATTTGCTTTTGGGTAGTGAAACATCACGTTATGTGCCTAGAATTGTTGCATTAAAATACATATTAATGCAGCCTCATAATTTTGGATTTAATTTTGAGGAAAAAGATTTGTATACAGGAATTCCTACAAAAACGATTGTAGTAGATTCTGTTATTACGGATATTGCTGGTTTTTCAAAACAATTTGGAATTAACTATAAAATTTTAAAAATTCATAACCCTTGGTTAAGAGAAGGACACTTAAATAATAAAACTAAGAGGACTTATGAAATTGAAATCCCAAAAAAAGGCCATTATACCAATTAAAATGAGTACAATATTTTTCCTTATTTGCATTGGGTTACTAGCTGGTTTCCTAAGTGGGATATTAGGTATAGGAGGTGGAGTTGTAATGGTTCCTTTGTTGTTGTTAGTTGGCTTTACTCAACATCAAGCGCAAGGAACTAGTTTAGCGGTAATGTTGCCCCCGGTTACATTATTAGCGGTGTTACAATATTCAAAAGCAGGGCATGTTGACTGGAAAATGGCTTTGGTTATTTCTGCTACGTTTGTTATTGGAGGATTGTTTGGTTCTAAATTAGCGATAGTTATCAATGAACAACTATTGAAACGAATTTTTGGAGTATTAATGTTGTGTATTGCCTTAAAAATGATCTTCGGAAAGTAGCTAAGTTTTCTTAAAAGCTAGTCAACAAACACTTATTATGAAAATAGGCTGAACGAGCTTTTTTTTTTAACTTAAAAACATTAAGAGGTTTAGGGGGAGAAGAAATCGCATTTCTAAGAAGATAGTTTTGGTGATTATTTATTATTTCGCGTTAAATAAATGAAGTTGTATAAAATAAAGCGTTAAAATACGGGAGTTATTCTATGAAAAAAACTTGTATTATTTGTAGTGCGTAATAATTTTACAGGATAAAACACCTTTTATTATCGATGAAATACGTATATTAGAAAAATAATTCACTTTTTAACACCTGATATATGGATAATACAACTCTAATACAAAAGCTTATTCAGGAAATTTTAGCTTCTAATAATGTAGATGAAAAGCGAGAGAAACGAAATAAAGTAGTTGAATTGTTTAAAGACTCTCAGTTAGTTGAATGTACTCCTGTGGTAGTTAGGCTAAATACAACCTTGGCATTGAAAGAAGCGATAGATAGTTTTATTGTTCATGATAATCCTTCGTCTAGGGAGATACTAGAAAACACATATACAATTGTTAGTGAGTTATTATGCGACAATTGTCAGGCTGCTTAACCTGATTATATTAAATGATTTATAAGACAATTCTTTCAGGGCTGTCTTTTTTTATGCCGTAAACTATAGTAGTACATAAGTTTATGTGTCTCTTACTGATATGTTTCATAAAACGCATTTATGTTTCCCTTTTTTTACTTTTTATATAGTCAAACGTTTTTATTGGATCGTTTTTCTTCTCACTAAGCTTAGTGAGAAGAAAAATGGCTAAATATTGGTATTGTGGCGTTTGTTAACCTTTGTTAATTTAGTATGATAATTGAAATGTTTTTTTCGGTTTCTAAATATTAAAAATGAATCATAAAGCTCAAATACAAAAACTATTGCTTGAAATACTTTCGTCAAATGTTATTGATGAAAAAATTAGTAAAAGAGAGTTAACGGTGCAGTTGTTTAAAAAAACAGAATTGGTTGCATATACTCCTGTAGCTATTAAAATGAATACTGTTTTGGAATTAAAAGATGGAATTGATAATTTTATTGTACAAGATAATATTGCGTCAAGAGAGTGTTTAAAGGCGCTTTATGTTTTTGTTTCACAGCTTATGGTAGATGAGAATAATGTAAAGATAGCATAGGTGAAATCATAAGTATGATATATGTAGAATAAAAAAAGCAAGATGAAAACATCTTGCTTTACTATTAAATAAATTATAATTTTTAACGGAAGTTAAAAAGACATATCACAATGTACTGATTTTAAATCAGATGCGCAAATATTTTTTTATAGGAAACGCTTTTAATGCACACCATGATTCTAATTAATCTAAAACAATCAGGTTATTAGTGTTACTATCATGGATTAGTAGAGAATTTAAGCCATTGATAAAGTCACTATTATTCTGTATGTAACCAGTTTTAAATGAGTTTTTAGTTTTAAAAATAGAATCATCATTCTTTTTAATTGCTATAATTTTATCTCCGCTATTAATGTAATAAACTAATGAAAGGCCTAAGGCGTGTTTCATATTTTTAATTTCGCTAGAAAAAATATTTTCTCGTTCATCTATATAGAGCACATTGATATGTCTGTTATGGATCTTAGCTTTTTTTCTAGCCGTGTTTTTGTTGTCCCAGTAAACAACTACAAAGTTAATTTCTTGATGATGTGTTTTTGCTAGCTCATTTAAGGATGCTATTTCTTGATCATTTCTAATACACCAAGAGGCATAGGTAACTAGAATCATGGGTTTTTTAAAATATTCATTTATAGTAATTAAAGCACCATGCATATTCTTAGCTTTGAAACTATCCAAATAAGTATTAACAAGATTACTTTCTACAAACTTATTAAAAAGTGTATCACCTCCGTTTAGGTTGTAGTTTAAAAAGGCGTTATTAGCAGCTAGCTTATATGTTTTAATATTAGCATGTATTGCTTCAGAGAATAAACTATCCTTTAAAGAGGTCTGTGAGTAGCTGAGTAAGTTGGTTAGTAGGAGTGTTAGAGTAATAATTATGACCTTCATAGACAATTCGTTTAAATATTCAACGTCTAAGCCGGTTTTTTAGGTTATATACAAGTTAGTTATATTTCTTAGCTTTTCAAAATATAATTAACTAATAGTCAGTAAATTAAGTAAGAAAAAAAACAAAAAGACCAGCTTAAGCTGGTCTTTTTGTTTAATTAATATGTTTTTAGTTAATTAACGTCTTCTTTGGCCACGTGTAAAGTGTTGTTTAGGTCCTTGAGAACGTTTCATTTGTTGTTGCATCATTTTAATTTGATCCGTAAGCATACCATGTTTGTCTAAATTTTTAGCGTCATTTAATAAGTTGGTAGCTTCAATTTTCCTGTTTTTACTTACTGCAATACCAGCTAAAAACATTTTGGCTGCCGCCATATCATGGTCAAAGTTGAGTCCAAGTTCAATAGCTTTACGTAAATATTTTTCCGATTTTAAAGGAGATTCTTGATATCCGAACTGTCCTTTTAGGAAATTCCAATATCCTAATTGCTTTCTGGTAAGGGCTCCTTCTGGTTTTTTAATTCTATCCAACATTATTTTAGCACCATCCATATCTTGTTTTTTCAGTTTCAATGTGGTTGCTAGGATAATTTCATTTTTAAAATATAAAAGAACAACTAGTGCTACAATAAAGAGAATCATGATCCCATTACCAATATTCCCTTCAGTAAATTGCCATACCGCTGTTGCTAATAAGGCAATAGCAAGCGCTAATTTTATGTTTTTATTGAACATTTTATTTCGTTTTTTTAGTGTAAATATTTAGTTTGCAAAGCTACATATTTTATTAGAAATTACATTGTTAATATGTATAGTTTCAAATAGATTATATAAGCAGTATATTTGCATTAATAACCAGCGAAGAGTAAAGATTTAATTTTTTTTATTTTTACACTTGTCAGTGTGAAAACTCTTTGTATATTTGCGCTCACATTTTAGCAGGATACTAATGCTGGGATTTTAAATTAAGTAAGAAAGTTTTTAAAGATACTATAAGATGAAAAGAACGTTTCAACCATCAAAGAGAAAAAGAAGAAATAAACACGGTTTTAGAGATAGAATGGCTTCAGTAAATGGAAGAAAAGTTCTTGCTAGAAGAAGAGCTAAAGGAAGAAAGAAATTAACTGTGTCTTGTGAACCAAGACATAAAAAATAATAATTAACATATTGTTAATATATAAAAGGTGTTCCTATTGGTAACACCTTTTTTTTGATATCATAGTCACTTATTTTTGCACAACAACTAAATTACACAACACAACATGCCGAAAAGAGAAGATTTAAAGTCGATTTTATTAATAGGTTCTGGACCAATTGTTATTGGTCAGGCTTGTGAGTTTGATTATTCAGGAACTCAAGCACTACGTTCTTTAAGAGAGGACGGAATAGAAACTATTCTTATCAATTCTAACCCAGCAACAATAATGACTGATCCGTCTATGGCAGATCATGTGTATTTAAAACCTTTAAATACAAAGTCAATTATTCAAATTCTGAAAGATCACCCGCAAATTGATGCTGTTCTACCTACTATGGGTGGGCAAACTGCATTGAATTTATGTATTGAGGCTGATGAAAAAGGAATCTGGGAAGATTTTGGTGTAGAGATTATCGGTGTAGATATTGATGCAATTAATATTACTGAAGATAGAGAACAGTTTAAAAACTTAATGGGAAAAATTGGAGTTCCAATGGCACCTCAGGCAACTGCTACTTCGTTTTTAAAAGGTAAAGAAATTGCTCAAGAATTTGGTTTTCCTTTATGTATTAGAGCATCTTTTACTTTAGGAGGAGCAGGTGCTGCAATTGTGCATAATGAAGAAGATTTTGATGCTTTGTTAACCAATGGATTAGAGATATCTCCAATTCATGAAGTAATGATTGACAAGGCTTTATTAGGTTGGAAAGAATACGAATTGGAATTACTTCGTGATGCAAATGATAATGTTGTGATTATTTGTTCTATCGAAAATATGGATCCTATGGGAATCCATACTGGAGATTCAATCACTGTTGCTCCGGCAATGACACTTTCTGATACAACCTACCAGAAAATGCGTAATATGGCAATCCATATGATGCGTAGTATTGGTGATTTTGCAGGTGGATGTAATGTTCAGTTTGCAGTTTCTCCAGATGATAAAGAAGAAATTATAGCAATTGAAATCAATCCACGTGTATCTCGTTCATCTGCATTAGCGTCTAAGGCAACAGGGTATCCAATTGCAAAGATAGCTGCTAAGTTAGCAATGGGGTATCATTTAGATGAATTAGATAATCAAATTACAAAATCTACATCAGCTTTATTTGAGCCTACTTTAGATTACGTAATTGTAAAAATCCCACGTTGGAACTTCGATAAGTTTGAAGGTTCTGACAGAACTTTAGGTTTACAGATGAAATCTGTAGGTGAAGTAATGGGGATTGGTCGTTCATTCCAAGAGGCATTGCATAAAGCAACGCAATCATTAGAAATTAAACGTAATGGTTTAGGAGCTGATGGTAAAGGAGAAACAGACTATAATACCATTTTAAGTAAATTAGAACACGCAAGTTGGGATAGAGTTTTTGTAATTTATGATGCTATTGCAACAGGAATACCTTTAAGTCGTATTCATGAAATCACAAAGATTGACATGTGGTTCTTACGTCAATATGAAGAATTATTTCACTTACAACAAGAAATTTCGACATTTACAATAGATACTATTGAGAGAGATTTATTGTTAGAAGCGAAGCAAAAAGGATATGGTGACAGACAAATAGCTCATATGCTTAAATGTTTGGAAAGCCAAGTGTCTAAAAAACGTGATGAGTTTAAGATTAATCGTGTTTTTAAATTAGTTGATACCTGTGCTGCAGAATTCACTGCAAAAACACCATATTATTACTCTACTTTTGAAAGTGAAGTTGAATTAGCAGACGGAACTCGTTATGTACATAATGAAAGTGAACGTTCTGATAAAAAGAAAATTATTGTTTTAGGTTCTGGTCCAAACAGAATAGGACAAGGAATTGAATTTGATTACTGTTGTGTACACGGTGTATTAGCTGCTGCAGAAGAAGGCTATGAAACAATTATGATTAACTGTAATCCTGAGACTGTTTCTACTGATTTTGATACTGCAGATAAATTATACTTCGAACCTGTTTTTTGGGAGCATATTTATGACATTATCCGTCATGAAAATCCAGAAGGAGTTATTGTTCAGTTAGGTGGACAAACAGCATTAAAATTAGCAGAAAAGTTAGAACGTTACGGTATTAAAATTATCGGAACATCTTATAAAGCGTTAGATTTAGCGGAAGATAGAGGGCATTTCTCTAAGATATTAAAAGATAATAAAATTCCTTACCCTGAATTTGGTATTGCGGAAACAGTAGCTGAAGCTTTAGTGATTGCTGAAGAACTTGATTTTCCTATATTAGTACGTCCATCGTATGTATTAGGAGGTCAGGGGATGAAAATTGTGATCAATAAGCAGGAGTTAGAAGAACATGTATTTGACTTGTTGCGTACAATTCCTGGAAATAAATTGTTGTTAGATCATTATTTAGATGGTGCAATAGAAGCTGAAGCAGATGCAATTTGTGATGGTGAAAATGTACAAATTATCGGAATAATGGAGCATATAGAGCCTTGTGGAGTGCACTCTGGAGATTCAAATGCAACATTACCTCCGTTTAATTTAGGAGAGTTTGTAATGCAGCAAATTAAAGATCATACCAAAACTATTGCGTTAGCATTAGAAACAAAAGGATTGATAAATGTTCAGTTTGCAGTAAAAGATGATAAAGTATATATCATTGAAGCAAATCCAAGAGCATCAAGAACAGTTCCTTTTATAGCTAAAGCATACGGGCAGCCTTATGTGAATTATGCAACAAAAGTAATGTTAGGGGCAAAAGTAACGGACTTTACATTTAATCCACAGTTAAAAGGATATGCAATCAAACAACCGGTATTTTCTTTCAATAAGTTCCCGAATGTAAATAAGCAATTAGGACCTGAAATGAAAAGTACTGGAGAAAGTATCTTATTTATTGATGATTTAAAAGATGATCAATTTTATGACTTGTACTCAAGACGTAAAATGTATTTGACGAAGTAAAATTTAATTTTTTGAATATAATAAAAGCCTCTTGAGTTACTTACTTAAGAGGCTTTTTTTTTATTTTTATAAATAGTACTGTTATTCTAGAATATTTGTTTTAATTGACTTGTTCTTCAATTAATATGATTATTTTTTTTCACTCAGCTCTTTCACTTTTTCTGCCCAGTTATTTAAAATGTGCTTTTGTACTTCAAAATCATCACCATATGGGCCACTAACAATTTTTAATTCAGTGTTCTTTGTTTGCTCATTTTCTAATAGCAGGAATTTTTCGTTATACTGTAAGTGTTCAGAATCGTTTTGAATATAAAAATTCCCAAATAATTTGCC
>Ga0209291_1000887_pt1 | contig 28163 bp, 23 predicted proteins | sample GOMGulsemesocosm_FD_184633 | JGI IMG/M metagenome (GOLD analysis project Ga0209291, IMG submission 184633) | Methane-oxidizing microbial communities from mesocosms in the Gulf of Mexico - GOM9B Gulf of Mexico (SPAdes) (version 2) | ecosystem: Environmental > Aquatic > Marine > Cold seeps...
GGTAACTTCTGCTTCGGTAATCAAGTTTATTTTTCCAATTTTTGCTAATTCAGCAACTTTTTCAACAGAGTCTAAAGCTCCTCTAAAGTCATTTCTCCTATGTACTAAAGTTACTTCTGAGGCAACATCTGCTAAAAAAATAGACCAATCCAGAGCAGAGTCTCCTCCTCCTGCTAGTACGACTTTTTTATTTCTATATACTTCCGGGTCTCTAATAATATAAGCGACACCTTTATCTTCAAAATCGGCAATATTAGGGATTGGTGGTTTTCTTGGTTCAAAAGAACCCAATCCACCAGCAATGGCAACTACAGGAGCTTTGTGTTTAGTTCCTTTATTTGTGGTAACAATAAAGGTTCCGTCATCTAATTTATCAATGGTATCAGCTCGCTCACCTAGGGTAAAACCAGGTTCAAAAGCCTTTATTTGCTCCATTAAATTATCTACTAAATCACCTGCCAACACTTCTGGAAACGCAGGAATGTCATAAATAGGTTTTTTAGGATATATTTCAGAACACTGGCCACCAGCTTGTGGTAGCGCGTCAATTAAATGACATTTTAATTTTAACAAACCAGCTTCAAATACTGTGAATAATCCAGTAGGTCCAGCCCCTATGATAATAATATCCGTAGTAATCATTTTGTGTTCTTTTTATTTAACTACTGCAAAAATCTTAAATTTTATGATACTTTTAGTTGATTTTTATCATAAATATATTCTAATGAATTAGTTTTTTGAAAAAAGCGCTTGTTTCTAAATGGTAATTATGTAATTTCGCAGTCGATATTACTATGGAGGAAAGATTTGACTGATTGCTACCTCATTAAAAAAATGCTAAAGCAGTGTAAACTTCTTAAGGCTTTTTCGTCAAATTTTCTGAAATTAATAGTAACTTAATCGGTTTTACAAAAGACTAGTTAAAACGAATTCCTCAATTTTAATATTGAGAAAGTCAGAAAAATAAAATTATATGGCATATTTATTTACATCTGAATCAGTTTCAGAAGGACATCCAGACAAAGTAGCAGATCAGATTAGTGATGCATTAATTGATAATTTTTTAGCCTTTGATAAGGATTCTAAGGTTGCATGCGAAACATTAGTAACTACAGGACAAGTTGTTTTGGCGGGAGAAGTAAAATCAACTACTTATTTAGATGTTCAAAAAATTGCTAGAGAAACAATTAACAAAATAGGGTATACTAAAAGTGAGTATATGTTTGATGGAAACTCTTGTGGAGTATTTTCTGCAATTCATGAACAATCAGACGATATTAACAGAGGTGTTGATAGAGCTACTAAGGAAGAGCAAGGGGCAGGAGATCAAGGAATGATGTTTGGTTATGCTACTCGCGAAACTGAAAACTTTATGCCTTTGGCTTTAGATTTATCGCATAGAATTTTAATAGAACTGGCAGTTTTACGTAGAGAGAATTCAGAAATTACTTATTTACGTCCAGACGCTAAAAGTCAGGTAACCATTGAATATTCGGATGATAATACACCACAGCGTATTGATGCAATTGTAGTGTCTACACAGCATGATGATTTTGCAGCTGATGATGAAATGTTAGCGAAAATTAGGAAAGATATTGTTGAAATATTAATTCCTAGAGTTATAGCTCAATTGCCTACTGAATTACAGGAGTTATTTAATAGTGATATAAAATACCATATTAACCCAACAGGAAAGTTTGTTATTGGAGGACCTCATGGAGATACTGGATTAACAGGTCGTAAGATAATTGTTGATACGTACGGAGGAAAAGGAGCTCACGGTGGTGGTGCTTTTTCAGGAAAAGATCCAAGTAAAGTAGACAGAAGTGCTGCTTATGCAACTCGTCATATTGCTAAAAATTTAGTAGCAGCAGGTGTTTGTAATGAAATTTTAGTACAGGTTTCTTATGCAATTGGAGTGGTTGAGCCAATGGGTATTTTTGTAGATACTTATGGTACTTGCCCGTTTAATATGACTGACGGTGAAATTTCTGATAAAATAGCTGAAATTTTTGATATGCGTCCAGCAGCAATAGAGGAACGTTTAAAGTTGAGAAACCCGATGTATTTAGAAACTGCAGCATACGGACATATGGGACGTAAAAATGAAACAGTTACTAAAATATTCTCACAACCAAATGGAGCAACTAAAAATATTGAAGTAGAATTGTTTACTTGGGAGAAGTTAGATTATGTAGAAAAAGTAAAAACAGCTTTCGGATTATAGAAAGGATTTTTTTTGAAACAATATAAAACCTCATGACTTTTTAAGTTATGAGGTTTTTTTTATTTAGATTTGTTTACAACTAATACACTGCTAATTAAATTTGAAAATTGTTGCCCAAATAAAAGAACCTATCCATGAAGAAATGGAACTTTTTGAACAAAAGTTCTCTCAATCAATGACTTCAAGGGTTGCCTTGTTAAATAAAATCACCCATTATATAGTTAACAGAAAAGGAAAACAAATGCGACCAATGTTTGTTTTTTTGGTAGCTAAAATGGTGTCTAAAGGAGCGGTTAATGAGCGCACTTATCGTGGAGCTTCCGTAATAGAACTAATTCATACTGCAACTTTGGTTCATGATGATGTTGTTGATGATTCTGATAGAAGGCGTGGGTTTTTCTCTATAAATGCATTATGGAAAAATAAAATAGCCGTTTTAGTAGGCGATTATTTATTGTCAAAAGGATTGTTGCTTTCCATTGATAATGGTGATTTTGATTTACTGAAAATCATTTCAGTAGCCGTTAGAGAAATGAGTGAAGGAGAATTACTCCAAATTGAAAAAGCTCGAAAACTAGATATTACGGAAGATATATACTATGAAATTATTCGTCAGAAAACAGCAACACTAATTGCTGCATGTTGTAGCTTAGGTGCTTGTGCAGTTAACGGAACGGAAGTTGAAGTAGAGAAGATGCGCAAGTTTGGAGAACTAATTGGGATGGCATTTCAAATTAAAGATGATTTGTTTGATTATGGTACAGCTAAAATTGGTAAGCCTACTGGTATTGATATCAAAGAACAAAAAATGACACTTCCTTTAATCTATGCGTTAAATAATTCTACTTCAAAAGAAAAAGCATGGATTATAAATTCTATTAAAAAACATAATAAAAATTCAAAGCGAGTAAAAGAAGTTATTGCTTTTGTGAAAGCTAAAGGAGGACTTGAATATGCCGTAAATAAAATGATAGCATATCAAAAAGAAGCTTTAGAATTGTTAAACGAATATCCTGAGTCGCCATATAAATCTTCTCTTAACGCTATGGTAAATTACGTTATTGAACGTAAAAAATAATATTCATATTATTTGTGCTTTGAATCTGATCATATATAAATTTATAGATTTTTGCTTTGGATAAAAAAGAAAAATTAAGCATAGTTTTAGCTATGGTTAATTTTTATTATGAAATACATAGTGAAAAGGTGAAATTTTAGTGGTGAAATTTAAAATACAAATAATATTATACCTTCAGGCAACTATTTGCATCATTATTGCGTCTATATAAATAGAAAGACAAAATGAAATTGTTGAAAGTAATCACACTACATAAATCGGAAAAGAAGCTTATAGAAAATGCTATTGCAAATTCTAGAAAGGCTCAAAAAGAGTTGTATGAATTGCATGCGTCAAAAATGTTAAGCGTTTGTAGGTATTATATCAACGATTTACAAGAGGCAGAAGATGTTATGGTAAGTTCCTTTTTCAAAGCATTTCAAAAATTAAAATCATTTAAGAATGATGGTAATTTTGAAGGGTGGTTACGTAGGATTATGGTTAACGAATGTATGTCCTATCATAGAAAAAAGAAACTCCATTTTTTTACGGATGAATTTGATGATCTTTCTCAATGTTCAGAAAATAGTATTATTGAAACGTATGATGTTGCAGAATTACAATTATTGATTGATGATTTGCCTAAAGGGTATAAAATGGTATTGGTGTTGTATGCTATAGAAGGGTATAAACATCAGGAAATTGCAGATATGTTACAGATTTCGGAAAGCACATCAAAATCGCAATTGTTTAAAGCTAGAAAGGTGCTACAGCGTAAATTAGAATATATAAAGGCGAGAGAAAATGGGACACGATAATATAGATAAGAATATTAAAAAAAAGTTAGAACAGCGAACAATACAACCGAGTTCAGAGGCTTGGGGTAAGTTGTCTAATATGTTAGATGAAGAGAAAGAACAATCGAATAAAAAAGGATTTTATTCTTATGCCGTTGCGGCTTCGGTGTTGTTATTACTAGGTTTCTTTATTGCATCACAATTTAATGATGATAATAGTATAATCATTAAAGAAGAACTTGTAGAGGTTGAAAATACTGATGCTAAAACAATTGTTAATGACGAATTAGAAAGAGCTGTTGTTAGTCCGTTTGAAAAGGAAGAGATTGCAGTGGTACACAAGAAAGATAAGGAAGAGGTTGTTGAAAAAAATGAAACTACTTATGCTTATGCAGAATCACTTGATAGGAATCAATTTGTTAATCAGGAAAAAGAGGTTAATGCCATAAAAGAAAAAGTAAATCAGTATTTGGATCAATTGAAAAAAACGAAACAAGAGAAATCAAATCACGAAAACTCAGAATATAGTATAGATGCTGAAATTAATGCATTACTGGCAGAAGCCTCTAGTAATTTACCAGATGAAACAGTAAAAAATGATGTTCCAGCTTTTCAATTAGACAGGGAAACTGACATGTTGTTGGCTGATGCTTTTCAGGAGCTAAATTTCAATCCGGAAGAGGATACTATAAATGAAACCTTAAAGAATAAATTATTCAAGCAATTAGAAAAGGGATATTCTAAATCAAGAATGTTGCTAGCGGAAAGAAGTCAGCTTACACGTCCGAAAGAATACACATCAATATATTAATCAAAAAACGAACAATTATGTTATTAAGTACACGAAAAGTCATCGTAATGATGTCATTATTTCTTGTGGCAACAATTCATGCGCAAGAGAAACCTGCAAAAGATTCTATTAGCCCAGTACTGCAACAAAAAATTGAGCTTGCAGTTAAGGCTGAAAAAGAGTTAATGAAGGAAGAAATTATTACAATTAATAAGCGAGTTAATAATAATGAAATTACTGAAGAAGAAGCTAGGCTAGCAAAGAAAGAAATTGCCAATAAGTATGCTATTAGTATTAAGGAGAAAATAAGTAGTATAACGAAAGGCAATACTGCTAAAGATAATACTGTAACGTTTAGTTTGTTTGGAGGTAAATTATTCAAAATAACAAAAAATGGGGATTCTATAAAAAAGGCCTCCAGTAAAAAAGACTATAGAACGTATTCTGGAATTGTTGTCGCTGCAGGTTTTAATAATACACTACAAAATGGGAAATCATTAGAGGATTCTGATTATAAAGTAGCAGGTTCTCGCTTTTTTGAATTAGGGTTTGCATGGAAAACTAGAGTGTTTAAAGAATCCAATTGGTTGCGCGTTGGGTATGGAGTGTCATTGCAGTATAATAGTTTAAAGCCAAAAGACAATCAGTATTTTGTTAGAAACAATGACCTTACTTCATTACAGGTTCATCCTTATAACTTAAAAAAATCTAAAATTAGAACCACGAATCTGGTACTGCCTTTCAGTTTAGAGTTTGGGTCTTCTGAGAAAATTGACAAAGGAGATTATTCTATTTTTTCAACCTTTCAAAAGGTGAAGTTTACAATTGGTGGGTATGCTGGAATCAGGATAGGAACAATCCAGAAGTTAAAGTATAAAGCTAATGGTGATAGAGAAAAAGATAAAATGAGGAATCATTATAATATGAATGATTTTGTATACGGAGTAACTGCTGGAATTGCTCGTAAAGGTGTAGGGTTGTATGTGAAGTACGATCTAAATCCATTGTTTTCTTCGCCGAACCCCGAACAAAACAATATTTCTTTAGGGTTGAAATATGAACTGTTTTAATCGCATGATAAAATAAAGAATTAGCGTTAGTAAAAAACTTCGATTTTCTAATCGAAGTTTTTTATATTTACACCCTATATGATCTCACAAACTACCATAAACAATGTATTTGAAACTGCTCGACTAGAGGAGGTAATTGGCGATTTTGTACAACTTAAAAAAGCGGGGAGTAATTTCAAAGGCTTAAGCCCGTTTACGGATGAGCGTTCACCAAGTTTTATGGTGTCTCCAGTAAAACAAATTTGGAAAGATTTCTCATCAGGAAAAGGAGGAAATGTAGTGGCTTTCGTAATGGAACATGAGCATTTTACCTACCCTGAAGCAATAAAATATCTTGCTAAAAGATATAATATTGAAATAGAAGAAACCGAGCAAACTGATGAGCAAAAAGAAGTAGCTAGTGAGCGGGAAAGTATGTATTTGGTTTCGGAATACGCTCAAAAATACTTTGCAGGCGTATTGCATAATGATGAGTTAGGAAAGGCAATAGGGTTAAGTTATTTTAAAGAAAGAGGTTTTACTAACGAAACTATTGAAAAATTTAAACTTGGATATTCATTAGATCAGTGGGAAGCTTTTACTAAAGCGGCCTTAAAAAGCGGATATAAATTAGAGTTTTTAGAAAAAACAGGGCTGACCATTGTAAAGGAGAACAAACAATTTGATAGGTTCAAAGGAAGGGTATTGTTTCCGATCCATTCCATGAGTGGTCGAGTGCTTGGATTTGGAGGTAGAATTTTAACAAGTAATAAAAAAGCAGCAAAATACTTAAACTCCCCAGAGAGTGAAATTTACTATAAAAGTAAAGTGTTGTATGGTATTTATCAAGCAAAACAAGCAATTGCAAAAGAGGATAATTGTTTTTTGGTTGAGGGGTATACGGATGTAATACAGTTTCATCAAACGGGGATTCATAACGTGGTAGCTTCTTCAGGTACTGCTTTAACCAGTGATCAGATAAGACTGGTAAACAGGCTTACAAAAAATATAACTATTCTTTTTGATGGTGATGCAGCTGGAATGAGAGCATCATTGCGTGGGGTAGATTTAATTTTGGAACAAGGAATGAATGTGCGTATTTGTACATTCCCTGAAGGAGAAGATCCTGATTCCTTTGCTAAAAAAACACCTTATGAAGATTTGGTGCACTATTTAGAAAAAAATTCTAAAGATTTTATAGCCTTTAAAGCTGGGGTATTAAGTGAAGAAGCACAGAATGATCCTGTAAAAAAAGCAGATACCATACGAGATATTATTACCAGTATTTCAAAAATTCCCGATACCATAAAACGAGAGTTGTACATTAAAGAATGTGCACGCATCATGGATATTTCTGAGCAAGTATTGTTTTCTACATTAGCTCAGCTTACTAATACGGCAACCAAGGATCCGAAAAAGACTACAAAGAAAGAAGGGAAGCAATTTGATGTTGTCCATAATGTTGCAGAGCCAGTAAAAAAGGTAGACGAGCAATATTTGTTAGAGCGAAAAGTAATAGAAATGTTACTGCTATATGCAACCATAGAAACTGATTTTGAAGAGTATTATTTAAAGGAAAATGATGCTGGTGAGTTAGAGCTTGATATGGAAGTCGAATCTAATACCGTATATCAAAAAATATTTTTGAGTTTACAGGAAGATGAAGTGGAATTCGCAAATGTGTTGTTTAAAGATCTGTATTATAAGATAATCGAAAAACTTCAAAAAGATAATTCACTTCAAATAGATACTTTTATTAATTTATTAGATCCTGTTTTGGCTACTGAAATTACTTCTATTTTAATGAATGAAGAGCGATATTCATTGGATGATTGGGAACGCCAAAATATATTTCCTATTCAAAAAGAAACCTTAATTGGAAGGTTTGTAACTGAAAATATATTGTGTTTAAGACGTTTTCTAGTAACCAAAAAAATAGATGAGCTAAAGAGTTCAGTTTCTATAGATGTTACTAACTCCGATGTTATTCAAGAGGTAATGGATTATATGGTGCTTAAAAAAGTGCTTTCAGAGAAATTGAATAGGGTGTTGTAATTACTAGAAAATGGGATTAAGTAAAAAGCGAAGAGTTTTGTTTTTTATTCAATATTCTGTTCGCTCTTCGCTAAAATCTTTTTACAATTACATCAACTCTTTAGGAATCAAACACACAGGAATTGGATCCATTTTATGTTTGTTCCTTCTGTTGTAACTAATGTATATTTTGAAAACCTCTAGTTCTCTTCCTGAAAAATCAGTAGTTGTTTTACCAGCGTCTTTCATTTTCATTGCCCACTCTAATTCATCATAATTTGCACCAATTTGATCTTCGTCACTTCTGTCGTCTCCAAATAAACCGTCAGATGGTTTTGCTACCATAATGCTGTCTGAGATGTTTAAAGCAGCTGCTATTTGGTATACTTCGGATTTCATTAAATCAGCTATCGGACTTAAATCTACTCCGCCATCACCATGTTTAGTGTAAAAACCAACACCAAAATCTTCTACTTTATTTCCTGTTCCAGCAACCAAACTCCCTAATAATCCAGCATAGTAATACAGTGTGGTCATTCGCAAACGAGCTCTGGTATTTGCAAGTGCCATATCAACGATATCTTGTTTTCCTTCTGAAGAAACCTCAGCTTTAAACACTTCAAAAACGGGCGTTAAATCTGCTCTAGTGTCAGTAATATTATCAAATCTGTTTTTTAAATCGGAAATATGTTCCTGTGCTCTGGTAACATGACTTTTTGCTTGGTGTATAGGCATTTCAATACATAAAACCGGGAAACCAGTTTTAGCACACAAAGTTGAGGTTACAGCAGAGTCAATACCTCCAGAAACACCTATTACAAAACCGTTTACACCCGATTTAGTTGCGTAATCTTTTAACCAGTTTACGATATGGTCAATAACTTTTTCTGTCTGCATAAGGAATATTTTTAGGATTGCTATAGATGCTACAATCTATTGTTTAAATTTGCCTTACTATTTATGGCTAAGTTTTTTGAGTATAGAGAATGAAGGTTTTTTTCTTTGTATAAATTTAAAAATTAAAGCATAGCCTTAGTTACGGTTTTATTTTTTTTATGAAATAGAAAGTAAAAAAGAACGTTTTATGTTCAAGAAATTTAATTATAAATAGTATTACTCGAAAATAATTTTATTTCTTAAGAGAATAAAACTTTTTTGATAGTTTTTTTCGTTATTGTATAAAATCATTGATAAATATGAATTACAAAATAGTACTTGCCGCTTTTTTATTGCTGTTAATTTCTTGTAGTGAGGAATATAAAACCCCAACCGATATTTCTGAAATAGAAATGAATGTTTCCGTTAGACGGTTTGATCAAGATTTTTATAATACTGATATAGCATCATTCGAAAACTTAAAAAAAGAGTATCCATATTTTGCACCACGTAATTTTATGAATATTGATAGTTTGTGGGCTGTAAAAAAACAAGATACATTAGAAATAGAATTACTTGAAGAGTCTTCTAAAGTATTCCCTAATTTAAATGCTGAAGAGGCCGATTTAGAGTTGCTCTTTAAGCATATAAAATATTACTATCCTGAGTTTGAAAACCCAGAGGTAGTGGCCTTAACTCCTGGGGTAAAACATAGAAGTAAAATTTTGTTACAGAGCAACATTTTACTTATCGGGATTGATTGTTATTTGGGGGCAGATCATAAATTCTATCAAGATATTCCAGTATTTATTGCTACTAATTTAAAAAAAGAGCAGTTAATTTCTGATGTAGCAGAAGTGTATGCGAAAAAATACATTATACAAGGGAAACAACGTAGGTTTGTAGACCAAATGATTTCCTTTGGAAAGGAATTATATTTAAAAGATTTGTTTATGCCGTTTAAAACGGAGGCTTCAAGAATTGGATATTCCGAAGAAGAATTTGCGTGGGCACAATTGAATGAATCAGAAATATGGAGTTATTTTGTTGATAGAGATTTGTTGTTTAGCACAGATACCTCTTTGTCGAACAGATTTATAGCACAAGCGCCTTTTTCTAAGTTTTACTTAGAATTGGACAATGAATCACCAGGAATGTTAGGGCGCTATTTAGGATGGCAAATTGTAAAGCAATTTATGGAAAAGAATGATGTATCTTTGCACGAGCTTTCCACAATAAGTGGTGAAGAATTATATAAAAAATCAAAATATAAACCTGCAAAGTAATGGCAAAGTTAACTTCTGAAATAAAATTATCTATAGAGCTTGATGAAAATAGAGTTCCTGAAAAACTAAGTTTTACTGCTGAGGATGGTGGGGTAGAAAATCAAGATTCCAAAGCCATGATGTTATCTGTATGGGACGCGGATAAGCAAGAATCGCTACGTATTGATTTATGGACTAAAGACATGCCAGTAGATCAAATGAAAATTTTCTTTCATCAAACTTTAGTAAGTATGTCAGAAAGTTATCAGCGAGCTACACAAGATGAAAAAATGGCGTTAACAATGAAAGACTTCTGTGATTATTTTGCAGAAAAGTTAGAATTAAAAAAATAACCCATTGCCGATTTTAAAAAATATAAAAATAGCCTTATACAGAATGTATAAGGCTATTTTTAATTAGTACATAGTTAGAAGGAAGAAACTGATAATGTCTTAAATATTTTTTGTAAATTTATATTACCCATTTACTACTACTGGCTTAATTTGTTATAGGTGTTTACCTGTCAATTTAAAATGAGTGGTGTTAGCAATATATATCGAAATTTCGTGTACAACAACCCTGTTGTGCTATTTCTGTTGTTAGTTACTTCTGTTCAACTTTTTTCTCAAGAAACAGATATTAAATTCACTCGTATTTCTGTAAATGATGGACTATCTCACTTGGTTACCAATTTTATTGATCAAGATGAATCAGGCTTTATTTGGATTGGTACGCATGATGGTTTAAATAGGTTTGATGGCTATCAATTTAAAACATATTATAAAATTCCAGATAAACCTAACAGCTTAAGTGATAATATTGTTACGTGTTTTTTACAAGAGAACAAGGAGGTAGTTTGGATAGGTACTGATGACGGTATAAATAAACTTAACCCGTTAAATAATAGTATTGAACGATATGTTCATGAAAAAAAAGATAGTACCTCGCTATCCAATAATTTAATAAATAGCATAATTAAAGATAATTTGGGGTTTTTATGGATAGGTACCGATGATGGTTTAAATAGGTTCAATCCAAAAACGGGAGCTTTTAAACGATTTTATACGGCGCTGTCTAGTTCGCATAGCGCAGATAAAAATAGAATTCAGAAATTATATATCGATACTAAAAATAGTTTATGGGTTAAAACCATAGATGCTGTTTATCGAATGGATTTGACTACTCAGGTTTTTCAAAAAATGATCCAGTTGTCGTTACCCGAAAAAATGATAAGTCCACATTATAATTTTGGTATGTTCCAAACAGTTTCAGGAAAGTTACTTATTGGTTCAGGTACAGGTTTATATGTTTATAATTATGCCACTCATGAAATTAGTGTTTATATGCATGATCCAAAAAATGATAAGAGTATTTCGGATAATATAATCACTTCAATATTACAAGATGATCAAGGGGTTATTTGGGTAGGGACTTTTGATGGGCTTAATAAGTTTGATGAAAAAAAAGGAGTTTTTGATCGTTATAAACAAAATATAGCAGATCCCAAAAGTTTGTCTAATAACACAGTAACATCAATTTTTCAAGATAGATCAGGTGCAATTTGGGTGGGGACTTATGGTTCTGGAATTAATAGGTTTAATCCGTTTTCAAAAAACTTTAATTATTTTAAAACCCCTGACGGAAATATTAATAACCCAAATGATAAAAGCGTATGGGCTGTATTAGAAGATAGGAATAAAAATATATGGTGGGGAACTAATCATGGCTTATATGTTGTGCACGAAAAGTCCGGAGAAATTAAATTTTTTGGTGTTAATACTATAAAGAGCAAAGGAATAATTCAAGAGTTTGTAGGGGCTTTGTATGAAGATTCTTTGGGGAATTTATGGATTGGAACCGACGAAGGTATTAGTGTGTTAAAAGCTCAAATGGTTACTCAAATTTTTGACGCTAATAATGAACAGGAGTTTACTCATATATATTCAAAGGAGCGGGTGCTTAAATTTCTTGAAAACACAGGGTCAAACAAAATGTGGGTAGGGGTTTTTGATCAAGGATTACTTGAGTTTGATATGGAGGCAATTGTAAATTCTGAAAAAAGAATCCCAATAAATGTACTTAATAGTATTCCAGAATTGGAAACAACTAAAATAAATATAACAGAAATATTTAAAAAAGATTCAGTGTTATGGTTAGGTTCCAAACAAGGGATGTTAAGGTATGATATTAATAAAAAGAAAATTAAACGCTATCAATATAAGGAAGGGGATGAGCAATCTATATCTCATAATAAAGTATATAGTATTCAGGAAGGGAAAGGTAATGTGTTGTGGTTAGCTACCTATGGAGGGGGCTTAAATAAATTTAATATTGATACAGAAGAAGTCCGCTATTATACTACTAAAAACGGATTGTTGAACAATGGAATTTATAATTTGTTAATTGATTCTGAAAATAAAATATGGGTAAGTACAAATAATGGACTGTCAAAATTTGATCCGACTACAGAAATAGTTAAGAATTATGACGAAAATGATGGTGTTCAGGGTAATGAGTTTAATCAGGGGGCTTTTTACAAAAGTAAAACGGGAAGAATGTATTTTGGGGGAAATGAAGGGTTTAACGCTTTTTATCCTGATAAAATTGATGAAAATCAAGTGCTGTCAGAAGTAATTCTCACAGGTTTTTTAATTTTTAATACTATAATTAAACCTAAAAAAACGCTTTCTGAACTAGGGATATCTGATGATTCAAATGTTATTTTGGAAAAGAATATTAATGAGACAAAAAAAATAAAGTTATCCCATACGCAAAGTGTTTTTTCTATTGAGTTTGCCGCATCGCATTACATAAATCCAAAAAGAAATGTTTTTGAATATAAGTTAGATGGTTTTGATGAAAACTGGGTGTCAGTAAATTCAAAAAACCGTAAAGCGACTTACACGAATTTAGATCCAGGTAAATATGTGTTTAAAGTAAGGTCAGGGAGTAAAGATGGGGTATGGAATAAGGTTCCTAGAGAATTAATAATAGAGATATCTCCTCCGTTTTGGGGGACCAATTGGTTTTATTTATTGAGTACATTGGCGTTTTTAGGAATACTCTATATAGTGCTTAGGATTCGGATTGGTCAAATTAATCTTCAGCATTTTAAAAAGCAAAATGAGTTAAAAACAACAATGCTTAAGGAGATTCATCATCGTGTAAAAAATAATTTACAGATTGTAAATAGTTTACTCAGGATGCAGTCATTAACTATGGATGATATAAAAACAGTAGCAATATTTAAGAAGGTTCAAAGTCGAATACAATCAATGGCTAGTTTACATGAAGAAATGTATAAAACAGATAGTTTAAGTAAAATTGAAACTAAAAAACATTTTGAAAAACTAATTACAGATTTGGTAGTAGCATATAAATTGGATAAAGATATTAGTTTGAAGTTAGATATTGATCCGTTTGAGTTTAATATAGATACCTTAATTCCGTTAGGATTGATTATTAATGAGTTGGTAATTAATTCTTTAAAGCATGCGTTTGTGGGAAGGGATAAGGGGGTTATCACTGTATTGCTTAAAAAAACAAAGGCTAGAAAAGAATATAGATTACAAGTAAATGACGATGGTATTGGTATGGGGTTTACTAAAGGATCAGAGAATATGGGTGCAAAATTGATTAAGTCTTTTGTAAGACAATTAAAGGGAACGGTAAAGCGATTGGATGATAAGGGAACCGTTTACGAAATTAAATTTAAGGCGTTATAAATGCTATTTTTCCATGGATTCATTAATACTATCAATGTAAGCTAACAAGTCTTCCTTTCCTGAGTAATTACTAGATGAGGTAACAAAATGCTGAGGGCATTCCTCCCAGGTTTCTAATAATATCTCCTGGTATCGGGCGACATTCCGTTTTAAAGCTTCTGGTTTTAATTTGTCTGCTTTGGTGAAAATGATATTAAACGGCACTTGATTTGTACCAAGCCATTCCATAAATTCCAAATCTACTTTTTGAGGTTCATGCCTAGAGTCAACTAAAACAAAAGCGCAAACCATTTGCTCACGTTTTTCGAAATAATCAGTAATGAATTTTTGAAATGTCTTTTTTGATTTTTTAGAAACACGTGCGTAACCATAGCCAGGTAAATCTACTAAAAACCATTCCTTATTAATCATGAAATGATTGATAAGCTGTGTTTTACCAGGTCTTCCAGATGTTTTGGCTAAATTCTTTTTGTTGGTTATCATGTTTATTAATGATGATTTTCCAACGTTAGAACGACCAATAAAAGCGTATTCTGGTAAACGATCTTTAGGGCATTTTGCAACTAATGAGTTACTTATTATAAATTCAGCAGATTTAATTTTCATTATCTAGATACTAATTTATCAACTAAAATAGAGTTGTTATAATTTTCTTTTCGTTAACCATTCATCTAATAATTCGTTGAAGACTTCTGGGAGTTCCATCATTGCAGCATGACCACATTTGTCTATCCAATATAAGTCAGAATCTGGTAACAATTCGTGAAACTCATCTGCAACATTCGGAGGAGTAACATTATCGTTTTTACCCCAAATAATACAAGTTGCTTGTTTCATTTTCGGCAAATCTTTTGCCATATTATGACGAATAGCGCTTTTTGCAATGGCAAGAGTACGTATTAATTTATGTCTGTTATTTACAGTGTCATAAACTTCATCTACGATTTCTTTAGTAGCGACTTTTGGGTCGTAAAAAACATCCTCTGCTTTTTTCTTAATAAACTCATAGTCTCCTCTTTTTGGGTAACCACTTCCCATAGCGCTTTCGTATAACCCAGAACTACCAGTAATTACAAGCCCTTTCACGTATTCAGGGTACATTTTTGAAAAAAGTAATGCAATATGTCCTCCCAAAGAATTACCTAATAAAATAACGTTTGTTAACCCTCTAGAATCTAAAAAATCTTTTACGTAATTCGCGAAACTTTTCACATTTGTCTTTATTAAGGACATGGTGTAAATAGGTAATTCAGGTATAATAACTTTGTAGCCTTTTTCAGGAAAATAATTGGTAACACCTTCGAAGTTACTTAATCCTCCCATTAGTCCGTGTAAAACGACAATAGGAGTACCTTCTCCAACTTCAATAAAATTATATTCTTTTTCTTTTTTTAGTTTAAATTTCATATTGGGTCGTTTTCTACAAGGCTATAAAAATAGTTATAGATCCTGTTTTAACAAAACAGCAAATTTACACTTTTTTTTTCACTTTTCACATGCTGATTTTTAAGCAACGAATCAAGTTTTATACGGTGGTAATTGGCTTTTTAACAATCTCATATTCTAGTGTTTACGCTTGTTTTGAGGCTGGGTGGTAAAACTTATTAACAAAGTGGAGGTATGTGGTAAAATGTGGGGAAATTCTTCATATCTTTGAAAAGTAATAAAGCCAAACAATTTTGTGATTAATTTAATAGGGACATACGAGTGTAAAATTGACGCTAAAGGTAGGGTAATGCTACCTGGTGCGTTGAAAAAACAGTTGTCATCTATTTTGGAAAATGGTTTTGTTTTAAAGAGATCTGTGTTTCAACCATGTTTGGAATTGTATCCAATGGAAGAGTGGAATGTGCTAATGCAGAAAGTAAACAAGCTAAATAGGTTTGATAGGAAAAACAATGATTTTGTAAGAAGGTTAACTGCCGGGGTGAAAATGATTGAATTGGATAGCTCTGGGAGGTTGCTTGTTGCAAAAGACTTGATAGGGTATTCTGGCTTAGAAAAAGAAATAGTGATTTCTTCCGCGGTTAATATTTTAGAAATTTGGGATAAAGATAAATATGAATCAGCTATAAATGATGCTGCTGTAGATTTTGCAGATTTGGCAGAAGAGGTTATGGGTGATATAAATGATGAATTCAATGGAGTATCATAATCCGGTATTATTAAAAGAAAGTGTTGATGGGTTAAATATTAACCCTGATGGCGTGTATGTAGATGTGACTTTTGGAGGTGGAGGTCACTCGAGAGAAATTTTATCTCGATTAAGTGATAAAGGAAGATTGTTTGCTTTCGATCAGGATGAAGATGCTATTAAAAACACAATTGATGATGAGCGATTTACCTTGATTCATGAGAATTTTAGATATATAAAAAGATTTCTACGCTTTCATGGTGTTAGAAAAGTAGATGGTATCCTAGGTGATTTCGGAGTCTCATCACATCAGTTTGATGAAGCAGGTAGAGGATTTTCTATTCGTTTTGATGCTGATTTAGATATGCGAATGAGTAAAAAAATGAAAGTTACTGCTCATGATGTTGTAAATAACTATTCGGAAGAAGAATTAAGAAGGATGTTTTCTGTTTATGGGGAGTTGACTAATGCAAAAGCAATTGCAGCTACTATTACGGCTGGCAGAGATGAGAAAATTGATACCATTGAAGATTTAAAACTCATTGTCGCTAAGTTTTTGCCCAAACACGCAGAGCATAAAGTGTTGGCTAAAATATTTCAAGCGATACGAATTGAGGTTAATGAAGAATTGGTGGTTATAGAAGAACTCTTAATGCAGTCGCCTGAATTATTAGAAAAAGGTGGGCGATTAAGTTTAATCTCATATCACTCTTTAGAAGATAGGTTGGTAAAACGTTTTATAAGAAGTGGGTTATTTGAAGGAGAGCCTGAAAAAGATTTCTATGGAAACATATCTGTCCCCTTTAAGAAAAAAGGGAAAATGATTATACCGTCATCTGAAGAAATCAAATTAAATAACAGGGCAAGAAGTGCAAAGCTCAGAATAGCAGAGCGAATTGAAAAATAAACTGTTAAACATATTAAAAGGACGTTTTTTAGTCGATGATGATGCTGTTAAAAACTGGAGGTTTATTGGGTTTTCAGTTGGTTTGTTGTTGGTAATGATAGCAAGTTCTCATCACGCCGAAAAAAAAGTATTCGCTATTGGTGATTTAGATAGTAGGGTAAAAGAGTTGCGTTCGGAATATGTTGATTTAAGATCTCAGTTAATGAAATTGAAGATGGAATCGAAAGTTGCAGAAAAAATGAATGCTAGAGGATTGAAGTCATCTGAAGTTCCTCCTAAGAAAATAAAAGTACTAACAAAATAGTTTCTAATTGTGTCAGTGGCAAGTAAAAACATATTAAATAGATTGTATGTAGTGGTGATACTGTTTTTAGTATTTGCCATATTGATTGTATATAAGTTATTTAGTGTGCAGTATATTCAAGGTGATAAATACAGGGCTTTGGCTGAAATGCGTACTATTAAAACGGATATAATTAAAGCTAATAGAGGAAGTATTTATGCTGATGATGGTAGTTTGTTGGCGACTTCGGTTCCTAAGTATGATATCCGATTTGACGCAGTAACTGTTTCTAAAAAGAATTTCTCTAAATCTTTAAGCTCACTTTGTGATTCCCTGTCGTTGATATTGGGGAAAAATTCAAGTTACTATAAAGCTAAGTTAGAAAAAGCAAGAAGAACAAAAAACAGGTATACTTTAATTGCAAGAAATTTGGGTTACTCGGATTATGTTAGGATAAAAGGTTTTCCGATGTTTAATCTAGGGGCTTATAAAGGTGGTGTTATTGTTGAACAGCACACAATTAGGGAGCACCCAATTTCGGAGATTGCTAGAAGAACAATTGGATGGAAAGGTTCAGGAGCAGGTATTGAAGGCGCTTTTGGTGATGAGTATTTGGAGGGAATTGATGGTAAACGTCTGAAGCAAAAAATAGCTAAAGGGCAGTATAAGCCAATTAATGATGAAAACGAAATAGAACCTAAAAATGGTTTGGATGTGATTTCAACCTTAAATGTTAATATTCAGGATATTGCACATCATGCCCTATTAGAGCAATTGGAGAAATTTCAAGCAGAGCACGGAACGGTGGTAGTTATGGAAACGAAAACGGGTGAGGTTAAGGCTATTTCAAATTTAAAGAGAAATTCCAAGGGTCGCTATTCGGAGCAATTAAATCATGCGGTAGGAGAATCTCATGAGCCAGGATCTACATTTAAATTAATGGTAATGGTTGCTGCTCTAGAGGATCAGGCAATCGATTCTAGTACTGTGGTTGATACGGAAAAAGGGGTTCTTACTTTTTACGGAAAACATGTTAGAGATTCTAGAAAAGGGGGGTATGGGAAAATATCTGCAGCAAGAGCGTTTGAAGTTTCTTCTAATACGGGTTTTGTGAAAATAGTTCATAAAGGTTTTAAAAATGACCCTGAGCGATTTGTGAATAGATTGTATAGTATGGGGTTAAATGATAAGCTTGGTTTAGATTTTAAAGGAGAAGGGAAGCCTTTTATTCCTCATCCTGATGATAAAAAAGTATGGAGTGGTATTTCATTACCCTGGATGGCTTATGGCTATGGAGTTTCATTAACCCCATTACAAACCTTGACATTCTATAATGCTATTGCTAATAATGGAGAAATGGTGAAGCCTAGGTTTGTAAAGGAAATAAGGGATTTTAAAAATAGCGATCCTATTAAAGTGTTTGGAAAAGAGGTGTTGAACCCGAAAATTTGTTCAGACGCTACAATAGGTATGGTGAAAGAAATGATGAAAAATGTAGTTGTTCGAGGAACCGCAAGAAATATTTATTCCAAAGATTTTTCAATGGCAGGGAAAACAGGGACTTGTACTACGAATTATGGGAATAAGAATAATCCGAAACAGTATATAGCATCTTTTTCGGGGTATTTTCCTGCGGATAATCCTAAGTACTCTTGTATTGTGGTTATTCATAAGCCAAAAACATCAATTGGCTATTATGGTAATGTAGTGGCGGCTCCAGTGTTTAAAAAAATCGCAAAAAAAATATATACAGATACTCCGTTAGTTGATGAAGTGAATGTGGATTTTGATGAAAGTGAAGCCTTGAATGAAGAGTATAATTCATTCTTTGAAAAAAGTAGGAAAGAGTACAGTACAATACCTAGTGTGATTGGAATGAGTGGTATGGATGCTATTTCTTTTTTGGAAAATCTGGGGTTAAAAGTATATGTAAAAGGTAATGGGAAAGTGAAAAAGCAATCCCTTAATGTAGGAGAGAAAATAATGAGTAATAAAGAAATCGTTTTAGAACTGTTATGAAAAATTTAAAGGACATATTGTATAAGGTTGCTTTGGATGTGATTATGGGTAGTTCTGATATGCTCATTTCAAAAATTGAATTCGATTCAAGGAAAGTGCAGGCTAATGATGTATTTGTTGCACTTAGAGGGACTGTAGTAGATGGTCATGATTATATTGATAAGGCGATAAGTTTGCAAGCAAAGGTGGTTGTTTGTGAAGAGTTGCCTTCTGTTAAAGTTGAAGGTGTTACATATGTTCAAGTGTTAGATGCAAATTCTGCATTGGCAATTATGGCTTCAAATTATTATGAAAATCCATCTGCTAATTTACAGTTAGTAGGGGTTACCGGAACAAATGGAAAAACCACGATAGCGTCTTTGTTATATCAGCAATTTAAAAATGCAGGGTATAAAGTAGGTTTGCTTTCTACGGTAAAAATAATGGTAGACACTGTTGAGTATAAAGCAACACATACTACGCCTGATTCATTAACAATAAATCGCTATTTACAGTTGATGAATGAAGAGGGGGTTGAGTTTTGCTTTATGGAGGTGAGTTCGCATGGAATTCATCAAAAGCGTACTGCGGGATTACAGTTCCGAGGAGGAATCTTTACAAACTTGTCACATGATCATTTGGATTATCATGAAACGTTTGCAGAATATAGAGATGTTAAAAAAATGTTTTTTGATGAGTTGCCAAAATCGGCTTTTGCTTTAACAAATGTTGATGATAAAAATGGCGAAATAATGCTTCAAAATACGAGAGCTAAAAAAGTTAGTTATGCATTAAAAAGTTATGCGGATTATAAAGCGCAAATATTAGAAAATCAATTTTCAGGATTGTTGTTGAAAGTGAATGATAATGAAGTTTGGACAAAATTAATTGGGAGTTTTAATGCGTATAATTTATTAGCGATTTATGCAACAGGAGAATTATTAGGGTTAGAGCCAAATGAAAATTTACGATTGATAAGTTTATTAGAAAATGTAAGTGGACGATTTGAATATGTAGTTTCAAAAGAATACAAAATCACGGCTATTGTTGATTATGCACATACGCCTGATGCTTTAAAAAATGTATTAGAAACGATAAATAGTATCCGTACAGGTAATGAGAAATTACTAACGGTTGTTGGCTGTGGAGGTGATAGAGATAAAACAAAACGACCGAAAATGGGAAATATAGCTTCAGTTTTGAGTACTACAGCAATTTTTACTAACGATAATCCGCGTACGGAAGATCCTGAGGTGATTATTGAGGAGATAGAATCTGGAGTGTCTCCAGAGAATTATAAAAAAACTATAGCTATAAGTAACAGGTCTCAAGCGATAAAAACGGCTTGTCAAATGGCAGATAGAAATGATATTATTTTAATTGCTGGTAAAGGGCATGAAACATATCAGGAGGTAAATGGAGTTCGTTCGGATTTTGACGATTTGAAAACAGTTAGAGAGTTACTGATAAAACTAAATAAATAATTTAAGTCTCATCTCTTTGATGAGGGTAAATTTTAAACAAAATAAAACAGATGTTATACTATTTATTTGAATATTTAGAAAATCAATACCAATTAACCGGAGCTTCGGTCTTCCAGTTTATTTCTTTTAGAGCAGCATTAGCTGTAATAGTTTCGTTGTTGATTTCAATGATTTTTGGTAAAAACATAATTAACTTTTTAAGGAAACAACAAATTGGTGAAACGGTTAGGGATTTAGGTCTTGAAGGGCAGAAAGAAAAACAAGGTACCCCAACAATGGGGGGGCTTATTATCATTATAGCAACTTTAATACCGGTGTTGTTGTTTGCTAAATTGGATAATGTGTATGTATTGCTTTTGATTGTAACTACATTATGGATGGGAACAATTGGTTTTGTTGATGATTACATTAAAAAAATTAAAAATGATAAGGATGGGCTTAAAGGGAAGTTTAAAGTTCTTGGTCAGGTTGGCCTTGGGTTGATTGTTGGGTCAGTGTTGTATTTTAATGAAAATGTAACCATTAAGGAGCAAATACCTACTCATATACAAACGGCTACGGTTAGTACTGATAGTGCAATGTCGTTAACGCATAATCCTTCTGTCAAAGAATTTTACCCTGAAGCAAAGTCAACTAAAACTACAATTCCTTTTTTTAAAAATAATGAATTAGACTATGCCGATATACTTACTTATTTCAATGAAGATTGGAAGGGTTATGGATGGTTGATTTTTATTCCTGTAGTCATATTTATTATAACAGCAGTTTCAAATGGAGCCAATTTAACTGATGGTATTGACGGTTTAGCGGCAGGTACATCAGTAATCTCTGTAATTGTGTTAGGATTACTTACTTGGGTGTCTGGAAATATTCTTTTTTCGGATTATCTAAATATTATGTATATCCCTCGGATCGGTGAAATGACCATTTTTGTAGGCGCTTTCGTAGGTGCTTTAATAGGGTTTTTGTGGTACAATACATTTCCTGCTCAGGTGTTTATGGGAGATACGGGAAGTCTGACAATTGGTGGTATTATAGCGGTTATTGCGATAGCAGTTCGAAAAGAGTTGTTGATTCCAATTTTATGTGGGGTTTTCTTAGCGGAAAATTTATCTGTAGTGCTTCAGGTGAGTTATTTTAAGTATACGAAAAAGAAATATGGCGAAGGAAAACGAATCTTTCTAATGTCGCCTCTGCATCATCATTATCAGAAAAAAGGAATGCATGAAAGTAAAATTGTAAATCGATTTTGGATCGTTGCAATAATGCTTGCGGTGTTAACGATGGTAACCTTGAAACTTCGATAAATGAAAAGATTAGTTGTACTTGGAGGAGGAGAAAGTGGTGTGGGAACAGCGCTTTTAGGGAAGCAAAAAGGCTATGATGTATTTGTTTCTGATAAGGGAGTGATTAAAGAGAAGTACAAGAGTGTGTTGTTGGAAAACGAAATTGAATGGGAAGAGCAACAACATACCGAAATAAAAATTTTAAATGCTGATGTGGTTATGAAGAGTCCTGGGATTCCGGATAACGCGCCATTGGTTTTGAAATTGAAAAATATGGCTGTGCCAGTTATTTCTGAAATTGAGTTTGCATCTCAATTTACTGAGGCAACAATTGTGGGTATTACTGGTAGTAATGGAAAAACAACAACTACATTGTTGACACATCATCTGTTAAAAGATGAGTTGAATGTTGGAGTGGCAGGGAATATTGGAGATAGTTTTGCGGAACAAGTGGCTGAAGGGAAGTATGACAATTATGTGTTGGAGTTGAGTAGTTTTCAGTTAGATGGAATTCAAAATTTCAAACCGCATATAGCGGTAATCACGAATATTTCAGAAGATCATTTGGATCGATATGAATATCAGTATGAAAATTATATCGCATCGAAATTTAGAATAACAAAAAATCAAACTGCCGACGATTATTTAATATATGACGCAGATGATAAGGAGATTGAGGAGTATTTGAGTAAGCATGAGGTGAAAGCTACTTTAATACCCTTCTCCTTAACCAAAAAAATAAAACAAGGGGTCTGTTTAGACAATGATAATATTAAACTAACAATTAAAGAACAAATAATTACTATGCCAGTAAAAAACTTAGCATTAGAAGGGAAACATAATGTAAAAAATGCAATGGCATCTGCTGCAGTTGCAAATTTATTAAAAATTAGGAAAGCAACAATAAGAGAAAGTTTATCTAATTTTCAAGGTGTGGAACATCGTTTGGAGGATGTGTTGAAAATACAGAATGTTCAATATATAAATGACTCAAAGGCAACTAATATAAATGCTACTTTTTATGCGTTAGATAGCATGAGGTCTCCTACTGTCTGGATTGTAGGTGGAGTAGATAAAGGAAATGATTATACGGAATTATTATCACTGGTTAATGAGAAGGTAAAGGCGGTAATTTGCTTAGGGAAAGATAATAAGAAGATAAAACATGTTTTTGAAAATACGGTAGAAACTTTTGTGGAAACGGAGTCAATGATGGAGGCAGTTAAAATGGCTTATCATTTGGCGGAAAAAGGAGATAATGTGTTATTGTCGCCAGCTTGTGCAAGTTTTGACTTGTTTGAAAATTACGAAGATAGAGGAAGACAATTTAAAGAAGCGATACGTAAATTATAATGAGTAGAATACTAAAAAATATTGGTGGAGATAGAACTTTGTGGGCAATCATAGCATTGTTGGCATTGTTTTCATTTTTGCCTGTATATAGCGCTAGTAGTAATTTAGCAAACTTGTATGGGCTTAGTACCTCTAAGTTGTTGCTAAAACATGGGGTGCATTTGGTGTTAGGATTCGGGATAATATATGGAGTGCATAAAATACAATATCATAGGTTTAAGGGCTTGTCAATGGTGATCCTGCCGGTAGTAATTGTTTTGTTAGGAATAACATTAATGCAAGGAACTACAATCGGAGGGGCTAATGCTAGTAGATGGATACGGGTGCCTGTAGTTGGTTTTTCGTTTCAAACATCCACTTTGGCTTCTGTTGTGTTAATGGTATATGTGGCTAGATATTTGGCTAAGATAAAGGATAAGGTAATTAGTTTTAAAGAGAGTTTTATTGAATTATGGATTCCTGTGGGGGCTGTTTTGATATTGATTCTGCCAGCGAATTTTTCAACAGCAGCACTTATTTTTTCAATGGTTATGGTGTTGGTGTTCATAGGAGGGTATCCCCTCAAATATATGGGAGTAATTGTTGGGGCCGGTTTCATGTTGCTTCTTTTGTTTGTGTTAACAGCAAAAGCATTCCCAGATGCGTTTAATAATAGAGTAGAAACGTGGCAAAATAGAATAGAAAATTTCGCGAATGGAGAAGATACAGAAGAAGATTATCAAATAGAGCGCGCTAAAACTGCAATAGCTTCTGGGAGGTTATTTGGTTTGGGGCCAGGAAAAAGTGTTCAGAAAAACTTCTTGCCTCAGTCATCATCGGATTTTATATATGCGATTATAGTTGAGGAATGGGGGTTGGTAGTAGGGGTGACAATATTGCTGTTTTATTTGTTAATGTTGTTTAGGTTGATTGTGATTTTGAATAAATCGAATGCTATTTTTGGTAAGTTATTGGTGGTCGGTGTTGGTTTGCCAATTATATTTCAAGCATTAATAAATATGGCCGTTGCAGTTGAGTTATTTCCGGTAACTGGTCAAACATTACCACTAATAAGTTCCGGCGGGACATCAATATGGATGACTTGTTTGGCATTTGGAATTATACTAAGTGTGAGTGCAAGTCAGAAAAAAGCAAAGGGTGTTAAGAAAGAAAATTCACTTGATGTATTACATCAAGCAGTGTAAATATTTTACGGTTAAAGAACAATTATTTTTAATTATAGAGTTGGTAGTAAAAAGATTTTTTTTGTCAATCTGAGCTTGTCGAAGATAAAGAAAAATGTGAACTCTTTTAATTTAATAGCAAATGAAGAATTTAAAAGTTATCGTATCAGGAGGAGGAACAGGAGGGCATATATATCCTGCTATTGCTATTGCTGATGAAATAAAAAGGCGCTATCCAGATACGGAGTTTTTATTTGTTGGAGCTAATGATAGAATGGAAATGGAGAAGGTTCCTGCTGCAGGGTATGATATAAAAGGGCTTTGGATTTCTGGTATTCAACGTAAATTGTTGTCACTAAATAATTTGTTGTTTCCGTTTAAGTTGGTTAGTAGTCTTTGGAACGCGAAGAAAATTGTAAAACAATTCCGCCCCGATGTTGTTATCGGAACAGGAGGGTTTGCAAGTGGTCCTTTGTTACAGATGGCGAGTTCAAAAGGCGTGCCTACTTTAATACAAGAGCAAAATTCATATCCAGGAATAACTAATAAGTTGTTGTCGAAAAAGGCAGAAAAAATATGTGTTGCTTATGACGGTTTGGAGCGATTCTTTCCAAGTGAAAAAATTGTAAAAACGGGGAATCCAGTTCGTCAAGATTTGTTAGAGATTTCATCAAAAAGAACTGAAGCCCAGCGGTTTTTTAATTTGGATGCTACAAAAAAAACAATACTAGTTTTAGGAGGTAGTTTAGGAGCAAGGAGAATTAATCAATTAATAAATAAAGAGTTATCATTTTTTGAGAATCAAGGAGTTCAATTGATTTGGCAAACGGGAAAGTTATATATAAACGAATATAAGGCTCATGATAAAAAAAAGTATGTACAAACGCATGCCTTCTTAAACAAGATGGATTTGGCGTACGCTGCGGCTGATGTGATTATTTCACGGTCAGGTGCTAGTTCAGTTTCTGAGTTGTGTGTTGTCGGGAAGCCTGTGGTTTTTATCCCGAGTCCAAATGTTTCTGAAGATCATCAAACTAAAAATGCTCAAGCAATTACGGATAAAGGAGCAGGGATTTTAATAAGAGAATCCGAGTTGGATACTAATTTTGAGTCAAGATGTAAAAACTTGTTGGAGGATGGTATTTTGCAAGAAAAGCTATCTGTCGAAATAAAAAAGTTAGCCTTGGAAAATGCAACGAAGGATATTGTGTGTGAAATTGAAAAGTTAATCCCACAAGTGGGTTTTGAGTAGTGAAGTATCAGTAAAGCGTTATCGCAAAAAAATGACGCTGTCACTTCGAGTGAATGGGGAAATATTTTGTATCGAGAAGTAGTATGAAAAAGTAATGTTTAAATCATTTAATTTTTGAATTTAGAAAAAATACATAATGTTTATTTTGTAGGAATCGGAGGAATCGGAATGAGCGCTCTTGCTCGTTATTTTCATAAGATAGGAAAACAAGTTGCAGGATATGATAAAACGCCAACAAAAATCACTGACGATTTAGTTCAGATGGGGGTTGCTGTACATTTTAAAGATGCTGTTGACCTAATAGCTTCTGAGTTTAAGAAATCGGAAGATACCTTAGTGGTTTATACTCCAGCGGTTCAAGAGACACATAATGAGTTGCGATATTTTTTATCAAATAATTTTACTGTTCAAAAAAGAGCAGAGGTGTTAGGGTTGATTACAAATAATACTTTCTGTTTTGCAGTGGCGGGTACACATGGAAAAACGACAACATCTAGTATACTTGGGCATTTGTTAAAGGTTTGTGATGCTGATATGACTGCTTTTTTAGGTGGGATAACGGAGAATTATCATTCCAATTTAATTTTAAACGGATCAGAAATCTCTGTTGTAGAGGCTGATGAATTTGATAGGTCTTTCTTGCAATTATCTCCCGATGTTGCTTGTATTACCTCGATGGATGCGGATCACTTGGATATTTATGGTCAGGCAGAAGAGTTAGAAAAAAGTTTTGTTGATTTTTCTGAAAAGTTATCTGATAAAAGCAAGTTGTTTGTAAAAAATGGATTGCCTTTAAAAGGAATTACGTATGGTGTAAATGACGATGCGGATTATAGTGTTCAAGATATTAAAATCATTGATGGTGTTTATAGTTTTGGTATAAAAACACCAACAGAGCTACTGTCGGGTATTAAGTTTAGTTTGCCAGGGCAGCATAATTTGTCTAATGCATTGGTTGCCTTTGCGATGGCTTATGATTATGGTTTTAATACAAGGAAATTAATACAGGGATTGGCTTCTTTTAAAGGAGTCGAGCGACGGTTTACATATCAAATAAAAAGGACTGATTTAGTGTATATAGACGACTATGCGCATCATCCTACGGAAATAAACGCTGTTTTTCAGGCTGTTACTGAAATGTATCCAAATGATAAAGTTATGGCTATTTTTCAGCCCCATTTGTTTAGTAGAACACAAGATTTTGCAAATGAGTTTGGAGAAAGTTTAAGTCAGTTTCATGAAGTGCGTTTATTAGATATTTATCCAGCTAGAGAATTACCAATTGAAGGAGTTAATTCTGATTGGTTATTGGGTAAAATAACAAGTACAAATAAGAAATTAATTGCTAAAAAAGATATTGTTTCGGAAATTCAAAATTCTGATGCAAAAATTATATTAACAATCGGCGCGGGAGACATTGGTGCGGAAGTAAAACGAATTAAAGAAGAAATAAATTAAGTATTGATAATGAGTGAGGTAGCTAAAAATAAAAGATTTACTAAAAAAACAATATTAAACATCAAATTATTTTTGTTGTTAGGGTTTGTATTGTTTTTATCTGTCTCAGCCTCAGTAAGAAACGAGTCTAGGTTTTTAACACCTACCCCGATAGTATTTGATAATCCTGAACAACCGTTGATTTCTGAAGAAACGGTTAATAAGTTGTTAATACAAAATAAAGGGAGTGTGAAAAACATAAGAAAAGATGCCTTAGATTTGAATAATATAGAAGCTGTGTTAGATGCTAATCCGTATATCAGGAACGCAAACGTGTATGTTTCTGTAAACGGGGGAGTTGGGGTTAATGTTTTGCAGAAAACACCACTAGCTAGAGTACAAACAAAAGAGTCTTTTTACATTGACGAAGAAGGGAAAATGATGCCTACTTCGCCAAATTTTTCTGTGCGAGTGCCTTTGGTAACTGGAAATGTAACTAAAAAGAACTTGTCAGATGTATTTAAAATGATGAAAAGCATCAAAGAGGATCTGTTTTTTAAAAAAGAGATTGTTGGTGTTGTAGTGGAAGGAAATAAATACACATTGTTGTTAAGAGAATTCGATTTTATAATTGATTTTGGAACAACGGAAAGTAGAGCGATAAAGTTGAGCAACTTTAAGGCTTTTTATAAAAAAGCTTTAAAAGATAAAACGATAGAAACGTATAATAGGGTTAATTTACAAATTGCATCACAAGTAATTTGCACCAAAAAATAAGCTATGGAGGACAGTAAAATTGCGGTAGGTTTAGATATTGGGACAACAAAAATTGTGGCCATGATTGGTCGTGAAAATGAGTATGGAAAACTTGAAATTCTTGGCATAGGAAAAACCAAGAGTCTTGGTGTGCATAGGGGGGTTGTAAATAATATTACGCAAACAATACAGTCTATTCAACAGGCAGTACAGGAAGCAGAAATGTCTTCAGGCTTAAAAATTGAAGATGTAGTTGTGGGTATTGCTGGTCAGCATATCAGAAGTATTCA
>Ga0209291_1000888_pt1 | contig 28147 bp, 23 predicted proteins | sample GOMGulsemesocosm_FD_184633 | JGI IMG/M metagenome (GOLD analysis project Ga0209291, IMG submission 184633) | Methane-oxidizing microbial communities from mesocosms in the Gulf of Mexico - GOM9B Gulf of Mexico (SPAdes) (version 2) | ecosystem: Environmental > Aquatic > Marine > Cold seeps...
GTGTCAAATTATAGCAAGTAGTTCAAGAGACATAATTACAAATCATTGCTAAACTAGTTCATTGTTTCTGAGGAATGAAATTATGTGTGGTAGGTTCAACACCACCTTTGATAGTGGTGTTAAAAAGCTTTATACCAGCTTGAAAATTCACAAAGTTATCGATAACCCCAGTAATAGTCGCTTTGTAAAAGCTGCTGATACCGTCTCTATTGTCAGAAATGTGGGGGAACAACGTCGTGTTGAAAATGCGACTTGGTGGCTATTGTTAGACCAAACTGAAAACGACTTTACACCTTCTCGATATACATCATTCAATACTCGACACGATAAGCTCAATACTCCTGGAAGCGCAGGGTATCAAGCGTACCGTAGTTCGAGATGTATTATTACTGTAAAAGGTTTTGGTGAGACTGAATTTGTCAATAAAAAACCTGTTCATTATTATGATATGGAGGCAGAGTCAGGCGGCTTAATACTCGGAGGTTTATGTCGAGAATGGCAACACCAAACAACGGGTAAAATTAAGCTTAGTTGCTCAGTAATTACCTTGCCGCCCCATGAAAAACTTAAACATATTCACAGTAAAGCAATGCCGCTAATACTCCCGCAAGAATCATCATTATTAGACAAATGGCTCAACCCTCAATTTAATGACGTTGAGCAATTTAAATCTCTACTACAACCTAAACTACCACAAACTTTAATAGCTCACCGAATTGATAGGCCCATGACTCATCAGCAAATATCAAAAGCCCAGATAATTAGTCAGGATAGATAAACTATATTTTTTTTCTCACTCGACTTAACTGCGTTGGCGTAACGCCAAGGTGAGAGGCAATGTGATATTGTGGCAAGCGATCGACTAGCTCTGGATGTTTATCAATAAAACGTAGATAACGAGCCGTTGCATCGTCTTGAACAATTTCAATTTCACGGGCATCTTTTGCCAGCAACCAATTTTTCTCTAAATAATAAATTTGAAACAATTTTAGCTCGTTATTCTCGATCATTAATTTTCTATAATCTGTAAAATCAATTTCAATAATTAAGGAGTTCTCAATCGCTTCAAATGCCAACATCGAAGGTGACGAGGTTAGTAAAGCAGTCATAGCACCAGGAAATTTCCCCTCATCAAAAAACATCTTGTTATATTCATTACCTTTTTCATCACAAGCAAAACATCGTACTAACCCGTGATAAACATACGAATAAGAGCAAGGGATATCCCCAATATTATAAAGTAAGCTATGCTTTTTTAGCCGCCTAAATTTACAAATAGCCATAAAAGCTTGCCAAGTATCGTCACTAATGGGCGAATAAGAACAGAGCGATTTTCTCAGTGCAATAAAGGCTTTATTTTGATCACTCATAGGGGTAGCTCGTTTATATCAAAAGTGAATGATATCCTTTAGAATTAATAAAATACATCGTTAAGTTCATGAGCTTTCAGCACTGTAAGCTTCAATAGGATAAACTGAAGGCTGCCACGATATTCTTTAAAAATTCTACTAGTGGAGCGTTGGGTTGCTCATGTCTTGGTCAACGTATGGCGAAACAACAGAGTGAGCATATGCATAGTGTTTCAATTATTTTGTTTGATTATTTATCAAATTGCTTATCAAATTCATTCTATATAAGGGGATAAATTGAGACATAACTCTTTATTTAACACAATCATTCTTACTGGTTTAGCACTAATTGCATTTGCCGCTAATTCTGTTTTATGCCGATTGGCATTGGGCTATGAAGCCATTGATGCAGCAAGCTTTACCATTATACGATTATTATCAGGCTCCATTGTTCTTCTGTTAATCATAAGGAGTACTCAAAGTGCAACTCGCAATGTAACGAGTACACCATCGAAAGGAAGTTGGACGGCGAGTTTCATGCTCTTTGTCTACGCGATAACATTTTCCTACGCATATACTTCGTTAGATACGGGTACTGGCGCACTTATTCTATTTGGATCAGTTCAAATAACGATGATATTACTGTCTTTTCTTTCAGGTACAAGGCTACATATTACTGAATGGTCTGGCGTAGTTATTGCTTTTTCCGGCTTTATTTATCTCGTACTACCAGAAGTTACTACACCTTCAGCAAGTGGTTTTTTACTGATGACAACAGCAGGTATTGCATGGGGAATTTATACATTGAAAGGCCGGGCTTCGAATAATCCGCTTATGGACACAAGTTATAACTTTTTTAGGACCACCCCACTCGTTATGCTATTAGCTATTTATACAATGAATAATTCTCAATATTCATCTGAAGGCGTAATATTGGCTTTATTGTCGGGTGGCATAACATCAGGAATCGGTTACACAATATGGTATATAGCTCTTAGGGGGCTTTCTTCTACGCAAGCGGCGGTACTTCAATTGTCTGTGCCTGTAATCGCCGCATTGGGAGGCATTATATTTGTGTCTGAAGCAATTACATTTCGCCTGATGGTGTCTGCAACTATAGTGCTCGGTGGTATATTAATCGTGGTTTTGGGGAAGTATTATGCCAGCCAACGAAAATTAGAGATGAAAAAATAACAACTAGCATTTAGTGACTTAAGTATATAAAAATTTCTATCATTTATTAATTCTTTGTTCTTATGATAAAACAAAAATCCAGAACATATTATGTTCTGGATTTTAATTGCATCATAAGCTGATGTTGTATCAATAATACTTTGTTTTTCAGTAAATTGCTAAACGCCTTAACCGTTATCACTCATTTAAAGCGATATATGCTATTTGGAAAGCGCCTACCATTAAATTCTTAGTATCAGCTGACAATGTCACCTCTTCAAATCCATGGCCGATTAACAGCTTAGGCGCTTCACCATTAATGACATACTCGAGCGGTTTATCAGTAAAATTGGCTACAACTACTATCGTTTCTTGGTGCTCTGTCTCTTGATAGCTGCGTTTGAAAACTAATTTTTCATCATCACTTTCAATAAAGTTAATATCGCCATACTGCAAGCACAACTGCCTTTTACGCCAGCCTAAAAAAGTACGATAAGCCGCTAAGACAGAATCAGACGCTTGTTCTTGTATATCTACAGCATCATTAGCATGAGCACTACCAACAGGTAACCAAGGCGTTTTGCTTTCTGAAAATCCAGCATTGATCTCATTTTTCTTCCATGGCATTGGCGTTCGACAGCCATCTCGTCCTTTAAACGTTGGCCAAAAGGTGATGCCGTATGGGTCTTGTAAATCTGCAAAATTTATATCAGCTTCTGTAAGGCCAAGTTCTTCACCTTGATACGTACAAACACTACCTCGTAGGGACGCTAATAAGGCATTAAACATTTTACTTTGTTGGCTTATAGTTTCTGCTTGAGCCCAACGGGTAGCCACTCTGGTTACATCATGATTTCCTATCGCCCAACAAGGCCAACCATCTGCAAGCTTCCCTTCTAATGCTTCAACGGTATTTCGAATATATTTAGGGCTTCCATCTGGCGTTAATAATTCAAAACTATAAGCCATGTGTAAACGCTTATCACCTTGAGTATATTCCGCCATCGTATGTAAAGAGTCTTCCGAAGATATTTCGCCTAACGTTACCACACCAGGGTATTGGTCCATTAGGCTGCGTATTTCTTCCATAAACGCAATGTTTTCAGGTTGTGTGTTGTTGTAATAATGATATTGAAATGCGTATGGATTGTCTTCACTAAAGCCACGACCTTGCCTATCTTCAACGGCTTTTGCAGGGTTATCTCGCAATTGTTTATCATGAAAACAAAAGTTTATTGCATCTAAACGGAAACCATCAACACCCAGCTTCAACCAAAATTCTACGTTGTCTAAAACGGCTTTTCGAACATCTTCATTGTGGAAGTTCAAATCAGGTTGCGAGGTTAAAAAATTATGTAAAAAATACTGCTGACGGCGGGGCTCCCACTGCCATGCACAACCACCGAAAATTGATAACCAATTATTCGGTGGAGTACCATCTTCATTAGCATCAGCCCAAACATACCAATCAGCTTTATCGTTAGCTCTGTCTTGACGACTTTCGGTGAACCATACGTGTTGATCAGAGGTATGACTAAGTACTTGGTCAATAATCACTTTTAAATCGAGTGTTTTAGCTGTTGTCATTAACTGTTCAAAATCAGCCATGGTGCCAAACATTGGGTCAATCTCTCGATAATCACTAATATCGTAGCCAAAATCTTTCATCGGGGATTTGAAGAATGGTGAAATCCAGATAGCATCAACTCCTAAACTATTTACGTAAGGGAGTTTGTTGATAATACCTTTAAGATCACCGATACCATCTTGACTGGCATCCATAAAACTACGCGGGTAAATCTGATAAATAACGGCGCCACGCCACCAAGGTTGAATGTCCATAATATTCCAATTCACATCTAAAAAACTTTGTTAACTTGTACTTGCTAACAACGGAAAATGTCATAGTTCCAATGACAATATAAGCATAAATAGCCATCTGCTATAGTGCAATATCACTGCATACGTATGCATGGCTAAAATGTGACTTTTTGCCTATGCATACGTATGTAATCTTTATACTTAATGCGATGATGTTTGTACTATGATGAAAATCGTTAATTAATTTATGGATCCCATGCATACTTTATCTATTCAGCCCAAACGCTCTATTATACTTACTCGATGTTTATTCATATGGCTAAGCGCCACTTTATGTGTTGCTTGTAGTCCTGAGCCCTCAACCAAGGAAAGTAGTACGTCTATAACCCCTTCAGTCGTTAAGGCTTCTACGGTTAATTCGTCTGACCTTAACTTTTCAAGCAAGATAGCCACTGACTTACTGCCTTATCAGCAGCGCCCTATTGAAGATGAAGTATTTTATTTTGTCATGCCTGACCGTTTTAATAATGGAGATACCAGCAATGACAATGGCTCGACAACGAAACCAATTTCAGCAGGTGGTTTTGATAAGACTGATAAAAGCATGTACCACGGTGGCGACATTCAAGGCCTTGAAGAGAAGCTGCCTTATTTAAAAGAGCTTGGCATTAGTGCTATATGGTTAACCCCTATTCTACGTAACCGAACGATTCAAGAAGGCGGTTCTGGTTACCATGGTTATTGGGTACTAGATTTCACTGAAATTGATCCGCACCTTGGCAGTAATCAAGATTTAACTAGCTTTATTAACGCCGCGCATAAAGAAAATATTAAGGTTTTTTTCGACATTATTACTAATCACACCGCTGATGTGATCAAGCCTAAAGAATGTTATGGCGAAGATGGATTACAGTGGTTAAAAGCGGCAGGTGAAACTTGTGAATATAAGTCATTAGCCCAAGTGGCCAATGGCGACAGCTACACACCTGTTATTCCTAAAGGTTTAGAAAATGTGAAAGTGCCGGCTTGGCTTAATGATCCAAAGTATTATCATAATCAAGGAGAAACAACTTACCGAGGTGAAAACTCTGTTTATGGCGACTTCGCAGGCCTTGACGATATAAATACCGACGATCCACAAGTGGTTAAAGGCATGATAGATATTTTCCAAAATATCATCACTGAATTTAAACCTGACGGTTTTCGCATCGACACCGTTAAGCACGTAAATATGGAGTTTTGGAGTGAGTTTTCTCCAGCATTGGTTGACCATGCAGTGAGTATTGGAATTCCTGAATTTTTCATGTTTGGCGAAGTTTACAGTGGCGATACCAAAGAATTAAGCTCTTATACCACGGTTGGTAATATGCAGTCTGTGTTAGATTTTGGCTTAGCTTTTACACTGCAACACACGTTAATTGACCAACAAGGTACCGATAAACTAGGACAGTTATTTGCTAACGATAGCGACTACTTAGACAACGACAGCAACGCTAACCAACTATTAAACTTTACCGGTAATCATGACATGGGACGTTTTGCCCATATGTTGGCAAAAAGTGAGCAAAACTACAGTGAAGCTGAGATTATTCAACGAAACTTACTTGCCCACGCAATGGTCTATTTCCTGCGCGGCGTACCGATTATTTATTATGGCGACGAACAAGGTTTTATTGGCAAAGGTGGCGATCAAGACTCAAGACAAAATATGATGCCTTCTTTTGTTGCCAGTTATAACGAAGACAATGTATTAGCAACAAACAAAACCACTGCTGATGACAACTTTGATGCATCGCATCCATTTTATAAGGTATTCGCCCAGTATAGCCATATCTACCATAGTTACCCTGCTTTAAGAAATGGCGCACAAGAAACATTATACCAACAAGATACCCCGGGGATTTTTGCTATTTCGCGTACTTTAGCAGGCGATAACCAAGCTGTGATAGTGGTATTCAATACAGCCGGAAGTGAGCAGCAAGTTGCATTAAATGTTGCAGACAATAGCTATAAAGTATTATATCAAAGCGGTGAAGTTAACAAGGAAATGAGTCATGGAAATAATGCTAAGAAGAACATGAGACTTAGTAATGATAAGCTAATTATCACAGTGCCGGCATTAAGTTTTGCGATTTACCAAGCCCAATAAATGACCTAATGAATAACGGAATTAAACAGTAAAATAATAGCGTCGTTGTCATTGTAAACAGTAAAGATGACAGCGACACTATATATTTTAAACAAGTTCACCTTAATGGGCGATCCAAGGAAACTTAACCAATACCTGCCACGCTAGAATTAAGCGTTGAGCTGTTATTATCAAAGTCCCAACTAGCTTTAATTATTTTTCATAGGCGAAATTGATAACAATGTTGGAAATATTTCATGATAAATCCAACTTAATGAAATAGTGAATCTATATATTTATAAATGATTGAAACGGCATATTCTATTCAGAAACAAGAATTTTAATAATCGCATCAATCTTTATGTATTCTATATTTTTCTTTGTTTGTATTTTTAACCAAGAATCTGACGTATCTATTACTTCGCCTTTAATTACATGACTAAAATCTGTTGTGCCGATTGAAATTACTACATTTTTATTCAAAACTTCTTGCAACATAATTTATTCCTTTTGATTTTATTGATGAATTAAAACACACTTATATTGCTGAATTTACCACAAACTATAATAGAAACCAGCACATACTATTAAATTATATAACCTAGCGACAAAAAGTTATTTATTAGAGCTATTGCGAAATATAACCCATCACTCTGCGATACAGCTTTATTCGCAACATGATAAATAGGGTCAGAGTCTTTATCACTGCCTTGAGATATTGTGCTATTACCAATGAAGTTAACGAGTAAATCACCATTACTTTTGAAGTTAACATAATGGTTAGTCTCAAAATCAAAACTTTCACCTTTATCTCAGCAGTAGTAATCGGGCCTATTAGAAATAAATAGCATTGAATAAAGGTAATTCGAATATCTAAGCGAGTAAAATTGTGGGAGAATTGGGCGATGAAAGTTTGGATTCATTTTTTTAAAGTTCCACGCAGAGTAGTTTCCATTTCCCGACGACGTCAAACCGCAAAATTAAAGCGGCAACTGGTTCGGGTTAAATTAGCGCTATCTCAAGAAAAAGCAGAAACCAAAGAAATGCTAGCAACTTATCGACGATATACCAAAAGAGAAGCAACAAAAGAAGAGATGCAACAAGCCAATAAACAATTTTTAGATGTGTTAAAAGGCTTAGGGTTAGGGGTTTTTGCAGTATTACCTTTTGCACCAATAACAATACCATTGGTTATCAAAGTCGGTAGATTGGTCGGCGTTGAGATTTTGCCGAGTTCTTTTAAAGATGGAAATAAGTAACCCTCCTACAACGTTATGTAACCCGCTATCGCGCAGTTTGCTGGGCAATTAAACAACAAATTAAAAAGTTTTCACAAGAAAGATACTCACATATTAAAAGAACTTAATTTAAAACAACCATGCAATATGGGTCACTTTAGTTAAACCTTTCCTGCATATAAATGCCACATGCCTGAAATTATCAACTTAAGAGTCGCTAATCGCACGAATATAGTCAGCATAGATTATTTACAAGCCTTACAATTGCGCTTAAACTATTGTCATTATTAACACTTTAATAAAAACAAAATTAATTCGAGGCGAATTAAAACTCGTCAAATCCTTCTACAAATAGGTCAATTATGCAACAATCTTTCATGAGTGCATTTTATAAAAACTTTCTTGGCAATTCGCCTGAATGGTACAAACTTGCAATAATCGCATTTTTAGTGATTAACCCCGTTCTCTTTTTCTTAGTTGACCCTTATACCGCTGGCTGGGCACTAGTTATCGAATTCATTTTCACGTTAGCAATGGCACTAAAATGTTACCCGCTTCAACCGGGTGGTTTACTTGCTATTGAAGCGGTAATGATTGGCATGACCTCCCCAGGGCAAGTTATGCATGAGATGATTGTTAATTTTGAAGTATTACTACTACTTATATTTATGGTGGCAGGTATTTACTTTATGAAAGACTTGTTACTTTTCTTGTTCACCAAAATAGTAACCAAAATACGATCTAAAATGCTGGTATCTGTACTCTTTTGTTTTTCGGGTGCTTTCTTATCAGCATTTTTAGATGCCTTAACAGTTATTGCCGTTATCATCAGTGTCGCCATCGGTTTCTACTCGGTTTACCATAAAGCGGCTTCAGGTAAAGAGGCTCATCATGATCATGACCATACTACCGATAACGATTTAGGCGATTATTCTCGGGATGATTTACAACAATTTCGTGGTTATTTACGTAACTTGTTAATGCATGCCGGTGTCGGTACTGCTTTAGGTGGCGTTTGTACCATTGTTGGTGAACCACAAAATTTAATTATCGGTCAACAAGCCGGTTGGGAATTTGTTGAATTTGCCATTCGTATGTCGCCAGTAACTATTCCTGTTTTTTTTGCTGGTATGTTAACTTGTCTTGCGTTAGAAAAATTAAAATGGTTTAGCTACGGCGTTGCTTTACCTGATAATGTACATAAAGTATTAAACGACTTTGACATCGCTGAGAGTAAAAAACGTTCTAAACGAGATAACGTAAAGTTAATCATGCAAGGCGTTATCGCTGTATGGTTAATTGTCGGCTTAGCACTGCATTTAGCACCTGTTGGGTTAATTGGTTTAAGTGTTATTATCTTTGCAACATGTTTTACCGGCATAACCGAAGAACACCAAATCGGCCATGCTTTTGAAGAAGCTTTACCATTCACCGCTTTATTAGCCGTATTTTTTGCTGTCGTCGCGGTAATTATCGACCAACAATTGTTTACACCGGTTATTAATTGGGTATTAACGTATGAAGGAAACATGCAACTAGTGATGTTCTATATTGCTAATGGCTTGCTTTCAATGGTAAGTGATAACGTCTTTGTTGGTACGGTATATATTACCGAAATACAAAAAGCATTAGCTGCTGGTACGATTACTCGTGACCAATTTGACTTGCTTGCTGTAGCGATTAATACAGGTACTAACTTACCAAGTGTCGCTACGCCAAATGGGCAGGCTGCCTTTTTATTCCTATTAACGTCTGCATTAGCGCCGTTAGTTCGATTATCTTATGGTCGTATGGTTATTATGGCATTGCCATATACTATTGTATTAACCATAGTCGGTTTACTTGCGATTTCTTCTGGCCACTTAGAAGAATCAACAAAAAATTATTATGAGTCTGGTTTAATTCAGCATCATAATACTAAAGATGGTGCTGCTGCCCCTGCAGGACACTAGAAGTAACGTCTAGTTCTAATAAAAATATTATTGTAAAAAAAAGCGCCCATGTGGCGCTTTTTATATGCCTATAGCTAAATTTATGGCAACATCACATCTAAATAATTAACATTATGTAAGGACAACTTTTGAAGTTTTTAAGTGATTTATCGGTTAATACCCGCGCATGGCAGTTACTTGCCTTCACAGCTTTATGCTTAGAGTTAACAGCCCTTTATTTTCAATACGCCATGGGATTAGCCCCTTGTATTATGTGTATTTATCAAAGAGCCGCAATATGGGGAATATTCTTTGCGGGTGTTGTGGGAAGCCTAGGTAATAAGAATAGTGTTCTACGTATAATTGCATTTTCATTATGGGGAGTTGGCGCAATATGGGGCCTGTTAATTGCCGTTGAACATGTTGAAATTCAGTCATCTACTATGTCATTTTTATATAGCTGTGAAATTATTCCTAATTTCCCTAGTTGGGCACCATTACACGAGTGGTTACCATCTTTATTCGAAGCGACAGGAGACTGTGGTGATATAAATTGGCAATTTTTTGGCTACACAATGCCGCAAATGATGATTGTGGTTTATGGTGTTTTTAGTGCTGCATTAGCGATAATTTTATTAGCTCGCCTTATTGATAAAAGAAAACTTTAAAACACATAAAGTCATATCTAGCAAAGAACGTAAACGGTCAGCTGTTTTCGTTCTTCTCTATTCAATGCCTGTAAATGCGGCATTGAATATTGCTCAAGGACAAAGCACGTCTTTAATATTCACTGTCATAGTAGTTCGATTGCCCAAACGCTAAGCTTGCAGGCAATCAACACTAAGTGAAATCAACACGAACAGCTTTGATTATAACAAAAATAGATAACAAGCAACTGCAATTAAACAAGACAAAATAAAGCTCAGTATTGCACCTTCTTTAACCATATCTTTAATTTCAAGTTCACCGGTACCATAAGCGATCGCATTAGGCGCAGTTGCAACAGGCAACATAAACGCACAACTTGCACACATAGCCGCGGGGATCATTAGCACCATAGGATCATAACCCGCTGAAACAGCGGCCACCGCTAGAATAGGCATAAGTAATGTTGCTGTTGCTGTATTACTGGTTATTTCAGTTAAGTAAGTAACCACTAGACAAATCGTTAATAGCATAACAATGACAGGTAAGTTAGCTAATGACGATAACCACTCACCTAAAATAGTACTAAGCCCTGAAGCGACAAACCCTTTCGCAATGGCAATACCACCCGCAAAAAGTAACAACATGCCCCACGGGATAGTCTTTGCTGTATCCCAGTCAAGCAAGCGAGAGCCTTTACCATTGGGTATTAAAAACATTAATACAACAGCAAACAATGCAACGGTACTGTCGCCGGCAATAGGAATATCTAAAAAGCCACTCCAGCCATCAAAGGGTTCTTTACGAGTGATCCATGCAAGTGCTGTTAAACCAAAAACCCACAGTGTTCGTTTTTCTTCACTGCGCCATTCCCCTAATGCTGGCAATTTTATCTCGTGTTTGAGCTTTATATTTCTCGTTAACCACCATGCCATTATCGGCAAAGCGATTAAAACTATAGGCACGCCTATTTTCATCCATGCTAAGAAGCCAAATTCACGACCGGTATGCTCTTCATAAATCCCCATAAAAATAACATTTGGCGGGGTGCCAATAGGTGTTCCAATGCCACCAACCGATGCAGCATAAGCAATACCCAAAATAAGGGCTACTTTAAGTTCTTTGTTATCAATATTAGCAAGAATGGCTAATGCTATTGGTAGCATGATTAGTGTCGTGGCTGTATTCGAAATCCACATGCTCAATAAACCAGTCGCCAACATAAAACCAAACACTAATCGACGGCCACTTGATACACCCACTAACCTTACCATGTAAACCGCAAGCCTTTGGTGCGCCCCACTTTTTTCAATCGCCTTTGACAACATAAATGCCCCCATAAGCAAAAGGATGACGTGACTACCTAACGAAGACGCAACGGTTTTATGGTCTACGACCCCAAACATGGGTAATAACGCAAAAGGCACTAAAGATGCTGCGGGGATAGGAATGGCTTCACTGACCCACCAAATAACCGTTAATAAAGTTATAGCGGCTGCGGTTGCGGGTTTTTCTGCTAAGCCTAACCAGAGCAGTAAAAAATAAAAGGCAAAGGCTAGCATTGGCGCAAGCACTATAAAACTTTGTTTAGTTAGCTTCATTAATCTCTCTTTATTGTTTTTATTGTTTTTATTGTTTTTATTTGTAAAGGATAAATTATCTTTATAGATACTCAGCTAATACTGTACGGGCATGTTGCCAACGGGTATTTCCACTTAACTCACTCAAACCACTTGTTGAGGTTTTCAATAAACGTAATAAGCGCTGATTACTTTTTTCGTCAATACTGAGATTAGCATTGTCAATTACGTCAATACAGCTCTCTCGGTTATTGCATAATAACAACATATCGCAACCTGCTTGCTGAGCTGCTTCGGCACGTTCAACGTAACCTCCTACGCATGCGGCACCTTCCATTGATAAATCATCACTGAAAATAACGCCGTTAAAGCCAAGTTCATTGCGCAAAATATCTTTTAACCAATAAGGCGAAAAGCCAACAGCTTCACTGTCAACCTCAGGAAAAATGACATGTGCGGGCATTAATGCATCGACTTTATTACTATCAATTAAGGTTTTAAAAGGCAACATATCAAGAGTGAATATTTCGTCACGTGAACGGGGGTCAATAGGTAAAGCAATATGAGAGTCGGCTTGAACGCTACCATGCCCGGGAAAGTGTTTACCTGTAGCTTTCATGCCGACAAGGTGTAAACCGTCAACAAAAGCACTGGCTAATTGACAAACAATTTCTGGATTTTTATGAAATGCCCTATCGCCAATAACTGCACTGATATCATCAATATCAAGAATAGGGGCAAAACTGATATCGATACCTACCGCTTGAACTTCTAGTGCCATTAAAATTGCACTTTGCTTTGCCAATTCTTGAGCTGTAGCTACGTTTTGTTCTGCAAAGTTCCAAATTTTCCCCATAGCAGGAATAAGAGAGAAACCGTCACGAAAACGTTGAACCCGTCCCCCTTCGTGATCAACAGCAATAATGAGTTCTTTCTTGGCGGCTTTGCGAATATCGGCAGTTAATTGCGCGATTTGCTCAGCAGATTCATAATTGCGGGTAAATAAGATTAACCCACCAACAAGAGGATGTTGCAGAAGCTCTTTGTCTTCTGCGGTTAAAGATGTGCCAAGCACATCTAACATAATAGGACCCATAAACACGCTTTATAATGATAAATTTTCGATGTTGCTACTTTACCTAAATCAGTCTCAATAACAAAGACCGATCTGGAACTATCATATTAAAAACGAGTAGAAAGGCTAATTAAATTATTGGAGCAGCTACGCCAGCAGCAACATAAGGGATAACTTTTTTGATAACACCTGCGATATCCATCGTTTTATCAAAGTCACTTTTTGCGATATCCATTAATGCATCGCTCGACGACATAGTAAATACCACAGTTCCCATCGTAAAGTGCAAGCGCCAAAACATTTCTTCTGCAGTTAACTCTGGATAAGCTTTTTGTACCGCTTTAACAAAATTATTAATGACACCTGGATATTGCGTTGTTAAAAACCAGCGTAAAAAACCTTGGCTGTCAGAATATCCTCGACCTAGTAACTGTAAAAAATTACTGGTGCCGTTTTCTTTAAATTCGTTTAACGATAATAAAGGCTCAATAAAAGCTGAAAACACTTCAAGTAAGCTTAAGTTATCACGTTCGCAAACCTCAATAAGTGCAGACTCTAATAGTGGAGAAAGTTCATTCATATAGCGAGACATTACCGACTTGATCAATTCTTTTTTTGATCCAAAGTGATAATTTACCGCAGCTAAGTTAACTTCAGCTTGGCTAGTAATTTCTCTTAATGACGTGCCATTAAAACCTTGTACTGCAAATAAGCTTTCTGCTGCATCTAGAATTTTATTTTTTGTACTCATGTTCTAACGATACCTTTTAATTACATCATAAATATAAATATTCACTATTCATTAGGCACAGTTTAAACAAGCGTTTGAAATAACGCAACAATGAATATCACATCTTAGCTTTAACCATATTATTCAATAACCTAAAGATAAACCATATAGTGATTACAATTCGTTACTTAAATACAACAGTAAAAAACACACGGACTCATTATTATTATCTCAACTTTTCGAAGGTAGAAGCTTGATTAGTGTTTTATTGTTATTTCCCCCTTAAATCTGTTTTTAGATACTCGCTCAGTAAGTTTTTACTGAGCTTTTTTTTGCCTAAAATTTAACTCATCCTCCCCGATTACAACTTGTAACCGAATGAGTACAGTAAAAAACACCAACTCCCTTTATTATTATCTCAACTTTTCGAAGGTAGAAGCTTGATTAGTGTTTTATTGTTATTTCTCCCTTATATCTGTTTTAGATACTCGCTCAGTAAGTTTTTACTGAGCTTTTTTTTGTCAAAAATTTACCTTTAACTTTCTTATACGTTTGTAGCCGAATAACTACAGTATGAACCCTACAAGACCTTTATTAGTTAAACTTTCAAAGGTTCATCTTGCGAAGCGTTTATATTAGTGCTTTCCTAAGCGTTTGACTTTGCAATTTTTTGTAGAGCTTTTTTTTTTGCCAAAGCTTTAAGCATACCTCGCAATTTTATATACTGAGTTTTCATTTCTACTAATAATAAAAAATAAGACGCTTATGATTAGACTATTCAAACAAACAAGTGTTGCGCTATGCGTACTTGCATCCCTTACCGCTTGTAATAATGAAAATTCGACACAAACTCAACAAGCACAAAAACAAGTTGCTCCAGCATTAACTGCAAAAGACGCCGATGCATTTCTGATTGCCACAGAGAAAGAGTTAATAGAACTAGGTATTGAAGGTAGTCGTGCTGCATGGATTTATTCAAATTTTATTACTGATGATACCGCGGCTTTATCTGCAGCAGCCGATCAAAAATCAACAGAAGCTGGTGTTCGCTTTGCCATGTCAGCTGCAACATTTGATAATGTTGAAGTAACTCCTACACAACGCAGAAAATTAAATACCTTAAAGCAAAGCTTAGTTATGCCCGCACCACAAGATTCAGCAAAGTCTGCTGAACTTGCAAAAATTGGTTCAAAGCTCGGTGGTATGTACGGTAAAGGAACTTACAAGACCAAAGCAGGTAAAACACTAAGTTTAGGTGAAATGACCTCAACGATGGCGACTTCACGTGATTACGACGAATTATTAGAAATGTGGCAAGGCTGGCGTACTATTAGCCCAGACATGAAACCTTTATTTGTTCGTCAATCTGAATTAGGCAATGAAGGTGCTCAAGGTTTAGGTTATAAAGACCTAGGTACGATGTGGCGTTCAAATTACGATATGCCTGCTGATGACTTTGCTAAAGAACTCGACCGTTTGTGGGGACAAGTAAAACCATTGTACGACGACTTACATTGTTATGTGCGTAGTGAGCTAGGCGAAACTTATGGCGTTGAAAAAGTACCACAAGACCAGCCTATTCCAGCACATTTACTGGGAAATATGTGGGCACAATCTTGGGGCAACATCTACGAATTAGTAGCACCTGAAAATGCAGATCCAGGTTACGATGTCACAGAGCAATTAGCCGCCAATGACTATGACGAAATTAAAATGGTGAAAGGCGCTGAAACCTTTTTTACCTCGTTAGGTTTTGATGCATTACCAGAAACATTCTGGGAACGTTCATTATTCACTAAGCCAGAAGATCGCGACGTAGTATGTCATGCCTCTGCTTGGGATTTAGACGCTAAAGACGATATCCGTATAAAAATGTGTATCCAAAAAACCGGTGAAGAATTTAATGTAATTCATCATGAACTTGGGCATAACTTCTATCAACGCGCTTATAAAGATCAACCTACCTATTTTCAAAATAGTGCTAACGATGGTTTTCATGAAGCAATTGGCGATACTATTGCGCTTTCTGTTACCCCAAAATATTTAAAAGAAATTGGTTTAATCGACACCATTCCTGATGAGTCAAAAGATATTGGCTTACTTATGAAAATGGCATTAGAGAAAATAGCCTTTATTCCGTTCGGTTTAATGGTCGACCAATGGCGTTGGAAAGTTTACTCAGGCGAAATTACACCTGAAAACTACAACACGGCTTGGTGGGAATTACGTGAAAAATATCAAGGTGTTGCAGCACCCGTTGCTCGTGACGAAAATGCGTTTGATCCAGGGGCTAAATACCATGTACCCGGTGGTGTTCCATACAGCCGCTATTTCTTAGCACACATTCAGCAGTTTGAATTTCATAAAGCATTATGTGAAATATCAGGCAATACCGACCCTATTCACCGTTGTTCAATTTACAACTCTAAAGAAGCCGGTAAAGCACTTAATACTATGTTAGAAATGGGCTCTAGCCAACCTTGGCAAGAAGCATACAAAGTATTAACCGGTAGCGAACAAATGAACGCTACCGCTGTATTAGATTACTTTGCACCATTACAAGTATGGTTAAAAGACAAGAACAAAGGTAAACAGTGTGGTTTTTAGCTTTTAGCTAAATAGAGAAACAACAAAAAGCCGCAAAATGTAAATTTTGCGGCTTTTTAATGTAAAAAAATAGAATGGTAGTTAGCTATTTGAAATGATGCATAACTTCATACGTAATATTTAATAAATTAGCCTGTTTGATTTTAATTTCCGCACCTTTGAAATTAAATAAAATATGAGCATCTTTTTTATTTTGAATTGAAAAGTCTTGGCTTAAGGTTGCGCGCACCATATTTCCTGAATATTCGGAATAATTAAAATTAATTTTCCCATTCGACAGCCCTTTATAAGATAGCGTTTTTCTTAAGTAGCCTTGTTCAGGCGTTTTACTTTTATCGCTAAAAATATTATAGGGAACATTTAATGAATACGTTTCTTTACCGCTAAAGCTTCCCATTTCAAAGTAACCGTCTTTTTCTTCATCAAACAAACAAAACTTACTCATGCCACCTAGATATTTTGCATCATTAAAACATGCGGCATTACCGCCTGAATTGCTCATACCTAAAGAGGTAGTTCTCCCTTTACTTAAACTAGGGTACTCATCATATTCACCTTTTACAGGTGTTAGTAAAGTAACCGACTTAATCGTTTTCTCGGCATAACTTCCTAACTCTTTTATTAGCAGATTTTCTCCAATATCAATCGTAAAAGTTTGCCCTAATTCAGGGGTATTCTTTTTAGCATTAACAACAACTGCATCTTTAGATAAATGCTGAAACGTTGGGATTGACGAACAAGCGGTTAATATAAGTGCACTATATATAGAACAAATAGCTGATATAGATATTTTTCGTGATTTTTGCATCAACAACCCTTTTTAAAACGTTAAAAACAGATTAATAAATTATATGAATTTGAAGTTTATACCAATTAATTCCGATTGTTTGAATAAATTATCTCAATCCTAATCAATACCATAAATATATTGTTAGTAATTAAACCTGTTAGACGATACACCGTAATTTTAATTATGCTGGTTCTAATAGAAACCTTTTTACATCACTCTTTTTTTCGGGTGAATAAATTTGATTTATATATTGTGCACCGCAGCTTTCAATTACTTTTTTTGAAGCAAGGTTATTAATTTCACAAGTAATTATAATACTGCCTGTTAATACATTTTCTTGTAACCAGGACAACATAAACTTCGCTACGCCTTTGCCTCTAGCCGTTGGTTTCGTTTCATATCCTACATGCCCTATTACGTTTTCAATATAATGGTTAGTATGATGACGACACCTAATAGCGCCTATGACTTCGCCCTGCAAAATACAGAAGTAAGTTGATGTCTGCGGTGAATCCAAAATTATATTATTAAGATAATTTTCTGGGTCATTAAGCGCCGATTCATACTTCACAAGACCATAAGTAAAACATGCACGTAAAAAATTTTTATAAGATTCTAAATATTTATTATCAGCTTTGAAGATATCCATATAGACCAAATCCATAACACCTTGCAGTTAAATTAGCCTAAATATTATAGGGGAATTTATTCAGATGGTGAAGTGAAGTGAAATTAAAGTTATGTATCCACTTAGGTATTAGCAAAAATAACGGTGTTATGGGCTAATACTTTTGGCAGATATAAAATATAGAGGGGGTCATAGTTAAAATGGCTTTGCACTTTTTAGAAATAGAATAAAGCCATCCTGACTTAATTGTTAATATTTAATAGGCTTTCAATATTTTTCAATTAATCAGTTTCAATAAATAGCGAAAAGTCGATAACGATTAACCGCAACACTTTTTATATTTTTTTCCGCTGTTGCATGAACAAGGATCATTGCGGTTAGGCGTTTTATCAAACGTAGTGGTCGTTATTTTATTCAAAACTGCAGTAAGTTCATTGATGTTTTCATCAACGGTGTTATCTAGGGTAATGTTGGCAAACAATCCATTATCGGTAACTAATGCTTCGATCTCACCTTTTTTTTCTTCGCTAGTAACTGATAACGTTAAAGGATGTTTTTCTGTGCCGAGCTTAGCGGAACGCTTAGTATTATAACCTGTTGTTACATGGTTTTTTCTGGTGTGGATACGCCCTTTGTAATACAGATCGTGCATAATGAACTCGCTAAATTAAATACTTGGTTTGAGCGCGGCAGTATACCGTAAAACGGTAAATAGTCACGGTTGAATTAAGGAACTTTCGCCTTATCCTGCATTTTTTTTCTCTTTTTATCAAAATTCCTTACTATCGAGACCCGTACTTCTTTTTATTAGTGCGCAGATATTCTATTTAATTTCACCTTTTAAATGGTATTCAGTCTTTAAATTAGCTCAGTGTTCTATCACTATCCATACATTGATAACTAAGATTTATTACCACAGCTATTGAGAGGTATGGCTATATTGCCTACAATAGCGCAATATTTATTTACTACAGGTCATGAACATGAACGATATCAAAACGCTACCAGAATTACCGGATCGTCTTTCGGGAAATCCCCGTAGCCCATATCATGTGGAAGAAGTCTTTAAACACGAAATTGGTATTATGTTTAAAGGTAAAGAGCGTTTCGATGTTGAAGAATATTGCATCAGTGAAGGTTGGGTAAAAGTCGCAATGCACAAAGCATTAGATCGTCGCGGCCAACCACTTTTAAGAACTATTAAAGGAACTGTTGAAGCGTTTTATCGTTAAGACGTATCGATATCCAAGATATATTAAATAGGGTCAGATGCGCTTTAGTCACTTCATTCTGTCCCTAATAATATAATGCAAAATATAATCCTAACCCCAACTAACCTCACTAAGCTTAATGTTTGTTATTAGACATAACTGAATCTAACTATATTTATCTTGTGACTACGTTAGCTTGAAAATACATGACTATTGCTATCAAATAAGTGTCTTCTTTGTACAAAGAAGTCTAAAATTCTATCTTGCTTGATATTCGTTAGTGAGATATCTATAAAAATCCCTAATGCTAAAAACACGGCCTAAACTTTCTTGAGTTAAATTGTCATATCATTAATGATAGTCATCATCACAACTCTACTATAAGCTCCTTCAGCTGTTATTATTGACTACGTATTCTCTTAAAGAAGGGAAATAAAGAGGAAATCTACAAAATTGAAAATTGAAGAAGATAGCTGGACTATTTGTCAGGAATGTCAGGGACGTGGACAAAAAAGCAGAAGGCCCCGGAAAAAAACTCGACTCCGCTACCAAAGAGAATTAGAACAATTTGAAAAAAACAACAGCGAAGGCAAAGTTCCCGTTCGTCCGAAGGGCCACCTCTATGACTGCTTAAATTGTTGCGGAACCGGATTACTTCGTTCTGCTAATTTCCCTATTCCAGATAAAGAAAACTCCCCACACATTGCTATTATCGGTGGTGGTATCGGTGGTGTAGCTTTGGCTGTGGCCTGTTTACACCGCGGGATCCCTTTTACACTTTATGAACGCGACAAGGGCTTCGGTGCTCGATCTCAAGGTTATGGACTCACTTTGCAACAAGCGAGTAAAGCGATTGAAGGATTAGGTATCTTCTCATTAGAACAAGGGATCATTTCAACAAGACATCTGGTTCATACAACAGCAGGCAAAGTGATTGGCGAATGGGGTGTCAGAAAGTGGCTGTCGTCAGATGTGAATACCTCGGTAAAACGCAGAAATGTCCATATCGCACGGCAATCTTTGCGCTTTGCTCTGCTTGAGCAACTCGGCGGCCATGATGCTGTCCACTGGGACCACCAGTTAGTTGACTTTAAAGAGTGTGATGGAGAAGGTGTTGATCTAAGCTTTCGAGTAAACGACGAGCTAAAAACAGCCAAGGCGGACCTTGTTGTGGGAGCTGATGGTATTCGTAGTTCAGTGAGAAAGTTGTTGATTGGTGAGGATGCAGCCCCTTTAAGTTACTTAGGATGTATTGTGATCTTGGGTATTTGCCCCTTAAGTGATCTTGAAGGTTTCGAACATTCATTGCTAGACTCAGCAACAGTATTCCAAACCGCCAATGGCCATGAGCGTATCTACATAATGCCTTATTCGTCAGACTCGGTAATGTGGCAACTTAGTTTCCCGATGCCAGAAGAAAAGGCTAAGGCTTTGAATGCTCAAGGGCCTCAAGCACTCAAAGATGAAGCATGTCGAAGAACTCAGTGGCATGCTCCCATTCCTCAAATTTTAGCCGCGACCATGGTAGATAAAGTTTCTGGTTATCCTGTGTATGATAGAGCCCTCCTCGAACCGTCATTGTTAGAAAATGGTTCTAAAGTGACGTTGATCGGAGATGCGGCTCACCCGATGAGCCCATTTAAAGGACAGGGAGCGAATCAAGCTCTGTTGGATGCGTTATCGTTAGCTCGAAAAATTTCAACAAAATGTAGACCTTTATCTCAATGGAAAGAAGCTGGAATAAGGAAAAGTGTCTTGACTGATTTTGAAGATGAAATGCTAAAACGCAGCGCTTCTAAAGTAAAAGATTCAGCAGATGCTGCGCAGTTCTTGCACTCCGATATTGTGCTCCATGAAAGTGACGAGCCGAGAGGAAGGTGTTTGAAGAAATAAGATAAATAACTTAGGTATTAAAGACAATTGATATGAGCACTTTGGTTTATTACTATTTGCAATAATTAAAGTCTAACGACTGCAATGGGTTGTTCACCTAAATCTCTATTTTGACTTCCTATGATATCAAGCCTTTTTATAGCAATACTACCGCTGAGAGCGCTGTATTAAATTAGAAGTATTATTCAATAACCGAGCACGATTAAACTGTAACGTATTACTTTTGACATCTAACTTAGAAAAAACATTATCTTCTACTATATTTATCATATGCTACTACAATTTAATCTAATTAGATCTGTCAATGAAGTTGGTCTGGGAAGCAACGGAACCTATCTATGGTCAAACAGTTATCACTTAATTCTTATCGTCGTGACCTTTCTACTTATGTAGGGAATCTCAATACGAGAACCAAGATTTTGCTTGGTTTTAGCGTGCCATTATCCCTGCTCATTATCATTGCTACCGTGTTCTTCTTCAGTATTGGTGAGTTAACGGGCACCTCCAAGTGGGTAAAACATACTCAGCAAGTAATCAGCGATGGTAAAGAGCTCGAAAAGCTGATGATAGATATGGAAAACGGTGAGCGTGGTTTCCTTATTACCGGTAAAGATAACTTTTTAGAACCTTTCATTGCGTCTCAAAACGCTTGGGATGCCAAGATTCAGGCTTTACAAACCTTGGTTAGAGATAATCCCCCCCAAGTGGAGAAGCTTAAAGAAATAGATGTTCTAGAAAAACGATGGTTAATAGAAGCTGCGTCTGTAGAAATTAAAAAAAGACGATCAGTAAAAGAAAGCAATAAAAGCCTAGAGTACATGCAATATGTCTTAAGGAAAGGACAGGGTAAAAATATCCTTGATGAGATACGCGGTACTATTGAAGAGCTTAACCAAATATTTGAACAAGCCAACTACCCATTAGGAGTCAATGCTTTATTGGCTATTGCTAAAGATATTGTTGATCAAGAAAGTGGTCAAAGGGGATTTCTGATTACTGGCGAAGAAAATTTTCTTGAACCTTTTCATTTAGGTAAAAAAAACTTTGATGTGCATATGGATAACCTTCGTCAATTGATTGAAAGTCATTTTGAAGATGACGAGATGTTAACTCAAATACTTAACTTAGAAGCACTGTCATTAAGCTGGATGACATTGGAAGCAGAGCCAGAAATATTATTGCGCCAAGCCGTTAATGACGGCTCCAAAAATCATACTGATATAGAAAATGCACTGGCTTCGTCAGCAGGTGCAAACATTTTAGATAAAATAAAAGCGCAGTTATTTGAATTAACTTACCAATTCGAAAAAGCCAATCACCCAGCAGGGAAAAATTTGGTTGGACAAATTTCGATGGACTTAGTTGAACAAGAGTCACATCAACGGGGATTTTTAATTACCGGAAAAAGCGAGTTTTTAACGCCTTATAAAGAAGCAAGAGAACAAATAACGACGCGTATTTTAGCATTGAAAAAGGTAGTTAATAATAGTTTAAACAAACAATTGGTCTTTGCCAAAATAGACAAAGTTCAATCATTATCAACACTCTGGCATACAGAGGCAGCGGCACCTGAAATTGAAGCTCGTCGAGAAATTAATAAATCTGGGTTATCTACTTTAAAGTTTTTAGAAGGGGTATTAAACCGAAATACCGGAAAAGCTATTTTAGATCAACAGCGCAGTATTCTTGATAATCTAACCGCATTCTTTATTTCCAAAAATGACCTTAAAGGTGAGAATTATGTTCTTAAGCTTGCCAAGGCGGTTGTTGATCAGGAAACCGGTGAGCGAGGATTTTTAATTACTGGCACCGATAGCTATTTAGCTCCTTATAGACAAGGACAACAAGATTTTGAACAAGCCATTATTGATTTATTGGTTTATATAGATGTTAAAGCGGCTAATACTAATACTAATACTAATACTAAAGATTATAATGACCATAAGCTATTAAAAGAAGATATCCTTAAACTGAGAAACGGACATCGCCAATGGACCGAACAAGCAGCCAAACCAGAAATAGCCGCTAGACGGAATATTGACTCACAAAATGTGAATAGTTTAGAGTTTCTGCAAAAAACATTGAGCCAAGAGAAAGGAAAAAATATTCTTGATGAAATGAGAAGTATTATTGCAACATTAGAAGTGAGTTTTAAAGATACAAATTTCACAGCCTCTAAACATTTGCTCACTATTTCCAAGGCTATTGTTGACCGTGAAACCGGGCAACGTGGTTTTTTAATAACCGGTGAAGACTCATTTTTAGAACCTTATTATCGAGGACAAGTGATATTAAGAAATACTTTTCCGAAACTACAATCGGTTATATCAAGTGGTTTTGACACGCAGAATGTACAAGAGAAACTTGATAACATTGAACAATTTGCCAACCGTTACCAAGCATCAGCATTAGCGGAAATAGCGCTACGTAAACAAATGGATGAGAACGGTAGTTCATTTCACCCCATTGAACAGGTAGTCGCTTCGGGACGTGGCAAAGGCATATTAGGAAAAACGAGACGTTTGTTGCAAAACTTAAAAGCAACTTTCGTTCAAGGACAAAACGAAGCCGCCCAGTACTTGGTTACCCGCATTGAAAAAGATCTACTAGACCAAGAGACAGGGCTACGTGGTTATCTGATTACTGGTCGAGGTGAATACCTTCAACCTTTTGATGATAGCTTTTTAGCCATGCAAACGAACCTCATATCTTTAAGGTCGTTGATTGCAACCAACTACGATAAAACAACTATATTAACGAGTATTGATAATTTAAGGGCAAAAAGTAGACAATGGGATGAACAAGCAGGGTCACCTGAAATAGCAATACGTCGTGAATTGAATTTAGTTGGCAGTAACATGAGTGATGTCACTTCGCTTATTGAAAAAGAAACAGGTAAAAATATTACCGACCAAATCAGAACTATTTTGGCCACATTTATTGCCGTTGAAATGGAGTTAATGAATAGTAGAGAACTGAAAGCAGACCAAGCGGCCACTACTGCTCTTTTTGTCGTGGTAATTGGGACTGTGATCGCTATTATCATCGCGATCGGCGTTGCTATGCTGGTATCAAATTACGTGGTAGAAAAGCTAAGTATTCTAGTGACCGCGACTAATAAATTTACTCGGGGAGATCTCAACCAAATAATTGAAATTAACACCGGAGATGAATTTGCAACTCTGGGGTTGTCATTTAACGAGATGACCAAAACAATGAAGTGCTCGATCAATGAAATGGAACAAGCAACCCGAGCAAAAGGAGAGTTCCTTGCCAATATGTCTCATGAAATTAGGACTCCTATGAATGGTGTATTAGGCATGCTAACGATATTAGAGCAATCAGGCCTTAGTGAGAAACAGGAAAGTTTGGTTACCACCATTAGATCGTGTGGTGACGGTTTAATGGTCGTGATTAACGACATATTGGACTTGTCGAAACTTGAGTCAGGTAAACTTGAAATAGAACAACACCCCTTCAAATTAGAAGATTGCATCGAAAACAGCATTTATCTATTAAGCTCTTTATCATCTCAAAAAGGTTTGCTATTAACCCATGATATTGGCGAAAATATTCCCGAGAGCTTTTTAGGAGACAATATTAGAATTAGACAAATATTGATGAACTTGATAGGAAATGCGATTAAATTCACAGAATTTGGTGATATTAATATCTCGGTAGCGGTAACTAAACAAGTAAACAATATTTATTATCTCTGTTTTTCAGTTAAAGACGCTGGTATTGGCATATCTAAAGTAGACCAAGCGAAATTGTTTCAACCTTTTTCTCAAGTAGATGCATCAACGACAAGAAAATACGGTGGTACAGGATTAGGTTTGGTTATTTGTCAAAAACTTGTTGAGCAAATGCAGGGGGAAATCGGTGTAAATAGTAGCCAAGGTCAAGGCTCTACTTTTTATTTTACCATTCCTTTACAACAAATTGAATTCCAACAAAAAGAACAAAAAAGAAGATACTCTGATATTGATAATGAAATGGCAAAGAAATTACCTTTGAACATACTTATCGTTGAAGACAATCATGTTAACCAAATAATAGCGAAAAACTTGCTTGAAAACTTTGGTTATCAACCTGATTTGGCTGAAAATGGTAAAATAGCTTTATCGGCAATAGCGCGAAAATCATATGATGTCGTTTTTATGGATATGCAAATGCCAGTGATGGACGGTATTGCAGCTACTGAAAGAATTGTTGATTTATATGGCAGCGATAGGCCGAGAATTATTGCGATGACAGCTAATGTTTTTACCGCCGACAAAGAAAAATGCTTTGCTGCAGGAATGGATGATTTTATTGGTAAACCTGTTGTTGTTGAACATGTTATTGCAGCCCTACTACGTTGTAAGAATAATACGGTTAATCTGCAAGAAGTTGTTGGAAATATAAGTAGTGTTAAATCGCTTAGCCCAATACAAAAAGATCAAATTATTTGGGATGAAGAAGGCTTTTATCGCCGGGTCAGTAACAATGAAAAGCTTGCTGACAGAATGATGACCATGTTCCATCAAGATATCAACTTGATGGCTGAAGAATTAGAACAATTGATTACAGCAAATGACTATGACTCTATTGTGACGCTAGGGAAGAAAATCAAAGATTTAACCGATAATATCGGCGCACTAGCACTTAAAAAACATCTTGAGCAATTAATAGTTATTGCTGAAGCTAAACAAAGTTTATCTAAAGCATTATTAAATTTTCAACAGCAGAAAGATACCTTGATGTCCGTTCTTGTTGATAATTTTCCACAGATAAACAAACAAAGTTCTATATCTTCATAAACATGATGACTGTTTTCACATTGCAAAGCGTCATAGGACGACCATTCCTGATTGATTATCCCCTCGACTGGCGAGTTAGCCACAATAGCCGTCATAGAGATTTTTAATCAAAGCAGCGGCTCTCACACGACAAGTTGACGCAACCAACATCTTAACTACTTTGGGAAAGCTGAACACCAATGCTTGTGCTGGTTGATAAAGAAATTATAGCGTTAAGCGGAATGATGCTCTGCTCCTCTATATTTTGTTATCCACTGGAAGTAGAGTAATTAATACTTTCTGTCCATGGGCTGCTCAATTATCTAGTTAGATAATTCTACTTCTTAATCTGCGGCATAGAGTTTCTTAAAGTTTTTTAGATTCCAGCCAATCATTACTTTATTACCAATTTTAAGAGCTGGTAAAGAACTAGCCCCTATAGCGTCGAGCTCTTTTCTACCGCGCTGCATTTTCGCATTTGTTAATCTGTATTTAATGCCATTATCATCCAAGTATTTTTGAGCTTCACGGCAATAGGGACATTTATCTGAAATATATAAAACAACGCGTTTCATCACTAACCTTTACAGAACTGTTAAAGACTAACTATTTTACTGAACTCTCATAAAAAAACAAAGATGAATTAACTGAACTTTCGATTTCATACAAAGAAAATTAATCAACTCTAGTAAACCAAATGGGTCAAAGCATTTGAAGTAACCATTTGGTCTTTGATTTAATTGTTTCAGGTATTAGCTAATGTCAACTTAATGATTAGATAGTAAAAAATCTACTAGCTTTTGAAATATTCAACTCGTGAGTTGCTTCACCAAAGAGTTTAACAGAGACATAAAATGACTGCGATGAAACACTTATAAATACCTACTCTATCTTGGATTCAACTACTTTGTTTATAATAATTTAAAACTTTTACATAATCACGATAAAGCATATTCGGGGTAAAACCTTTTATACCGAGTTCTGTAATTTCAGGTAAAAATACGGCTTGTAGTTCAGCATCTGGATTTATTAAAAATATCGCGAGTCCATGACTTACTTGATAAAACAAATCATTTTTTGGCACTGTTTGGGAATGCTTGCTTTTAATAACACTTTCATTCGCTTCACTTATATCGCCGCGAGTAATCTTTACCTTTATTCCTAAACTGTGCTGAAAACTTCGGGCATCTGCTGAGTTATTTGCACGAACAGCAACAAAATTCTCTGAAAAATAATGAATGTACTGCGCCAGTATTTTTTGAGAATCACGATAGGGGTCAACGGTATAAAATACAAATTGGGTTTCTAGATTCTCATGGCTTTCACTGAGCAAATCAGCAAATTGAGTTAAGGTTAATAAAGTGGTTGGGCAAATATCAGGACATTGAGTATAGCCGTAGGAAATAAACCGCCATTTTCCTAGAAAATAATCACGATTAACGGGCATGCCCCGATGATCAGTTAATTGTATATTTGTTAATTGTTGCGCTTCTTTTAATACAAACCCTTGTATTGCTGGCAGCTCCCCACCCTTATAAAAATGGCTGTTAGCGGTTAAACGAAAAGTGTATACCGCTGATGCAATGATCACTAAAATAGGTAGCAGAATTAATACTTGTCGAGACTGAAAGCCTTTATTAATCATTATCTTATCACCAATGCGCGATTAAGCGATCAAGTAATAAAGCCAGAAAAAGTGCAATCAAATAATAAATTGAAATACGGAAGGTTTTTAATGCTAATTGATGCTTTACGGTAATTTTAAGTTGTATAGCAAAATAACCAAACCAAAGACCCAATGCTAAAACCAAGTATAAATAAACCTCACCAGAATAATGGAATAAATAGGGTAATAAGCTCGCAAAAATTGTTGCTAGGGTATAAATCAAAACACAAGTTTTAGTGTAATCGACCCCTTTAACGACAGGCAGCATAGGTACGTTAGCGAGTCGATAATCTTCAATCCTGTCTATGGCTAATGGCCAAAAATGAGCTGGTGTCCACAAAAAAATAATCAACGTCAGTAATAAAGGCTCAAGGTCAATACTATTGGTGATACTGGTCCAACCGAGCAAAGGGGGAATAGCGCCAGCAAAACCACCGTAAACAATGTTTTGTGGTGTTTTATGCTTTAAAAAACAAGTATAAATCACGGCGTAACCAATAAAACCTATTAAAGTGAGCAATGCAGTTAACACATTGACATATTTCAATAGCAAGAACATCGAACTAAAGGCCAAAGCTGTAGCAAAAATCAGCGCCTGTTTGTTGCTGATACACTGTTTAACGAGTGGTCGCCATTGTGTTCTTTGCATTTTTTTATCGATATTTACATCCACAACATGATTAATAACAGCGGCTGCACTAGCCGCAAAGCCAATGGCAACATTCGCGATCAACATCAATTTCATATCAAAATTTTGAGCACTGGCTAGATACATGCCAACCATAGCGGTGATCAATATCATCAACACCACTTTCAGTTTGCATAAGGCTAGGTAATCTTGCCAGGTCGCCAATTTAGGCGATACCATCATAGTATTAACATTATTTTTCATTGGCTCTCC
>Ga0209291_1000889_pt1 | contig 28118 bp, 30 predicted proteins | sample GOMGulsemesocosm_FD_184633 | JGI IMG/M metagenome (GOLD analysis project Ga0209291, IMG submission 184633) | Methane-oxidizing microbial communities from mesocosms in the Gulf of Mexico - GOM9B Gulf of Mexico (SPAdes) (version 2) | ecosystem: Environmental > Aquatic > Marine > Cold seeps...
TTCCTTTTAAAGTTCCAAATCCAGGGTCGGTAAATTCAATATCATCATGATATAGTGAAACCATAGTCTCAACGTCTAATTGCTGAAAAGCACTATAGAAATTAGTGATAATTTCTGATTGTTTCATTGTTGGTTAATTAAAATTAGAAAAATCATGTTTTGGTTGTACTTCATAGGGGGGGGTATTGTATTCAAATACTCTAGCATCTAGCTTTCCTTCTAAAGTAATAGTGTCTCCATCAACATGTAACCAACTACCTTCACGTAATCCTACTACTGGTACAGTATTGAATTTATGAAATTCTTTTATGCGTGTTTCTCTGGTTTCTCCTTTATGAGTTGAGGTTGGGTCAGGATCCAAATAATGTGGATTAATGTTAAAAGGAATATATCCTAAAGTAGAAAAACTTGGGGGGTATATAATCGGCATATCGTTAGTAGTATTCATGGTTAGCCCACATATATTACTCCCTGCACTTGTACCTAAATATGGAACTCCATTAGCAACAACTTCTTTTAAAGGAATTAAAATTTGTTGTTTGTACAATTGAGAAACTAATAAAAAAGTATTTCCACCACCTGTAAAAATTCCTTGAGCTTTTTTTAAAGCATTGGTATAATCCTCAAACTCATGCAATCCTTTTACATTAATGTTAATAGTAGCGAATGCTTTTTTAGCAATAGCTGTGTACTCATCATGAGAAATACCACTTGGTCTAGCAAAAGGAATAAAAATGATTTCAGTACAATTTTTAAAGTGTTCTTTTAAGGTAGGTAATAAATATTCCAAGTATCCACTTCCGTGAATGGTTGAGGTACTGGCTATGATTAGTTTTTTCATTATTGTTAGATTGTGTTTATTGATATAAGCTCCTTCGTAAAAATACTGATTCTAATTCTTTAACAAAAGTTTAAAATCAATTAAACATTTATTTAACAAATTATCATGTTCTTTTACAACATGTTAAATAAGCTACGCTTTTTTTTATTATTAATGCCATTATTTTCATTTGGGCAAACAATCCTTAAGGGGACAATCTCTAACGGAAGAGATAAGGAAGGGATTCATGTGTTTAATGAAGCTTTTCAAAAGTATACAATTACGGATGAATATGGGAATTTTGAAATTTCAGTTAATGTTAATGATGTGATAGCTTTTAGTGGAATTCAATACGAATTAAAAACAATTTTGATTACAGAAGAAGATATTGAAAATAGCTTTTTGGAAGTATTGTTAATTGAAAAAGTAAATGAGTTGGATGAAGTGTTTATTGGTTATCAACTCACGGGTGATTTGTCTATTGATGCTAAACATATAAAAACAGTAGTCCCTATGGAAATTGCATTGACAGATAGTTTTAGAGGTTTGGGAAAGTATAGTGGAACGCTTCCTTCTGACAGACAATCAGCAATTGGCAGTAACTCAATACCCGAGGGAGTAAATATATTAGGTTTAATAGGTATGTTTATGCCTAAAAACAATAACACTATTGAATCCAAAATAATAGCTTTAGACTATTCAAGAGATGCTTTAGTGATTTATTATGGAGGCGATTTTTTTAGTGGACATTTAAAAATACCTAAGAATGATGAAGAGCGTTTTATTCAGTTTACTGAATTGGATAGTACTATAGTAGTATCTTTAAGAAAGAGAAATAAGTTTAAATTACTTCACAGAATACTTCAGCTTAGAGAACAATTTGAAATATCGAAATGAAACAATTAATAGGCATAATTCTTTTTTGGCCAATATTCTTTTTTGGTCAAAAGAAGGTTGTTGGAAAGGTTATTGGAGTAGGAGATGTTGAAGGTATTCATGTATTTAATCAAACACTGCAGAATTATACGATTACAAATTCAAACGGGGGGTTTGAAATTCCTATAAAAGTAAATGACACTGTAGTTTTTAGTGCAATTAAATATGAATTAAAAACAGTAATACTAACTAAGGAAAATATTAATGATGCTTTCTTAGAAGTATTGTTGACGGAAAAAACAAATCAGCTTGATGCGGTACATATTGGTTCAAAGTTGACAGGGAATCTCGAAAAGGATATAGCAAATATTAAAACAATTATTCCAATAGAGTTAGGTACAACAGATAGTTTTAGAGGTTTAGCTGAGGATAAAAATGCGAGGCCATTAGGTGTAAAAACTATTAAAAATGAAACGACACCTTCATTTGAAGGAGCTGATTTTATTGGTTTGATAAAAACTATTGGAGCATTGTTTCCTGAAAAAGAAAAAAAACATGTACCTAAAGTAATTCCTTTAAAGTTCACAAGAAATACATTGATGATTTATTATGGTGATGATTTATTTAAAAATCAACTAAATATTCCAAAAACTGATGAAGAACGATTTATTCAATTTTCAGAATTTGATGTTAAAATTGAAGCAGCTTTGATTAAAAGGAATAAATTTGAGTTATTAAACAGAATAATAGAGTTGAGTACTCAATTTAAATTGCCTAAATGAAATTAATAGCTTACATATTATTTTTCTGTTCAATATTTTCTTTTGGACAGAAGAAGCTAGTTGGGAAAGTAACTAACTCAGTTGATGTTGAAGGAATTCATGTTTTTAACAAAACATTTCATAAATATACCATTACAAATGTCAAAGGAGAGTTTAGTATTTTCGCTAGGGTGAATGACACGATTATTTTTAGTGGAATTCAATTCCAACTAAAAGAGTTTGTGGTTACTCCAGAAGTAATAAATAAGCAACCTTTTTTATTGTTACTGGATGAGCAAGTAAATGAATTGGATGTAGTGTATATTAAGCCAGCACTATCGGGTGATTTATTTAAAGATGCTCAGAAAATAAAAACGAAACAGCAAGTGACGGCAAAAACTTTGGGGCTTCCAAATGCTCATGTAGTTCCTCCTAGTCAAGCTGAAAGGAGATTATATACTGCAACGTCAGCATCTTCTCCTGTTGATGCTTTGATAAATGCAATATCTGGAAGAACAAAGATGTTAAAAAAAATGGCAGGGTATGCTAAGAAAACTAACTTAGAGAATTCTGTTATATCTAGCTTTAGTCAGATAATGATGGATGATTTTAAAATACCAGAAGACAAGTTGTTTGATTTTTTATACTATGCATCTTCTGACATATTGTTTTCCCAAATTGTAAAAACAAATAGTAATATTATTATCTATGATTTTATAAAAGCAAAATCAAAAACATATCTTGCGTTGCAAAATGTAAATGAATGATGGCTTAATATTTGATTTAAGTCTATAAAGGATACCAGAATTATGCAATTAGTAAAATTAAAAATAATTGTAATGATGCTTTTTGTGTCATTATCAAGTTTTATTTCACTACATAAATATTATGTGAGTGTAACTGATATTGAATATGCTAAAGAAACTAAATCATTACAGATTATATCTAGGTTGTTTGTAGATGATTTTGAAAAAGTACTACAGGAACGTTATGTTGATACACTTAGTTTAGACGATAATTCTGCTGATTTTTATATAGAAAAATATTTTGGTAAAAAACTAATGGTTTCCATAAATAACGAACTTCAGCAGTTTAATTTTATTGGTAAGGAGATAGATGGAGATATGGTGCATTGTTATTTTGAAGTTGAGAATATTTCAAACATTCAGTCAATAAATGTAACGAATAAACTATTGTTTGGTACTTACGAAAGCCAGCAAAATATTACTCATTTAAAGATAAATGGTAAGAAGAAAAGCTTTTTGTTTATCAAAGACAAATCTTCAGGACTGTTAAAATTATAATAATTAATAGCTTAATTCCTCTAAAATTAATTATTTTCACCGGCTAAATTACAAGTTAATGATACATTACAAGCACTTAATATTATCAGTACTATTTTTGTTTAGTGGATTTACGTTCGCTCAAGAAAAGAAGCAAGAAGAAAGAGAACCAGGGCATTTAAACACAAATAAGTTCAAACAATTGTACCAAGAGTTTTCTACTCCTAATCAGTACAGAACCGCTTCTGGGGCACCTGGGCATGAGTATTATCAGCAAAAAGCTGATTATAAAATTAACTTGGAGTTAGACGATAAACAACAAAAAATATTTGGTCAAGAAACGATTACTTATACTAACAATTCTCCGGATGCGTTAGAGTACTTATGGTTACAGTTAGACCAGAACGTAAGAGCTAAGGATTCAAAATCTCCACTACGAAATGGTGGAGGAGTTCCTATGTATGATAGTCCAAGTTCATTTGCAGGAAAGCATTTCGATGCTCCTTTTGACGGAGGGTTTAAAATTGAATACGTAAAGGATTCAAATGGTAAAGGATTAAAATATACCATTAATCAAACAATGATGCGTATTGATATTCCTAAACCATTAAAAGCTGGAGAGAAGATTTCTTTTTCAGTAAAATGGTGGTATAACATCAATGATCATGTTAATCAAAGAGGTCGTTCAGGATATGAGTATTTTGAAAAAGATGATAACCGTGCATATGTAATTGCACAGTTTTTTCCAAGAATGTGTGTGTATAATGATGTTGAAGGATGGCAGAATTACCAATTTTGGGGTAATGGGGAATTTGCTTTAGTATTTGGAGATTACGATGTAAATATTACTGTGCCTGCTGATCATATAGTAGATGGTACTGGAGAATTACAAAACAGAAAAGAGGTTTTTTCTAAAACGATGATGAATCGTTATAATAAAGCGAGAAAATCGTTTGATAAGCCTGTAATGATTGTTACTCAAGCAGAAGCAGAAGCAAATGAAAAAAGTAGATCTACGGAAAAGAAAACTTGGAAATTTAGTGCTGAAAATGTTAGAGATTTCGGTTTTACCTCTTCAAGAAAATATATCTGGGATATGCAAGCGGTTAAGTTTGGAGAAAGAACTGTAATGGCTGTATCATTATACCCTAAAGAAGGAAACCCGTTATGGGAAGAGTATTCTACAAAAGCAGTTGTAAGCACATTAAAATCTTATTCTGATAAAACATTTGATTATCCTTATCCAAAAGCAATTTCTGTACATGCAAAAAATCAAGGAATGGAATACCCTATGATTTGCTGGAATTATGGTCGTCCTAATGAAGACGGTACTTATAGTGACAGAACTAAATACGGAATGATTAGCGTAATTATTCACGAAGTAGGACATAACTTTTTCCCAATGATTGTAAACTCTGATGAGCGTCAGTGGGGATGGATGGATGAAGGTTTAGATACGTTTATGCAATATATTGCAGAGCAAGAATTTGGGGAGTGGTTTCCAGAAGCTATAGCTCCAAATAAAAAATATCCATCTAGTAGAGGAGAGGCTTCTAAAATTGTAAGATACATGAAAGGTGATCAGAGTTTTATTACTCCGATTATGGCTAACCCAGAAAACGTATATCAATTAGGAAATAATGCCTATGGGAAGCCAGCTACAGCATTAAATATCTTAAGAGAAACTGTAATGGGTAAAGAATTGTTTGATCATGCATTTAAAACCTATTCAAAGCGTTGGATGTTTAAACACCCATCACCAGAAGATTTCTTTAGAACAATGGAAGATGCTTCAGGAGTTGATTTAGACTGGTACTGGAGAGGGTGGTTCTATTCTACGGATTATGTAGATATAGGAGTAAAAGGAGTTAAGAAGTTTTATGTAAGCTCTAAGCCTACTGCTAAAATGAAAAAAATGATGGATGCAAGAGGTATGAAAGAATCTGATTTGCCACCGTTTGTATATATGGCTGAGGAAGGAAGTGATGATTATTCTGATAAATTAGCTAAAGGATCAGCTTTAGATAATTCTTCTAACTTAAAAGAATATATGATGGATAATTTTACAGCTGAAGAAAGAGCTGTAATGCCAACACCAAAATTCTTTTACGAAGTAGAATTTAATAAGCCTGGTGGTTTGGTAATGCCATTAATTGTGGAGTATAAATATGTAGATGGAACTTCAAAAAAAGTTACATATCCTGCTCAAGTATGGAGAAAGAACGATAATGAAGTGAAAAAAGTAATTGCTTCTGAAAAAGAATTAATTAGTATTACCGTTGATCCTGATTTAGAAACTGCTGATATTGATGTGACAAATAACTCTTGGCCTAAAAAAGAAAAAGAAAACAAGTTTAAGAACTTTAAAAGCAAAGTTAAAGGATAATTTTTCTTATCCGTTTATAAAAACAAAAGCCAACTCGGAAGAGTTGGCTTTTGTTTTTATAAACTTAGGGTAAATGGATTTGATCTTGTTCCATTTATATAAACATATTAATCCAAGATCGTTATGAGAATTTTAATTATAAGTGCCGTAATTTTGTTTAGTAGTTTTTCTTTTTCTCAGAAAACATTAAAAAACGTAAGTTTAGAAACGTTAGATGGAAAAACTGTTACAACAAAATCAATGATTAGTAATGAGGTAACTGTTTTGTCTTTATGGTCAACCAAATGCGCTCCTTGTAAAAAGAAGCTAAATGCAATTAATAAAGTCTATGAAAACTGGAAAAGCAATACAGGCGTTAAGTTTTATGCAGTTTCGATAGATAAATCATGTGAAAAAAGGAATATTAAAAAAATTGCTGAATCTGGTAACTGGAACTTTGAGGTATTATTGGATGACAATCGTGATTTAAGAAAAGCCTTAGGAGTACGTATGGTACCATTGACATTGGTGATAAAAAACAATAAAATTGTTTACCGAGAAGCAGGTTATAGTAAGGATTCTAAACAAAAATTATATAAAGAAATAAAGAAACATAGTACTATTAAAGGGTATGCTTCTTTATAGTAGTTCACATAATTAAAACAACAAAATATCTTTAGTTAATTGTAGATTTTGTTGTTTTAATCTATGTTAATCATTTCAAAAAGCTTAGTGGTTGTTTTCCAGTTCCTAGTAGTAGCTTGAGTCTTTAATTTCTTTTCAAATTCCCCATTTGTAAATTTAGTGTTACGATAACCATCAGGAGTGTGTAAGTAGATAGTTCTTCCCTCAATTATGTACGAATCATTATTCGATTTTTTTATGGAAATATTCTCTATAGAATCTTTTTCTGGAGCAGTATTTAAAAAAGTCACATGTAAGTTTTTAATATTCTCTTCTATTTCTAAATACGGATTTTGAGTAAAGCAAGTTTTAATTTCTTCTGCAGTTAATGTTACAACAGGAATATCATAATTGAACTGTTGCTTTAACAGAAGCTTAATATTTATATTGATTTCTTCAGCTGTTTTTGTAGAATTTAAAAAGATATTACCGCTTTGAATATAGGTTGTCACGTTTTTATATCCTTTTTCAGATAGAAGTGTTCGTAATTCAGCCATTAGTAGCTTGTTTTTTCCACCAACATTAATACCTCTTAACAATACAATATACTTATTCATAGGTGTTTATTTTTGATATACTAATTCTCCGTTAGAATAGGTTTTTAGAACCTTAGTGTTGGGGACTTCATTAATGTTAATAGTCATAATATCCTGATTAAGAATAATAAAATCGGCAAATTTACCAACTTCAATACTCCCTTTTTCTTTTTCTTCAAAATTTGAATAAGCTGCCCAAATAGTCATTCCCTTTAATGTTTCTTCACGAGTTAATGCGTTTTCAGTTTGAAAACCATTTTCAGGAAAGTTGTTTAAGTCTTTACGAGCTACAGCTGCATAAAAGGTCAACATCGGATTTACTTGTTCAACAGGAAAGTCTGTTCCTAATGCAATTTTCCCATATGTATTAAGTAAATCTTTATACGCATATCCGTTTTTTATTCTGTCTTTACCAATTCTGTCTTTCGCCCAATACATATCCGATGTAGCGTGAGTGGGTTGTACAGATGGAATGATGTTTTCAAAATAATGAAAGTCATCTGGAGCAATAATTTGTGCGTGTTCGATTTTCCATCGTCTATCTTTCTTACCTTCTAATGCATCTTTATATGTTTTTAGAACAATGTAATTTGTAGAATCTCCAATTGCGTGTGTATTCATTTGAAAATCAGAATTGGCGATACGTTTCGCTGTTTCTGTTAGGTTTTTTATACTATAAATTAAAGCGCCATGGTGGTGTTCTTTGTCAGAATATACTTGTTTCATGGCTGCACCTCTGGAACCCAACGATCCATCACCATAATACTTAAAAGAACAGACGTTTAGTCGGTCAGTCTTCACAATCCCCTTTTTCAGGTAATGGTCCAAGTTTTCTTTATTAGCAGATGCCATAGCATACACTTTCATCTTTAACAGTTTAGCTTGCTGTAAGTTATCAATCAATTCTATTTCATGTTTTTCTAACCCAGCTTCATTAACCGTTGTGAGTCCTAAACTAAAACATATCTTTTCTGCTATTTGTAATGCTTTTTTTGTTTCTTTTTTAGTAGGAGCAGGGATTATTGACATGATTAATTCCATGGGTTTGTCTATAAAAACGCCGGTTAACTTCCTTTCTTGTTGGAGTATCTCTCCACCAGAAGCAGGTGTGTTTATTGTTACCCCCGCTAAGCTTATTGCTGCTTGATTTGCTAATAATGCATGTCCATCTACACGGCGTATAACCACTGGAGTTTCTGGGAATAAAATGTCTAATTTCTCTTTTGTTGGATATTCTTTTATTTCCCAATCGTTTTGATCCCAACCTCTACCTGTTATAAATGATAGTTGTTTTTCTTTTTGAAATGCAACGAGTTTCTCTAAAACATCATCATAACTTTTAGTTCCTTCTAGCCTAATTTTTTGAGCAACTAACCCCATCCCTAAAAAATGACAGTGAGCATCGATAAGCCCTGGAAAAATTGATTGTCCTTTAGCATCAATAACTTTAGTAGCTGAAAATAAATTGGATAGTGTCTTAGAGTTACCGACAGCTACAAACTTTCCGTCTTTAACAGCAAAAGCACTCGCTTTTTTTTGAGCATCATTTACGGTATATACTTTTGCATTAATTACTAGTAAATCTACTTTTTGAGGTTTATTACATGCTAATATAAACAGTACTAAAATAAGTAGAGTGAATGTGTTTTTCATCTTTTAATGTAAAATGGGTGAAATATGTATAGCAGAATATCTTCTAAATTTATTCATTGTAGTATTGGCCCCTATGTGGTTTTAGAGCAGATTTTACTTTTGGCATATTACTTTCTTCAATAATCATATATGCTGAAGCACTAAACTCACTTATAACCTCAAGGTCAACTTTATTTAAGCTAAGCTTCTCAATTTCAATATATTCCTTAAGGTGAATTACATGATGTTTAGCTGTTTGCTCAGCAGTTGGTCCTCTAAATTCCCAAATTAATTTAATTTTCTTACTCATAATGATATAATATTGAACTGCAAGATACTTAAAATGCGGAATAAGATTTATATTTGTAGTATGCATACACATTTTTTATTCATTAGCGGTGTTGAAATTATTTTTATCCTCTTTATTGTGGTGATGATTTTTGGTACTGATAAGTTACCTGAAATAGCTCGTAGTTTGGCTAAAGGAATGAACCAGTTAAAGAGTGCCACTAACGAAATAAAGTCTGAAATTCATAACAGTGCTAAAACACATGGTATTGATACTGATTTAACAGGTGATGTTAGAAAAGAAATTAATAAAGTGAAAGAAGAAATAGACGATATAACAGGGCCAATTAAACGCAGGTTTTAGTGTTAGATTTTTTTCAAAAATATGATGTGCTTATCCTTGATTTCTTAAACGATTTAGGATCAACAACAGTAGATCCTTTTTGGTTATTCATAACAAAAATATATGTATGGATTCCTTTCTTCGTCGTTTTATTATTTTTTGCATTAAGGAAATCCTCAAAAAAGCAAGTACTAATAATTCTAGTTGCTGGAATTATTATGTTAGGCTTCGTTTTGGGATTAACTGAAATAGTTAAAAATGTTATGGTAAGAATCCGACCTTGTAATAATGTTTCCTTAAATGGATTGTTTAGAGAGGTTATTCACCCTACAAATTTTAGCTTTTACTCAGGTCATGCTGCTACTTCTGTTGCAATTACTACCTATTTTATTGCGCTGTTAAGTAAGCAGTTTAAAGCTATTTATATTTTGATACTCTGGGCGCTAATTTTTATGTTTAGTCGCTTATATTTTGCAGCACATTACCCCTCTGATATTGTAACAGGTGCTATTATTGGTTTTGTTGTAGCTAAGTTATTTGTTTCCTTAATTAAGAAAAGAATAAAGTAAAATAATTCTTAAATTATAAATACAAAAAAGGAGCATTGATTATTCAATGCTCCTTTTTTGTGTTTTAACTATAACTTATAACTTATAAGTTAAAGATAATGTATTCCATCATTTGTTCAATTGTTGGGTTTGTAGTTCCTCCAACATGATTGTGGAATGTTGTATAGTATATATTACCAGAAGACCCGTTACAGTCTCCAATAGTATCTCCATGTGCAAGATGTGCATCTAATGCATTTACACTAATTGTAATTGAATGTGCGTTTTCTGGGCTCCCCGGAGGAACATGACAAATAGTAACTTTGTTCCCATTATCACTATACCAGATACTATCATCGTTTGTAGTAGTAATATTATTTGTTTTAATCATTAACGGATTTGCATTTTGATCTTCAACTAGTACTTCCCAATAATTAGCATCAATATAATTTAATTGCATCCAACTAGGTAAATCATATTCAATATCTATTGTATTTGTACCTGTAAATGAGCTTAAATCGCTATTTAAAATAGTATTATTAGTTAGCGTTTCTATAGCACCACTTCTAATTCCACAAACCATCTCATCTGCAATGAATCCACCAGGACGCTCAGTGGTACAATCTTGTACATAATTATCATTTCCTACTAAGAGTCTTAAAGCCCAGTCAGAAGCATATAGGCTATTCCCGTTAGTTACAAAATCATTTAAATTGTTGTAAAAATTATCTGGTAATGTGACGGCTTCATTAGTTCCACAATTTAAAAATAGTGCATTAATATTATCCAGGTTATTATTTGTAATATCATCTAATGTAAGTTCAGTTGTTGGGTAGCCTAAGTTGGTAATTATTGCTTGAATTTCGTCATAGGTTCCAGTTACAAATGCTAAATTTGAGTCTGTACTTAACACGAAATTTTCACTTCTTAAGTCTAAAGGTTCTCCTTCGATCACTGTAATGTTCATTGAAGAATTGAATAACTTTCCGTTACCAGTTTGGATGCTTAATTTTCCATTTCCAATAGGAACATTTATTTCAAATTCCCCTAATTGATTTGTAGTTGTGTTGTAAATAGTACCATAATCGTCATAATACACATAGGTGTTTGGGATAGCTCTTCCTGAAGGGGAAGTCACTTTTCCGTAAACCTTTTCAAGGGTGTCATTTTCAGTAACTAGGATATTGTCTTCCTCTTGACAAGAGATAAAAAGAGTACAAATAAAAGTAAATAGAAGTAGTTTTTTCATTTCTAATTATGTTTGGTTATTTCCAAGATAGGATAATTAGACAAACATATTTAGATTGTATGATGGTTTTTCGATAAGGTGAAAATATATTCCGTTGTACTACTTTTTTAAATGAAGTTGCATTTATAAAATTCTACTAATGGTTAGTCCATCACGGATGGGTAGTAACACAGTTTCTACTCTTGAGTCTTCATTTAAAAGTTTATTGTAGTCTAGTAAAACTCTAGTGGACTCATCTTTGGGTTGTAGAGGTTCCAGTACTTTTCCGCTCCATAAAACATTATCAGATAAAATTATTCCTCCAGAATTCATTTTATCAATTATGATATTAAAATAGTTTACATAATTTGGTTTATCAGCATCTATAAAAACCAAATCAAATTTGATGTCTAAAGTTGGAATAATATCTATGGCACTTCCCAAATGCTGATGTATATGTTTTCCAAAACCTGATTTATCAAAATACTTTCGTTGAAAGTCAACTAACTCTTCATTAACATCTATGGTATGTAATTGCCCGTTAGGTTTCATACCCTCTGCTAAGCTTAATGCAGAATACCCGGTATATGTTCCTATCTCTAATATGGTTGTAGGGTTTACCAATTTAGAAATCATACTTAATACTCTGCCCTGGTAATGACCGCTCAACATTCTAGGCTGTAAAATCTTTTGATAGGTTTCTCTAGTCAATTGCTGTAATAGTTCGGGTTCTTTCTGTGAGTGAGCTACAACATAATCGTCTAATTCTTGAGGAATAAAATGCATAAGTGTATTATAATTATTAAGACCTCACAAATATATAATAAATGTGAGGTCTAAATTCTTTTAAAAAGTAAGTGTTAAGGTTTTAGTAGTAAGTTTTTTAATTTATATCTTTTATATAAATTCCAAAAAGCTCTTTTTTGATCTTGATATTTCTTTCGTTTTCCAATGGCATACTCTCCGCTTTTTATGAGTTTATGCCCTTTTTTAGTAATTAGATAATAATAAACATGATTATTATATTTACCTATCCAATCTTGGGTTAACATCAGATATTGTGAAGATTCACCCTTTACTTTGTATACTTTTGCTTTTTTTTTGTCAATGCTTATCTTTTTATATTCATAAACTCCAGAAAAAGCTTTTTTGAAATTATCTAATTTCATTTTTTTTGTTTTCGTTTTACCTTTTTTATTTTTTATAAAAGCGTAAAAACTTAACTTGGCATCTCTTTTTTCTACTTGTTCAAAGGAATGTACTTCTATACGTTCACCTTCTTCAGTTATTACATAGCCTTTCAAATGATCCATAGAATAAAAATCCTTTGTTTGGTTATAACCTGTTTCTACATGGTAGATATATCTGGGAGCCTCATTTTGTGCATTAGTAAGTTGAAATCCAAAGAAAAGGATTAGTAGTAATGTTAGTTTTTTCATTTTAATTTATTCCTAAGTTAAGATCACACAAATATATAATAAATGGAGGTCTTATTTTATCAATCATTTTATTTAATGTCAATCATTAATCTCTTTATGAAAGGAGATATTAATAAAGCTATAATACCAACAATTATTGATATTATTCCAAAGCATGCATAAATTGATACATAGGAAAATAATTGCTGTAATGCTTCAGTTTCACTTGAAACAATTTCGCTGTTTAAACCTGTAATAACTTCAATAATTTTAGAGAAGACACCTTCAGTGAATATGGAGCATCCTTCTTTACTAGCAGTTAATATTGCAATTTTTCCAGCAAAAAAGTGACCATAAAAATTTGCAGATAACCAAACGCCCATGATGAATGCTAAATACTTTACAGGAGATAATTCTGTCATTTTGGATAATCCAATTGGGGATAAAAATAATTCACCAACAGTTAGTACAAAATATCCAACTACTAAATAGAACATTGATGTTCTTGCAAAAGCGTCTGCACTTGAAGCAGAGGTGGCAAAAATAACAAATCCTAGGCCAAGTAAAATCATTCCTATTCCGAATTTAATGGGGGAATTTGGGTTCTTTCTTTTTTTTGTTAAGTAAGTCCATAGTATTGAAAATGGTATTGCTAATAACATGATAAATCCTGCATTTATGCTATTGGTTCCTGCGGCATTCAGACCAACAAGGTTCACGTTTCTGTCAGCAAATAAAGTCAGTGAGCTTCCTGCTTGCTCAAAAATAGCTGAAAATAACACATACAATACCGTAAAATATACAGCAACAAATAATCTCTTTTTCTCATCAGTACTTACTGTTTTGAAAATATAAATCAGGTAGCCAATAATAAATACTGAAACAAGCCAAACTAAATAGTGTTCAAACTGATTAAATTTAATGATTAAAGCGAATAAAGGAACGGAAAGAATTGCTCCTAATATTATTTTATGTTCTTTAGTAATTCCTTTCTTTGTTTTTTCAAGGCATAGTGGAGCTTCTCCTTTCCCGTTAAAAGCATCTTTTTTAAGCCCTTTTTTGAAAACCAATAAACCAACAAGCATACCGATTCCTGCTAAAACAAACCCATAATGCCAACCGTACAATTCTGCTACCCATGCACATAATAGTGGGGCAATGGCGGCGCCAACGTTAATCCCTAAGTAGAATATGGTAAATCCCGCATCTCTTTTTTCATTGTTATTTTGATATAACTCGCCTACTAGGGATGAAATATTAGGTTTAAAGAAGCCATTACCTACAATTATCAATCCTAATGAACCATAAAAGAAAATTGGTTGTTCAAAAGTTAGAAAAAAGTGCCCCAAAGCCATGAGAATACCACCAATAGTAATTGCTTTTGAAAAGCCTAATATTTTATCAGCTAAAATCCCGCCTATAAGTGGGGTTACATATACTAAAGAGGAATAGGCGGCATATACTCCAAAAGCCATAGTGTCTTCAAATAGGAGCTGTTTGGTCATGTATAAAACCAAAAGAGCCCGCATCCCGTAAAAAGAAAAGCGTTCCCATAATTCAGCAAAAAACAAATAAAATAATCCTTTTGGGTGCCCAAATATAGCATCCGGTTTTGATGAGGCAATAGTGTTCATTATTTTTAGATTTATAGTTGAAAAGTAAAATTCTAACTTGTGGTTTCTAAAAAATAATGATGTGTTTTTTTATTCTAAAAAATAATGGTTTGTGAGCTTTTGTAACCCTTATTACAATTAATTACAAATAGCATTATAAGTTTGATTTTCAGTGGTTTTGTTGAATTCCTCTAATAGGGTGGTATCTATAGTAATGTTATTGGGAAGCATGCGTAAACGGTAGTTTCCCTCGCCAATAAAGGTGAGTAAATCACGTCTTTCTATAAGGTTATGATTATCTAACTCTAAAATTACATTGATATTGTCTATGATTCTCGTGAGGTAGGTTTGACTTTTTATTTCACCTCCAGAGCTAACTAAAATACTTTGTGAATTGCCTTCTCCATACTTTCTTCTAATTGCAAATTTTAATAAATTTTTGTACTGGGTTGTTTTAGATTTAAAATCAATGGTTCGATTAATAACCCCTTTAGCAGGTATACTAATTGTAACTAAGCCCCAATCAAGAAACTTAAGATTCATTTCATTTGGTTTAGGCATGCTAGCTAAGCGAATAACCCAAGTTGTGGCTAATACCAAACAAATACAAATCAAGGATGTTTTCGCAATGATTTTAAGGAAATTGTTACTGAATTCGTCCCCAAAATGGATGAATACATCTGATAATTGTGATACAAATACCAAAAGGATTACAGCTATTGAAAGATAAGCAATGATTTTTAAACCTCTATAAATGAATGTTTTGAAAAAGGATACAGCTAATAACCAGCATAAAAAGGCAGATAGTATCACATTTGGAATACCACTAATTTTTATTCCGTTACTAATGTTATTTGCACCTAAGTGGTTCGATAAACCGAATGTTAAAAGAGAGGTAACAATAATAATGGTTATAATTATTTTGATATTCTTGATGTTGTTGTAAATAAATTTAGGGGCGTAATAGAAGTAGAATAGCGCTAATAGTAAAAATAGGTTATTTATAATTGAAAGTAAATTTATACCTAATTGGAACCCAATTCCTTTTTGTAAATTTAATGAGTTTCCAAAATAGGTCCAACATCCAGAAGCTACCCAAACAAGCATAGCAAAACTTAAATACAATAATCCTTTATCCACTCTTTTATTGGATTGATTTTCTTCTAATAAACTACTAAACCTTTGTCTGATATTATGCCAAATAGCAATCAGAAGTACTGCTCCAATACCAGAAATAAAAATATGTGATAAGTTATAAAAAGAAGTAACGTCAGTCATAAATATGTTTAAATAATTAGACCTCATAAATATATAAAATTTATGAGGTCTAGAATACATTATTGTTTTATAATCAAGGTTGGGGTTAATTTCCAGATAAGATCTTTTTAACTAAACCTTCTTTTGCTTTTTCATCATCACCAAATAACCAATTCAAGACATTATGTTCCCAAATATCATCGTATTCTTTTTCATTCAACAAGTTACGTTCTTTGGCTAAATCTAATATTTTTCCAGGGTATGATGATTGTGCATCACTTTCCATTTCTCCTAAAGGATATGGGTCATCTAATCCCATAATAACTTGTTTGGTTCCTTGTCGCTCAAAAGTAAGTTTCAATGAATCAGTATCATGAACAAGTGTGTCAAAATAAATGTTTTTATGTCCAACAGCTTTTCTTGGATGCGTTTTTCCTTCAAATAAATCAGGCCTTCCGTCAAATCCTTGAATTCGTCTCCCTAAATTCATTTGAGCTAATTGTCCACCATGAGCAAAACAAGTTCTTATATTCGGATAGCGTTCTTGCATCCCATTTAATGTGTAAAAATGATAAGCATCTCCACATTGTGCTAACATCCAAACCAAATGAAAACGCCAAGCAGTATTTGCTAGCTTGATCATTTTATCACCATCATATGGATGTACTTCAATAGCAAGTTTATATTTATTGGCTAATTCAAAAATAGGGTCATTTTCTTCATCAAAAATACAACGCCATTGACCAATAGAGTCCATGTAATGTGTGGGTAAACACAATACTCTCATGCCTAATTCTTCTACACAACGCTCTATTTCCCATAAAGCTCCATTTATAAAGCCTGGATGTACAACAAATCCACAAGTAAATTTTGAAGGATTATCATGTTGTACTTTCGCATTAAAATCATTTTGAAATTTTAAGGCATGCTTCATTTCTTCAATACGTAAACCATTACCATATAGTTGTGATAAGTTCAAAACTACTGCATGGTCAATTTTATTACGCTCCATCCACTCTAACTTTTCATTTAAGAAAAAACTAGAATCGGTTACGGGACGTTTCCATCCTTTTTGTAACATGTATTTACGTTCATCATCCACCCAGAAAATTTCCTTTTCCTTCATAAATGCAGGGATTTGTTCAGGATAAGGGAGTAAATGTGAATGACCGTTTATGCGAAGTTTTCTTTTCATATCGTATTATTGGGTAGTTTACTATCTCTATAATATACTCAATTTTTTAATGAGTATCAAATTAGCATAATTCTGTTATAAACTTTTTGTTCTTCCTCCATCAACAGGAACGTTAATTCCATTTATGTAGGAAGCAGCTTCTGAAGCTAAAAAAGCAACTGCATTTGCAATTTCTTCAGGTTTAGCAAATCTATTTGCAGGAACTTGCGATTTCATTGCAGCTGAAACTTCTTCGAATGATTTTCCGCTCTTAGTAGCTTTATTATTAATTATTTCATTCAGACGTTCAGTACCTGTTGCGCCTGGTAATACATTGTTTACTGTAATTCCAAAAGCTCCTAATTCCCCAGCTAAAGTTTTTGACCAATTAGCTACAGCTCCACGAATGGTGTTAGAAACACCAAGTCCTGCTAATGGCTGTTTTACAGAAGTAGAAATAATGTTTATAATTCTTCCGAAACCTGCATTTTTCATTCCCGGAACAACCGCTTGTGCTAACACGTGGTTGCATTTTAAGTGCTGTGTAAAAGCAGATTCAAACTGATCTAAAGTAGCGCCAAATACTGGTCCTCCTGCTGGCCCACCTGTATTATTAATTAAAATATGAAATTCTTGATTAGCACCAGTGATTTTAGCTCCCAAATCAGTTGGGTTTTGAAAATCAGCAATGATATAATTATGGGATTGATTTTTAGTAGCGTCTAATTCAGTTAAAACAGCTTTAAGCTTATCTTCATTTCTTGCTACTAAAGTAACGTTTGCTCCCATTTCTGCTAGTTGTTTAGCAGATGCTTTTCCTATTCCTTGAGTACTTCCGCAAACTAATGCGTTTCTGTTCGTTAAATCTAAATTCATGGCAAAATTTTATTTTGTTATTCCCTTGAAAAGGGAACCTGTATTGTTAATTATTCCTTTTAATATAAACACTTCGACAAGCTCAGTGTAACATTTTAATTAAATTTTATACATACATTCTTTGGTTCAGTAAAGAAACGTAAGGCTTCTAAGCCACCTTCTCTTCCAACACCTGAATCTTTTGTTCCTCCGAAAGGAGTTCTTAAATCACGCATTAACCATGTGTTAACCCAAACAATTCCTGCTTCTAAGTTTTTTGCTAAACGCATTGTTCTGTTTAAGTTGTTTGTCCAAATGGTGCTTGATAATCCGTAACGAACTCCGTTTGCTAGTGCTAATGCTTCTTCATCTGTATCAAACGGCATTAGAGTAACTACAGGTCCAAATATTTCTTCTTGCGTTAATCTGCAGTTTGGTTCAGTTATTTCAATAACCGTTGGCTCTAAATAATAACCGTTTTCATACCCTTTTACAGTTACATAATTTCCACCTGAGATAACGGTTCCACCTTCTTGTTCAGTGATATCAATATATGATTTTACTTTTTCTAAATGAGGCTTCGAAACCAAAGCTCCAATATTAGTATCTGCTTCAGATGGATGACCTACTTTTAAAGCCTTTACACGAGCGACAAAGTCAGTTTTAAATTTTTCGTAAATACTGCGTTCAACATAAATACGGGAACCACATAAACAAATTTGACCTTGATTAGCAAATGACGATTTTAACGTAACATTTAACATCTTATCATAATCACAATCAGCAAATATTAAATTAGGGTTTTTACCACCTAATTCTAATGATAGCTTCTTAAACATTGGAGCAGCTGTACGAGCAATATGAGCGCCTGTTTCAGTACCTCCTGTAAAAGAAATTGCTTTAATTTTTTCATGAGCTACTATAGCTTGACCAGTTGTGTGCCCTAATCCATGAACGATATTTAAGACTCCTTTAGGCAAACCTGCTTCGTTACAAATTCTTCCTAATAAATAAGCAGTCATAGGTGTCACTTCACTAGGCTTTGCAACTACTGTGTTCCCTGTAGCTAATGCAGGAGCTATTTTCCAAGAAAATAAATACAAAGGTAAATTCCAAGGAGAAATACATCCTACAACACCTATGGCACTACGTAAGGTGAAGTTGAAAGCATTCAATCCAACACTTTCGTGTGATTCGCTTGAAAATTGTGTAATTGCATTTGCAAAAAACTGAAAATTACTAGAAGCTCTAGGAATGTCTACAGCTCTTGCTAAACTTAATGGTTTTCCATTATCTTGAGATTCTGCTGCTACAAACTCTTCAAGGTTTTCTTCAATAAGTGAAGCTATTTTTGAAAGTATTTTACTTCGTTCTTCTAAAGTAGTATTAGACCAAGCTGGGAAAGCATCAGCTGCTGCCTGATATGCATTTTCTACATCTGCTTCTGATGAATTTGGAATCACACTATACACTTCGCCGTTAGATGGGTCGTAGTTATCAATCCATTCGTTTGCCACTGGTGCTACGAATTCTCCGTTTATGTAGTTTAATATTTTCTTCATAATGATGTCAATTAATTGAAAATAGCTTTCAATTGGTTTGCAGTGTCTTTTAGTACATCTGTGTAATTCTGAATTTTTGCTTCATTAAACCTGGCTGTAGGGCCAGAGTTGCTTAGAGCGGCAATAAACTGTCCGTTACGATTAAATACAGGAACAGCAACACAAATTAATCCAACTTCATTTTCTTCCATATCTAAAGCAAACCCTTCTTTTTTTATTTTATCAATTTCTAAAAGTAGTTTTGCCTTATCTGTAATGGTATTATTTGTAATTGACTCTAATGATAAACTTTGAATCAAATTCTTGTAATTTGGTTCTCCAAATGCAAGCATGATTTTACCTAATCCGGTACAATACAATTGCTTTTTAGATCCAATTTGAGTGTTGATTTGTAAATCGTGAGGACCTTCTACTTTATCTAAAAAATAAACTTCCCGATTTTTATAAATAGCTAAATGTGCTGTTTCATCTGCACGTTTTACCAATTCTTCCATATAAGGTCTAGCCTTATTAATGAAGTTTTTATTGATAGAAACACGTTGGCCTAATTCAAATAGTTTTAATCCTAATCGATATTTATCATTTTCAGGGTTTTGTTGGATTACATCTAAAGCTACCATTGTTGCTAACATTCTATATACGGCACTTTTATTAGTACCTATTTTCTGAGCAAGTTCAGTAACTCCTAATTCTTCAATAGGAGGGGTGAAGCAATCCAATATTTTGAATGCTTTTTCAACAGAAGTGTTTAGTATTTTTTTGTTAGCGTTCATCTACAATTATGCTTTTTTGTAAGCTGTAACTTTTATCTCAATTAATAAATGAGGATGAGGTAATTGGTGTACAGCAACTGTTGTGCGTGTTGGACCGTCATAATCAAAGTAAGATGCATATACTTCATTGTACCCACCAAAATCATTCATGTTTACTAAAAATGAAGAAACATCTACGATGTCTTTTAAGCTTGCACCTTCTTCTTTTAAAATATCATTGATGTTCTCTAATACAGCTTTTGTTTGTGCTTTGATATCTAATTTAGTTGTTCCAAATTCATCAACTTCAACCCCTTCAAAAGTATTGTCTGTCCTTCTAGAACTTGTTCCCGAAACAAAAATAAAATCACCTACACGTTTTACATGTGGAAATTTACCTCTTGGTGTTGCTTTGTGTTTTATTAGTTTTCCTTTGTTCATGGTAAAATTTATTTAGTCACTCCCTTGAAAAAGGGAATCTATTATTCGTCTTCTCAAATTATTGATGAGCAGGTTCTTTATTTTTCTATAGAATTAAAATACTTTAATACAGCTTGAAGCTCATCAGGGTCGGTTTGTTTATATGGTGGTTTTAGAGCCTTAAAAAAACTTAGTTTATAGTAGTCTAATTCAAAATCATTTGCATCTAAAATTTCAAGACCTAAAGATTTAAAATCATCTTTAGGAGGATTGCTTTTTATTATTTGTTTTATTTTGTAAAGTTTGGATTTTTTATATTGTTCAGAGTCTAAAAGTAAAATTTGACAAATACCTTGTACGTCTGTATCTAACTTAAATAATTGATCGTCATAAATATCAGAAAAAGCAGAATCAACTTTTATATCAGAAATATTTAGCATAGACTTAATATAGCTAGTTCCATTTTTGTTTTTTAAAATATTGTTTCTAACTAAATAATTTTCATATCTATTCATACAATATTTTAAATATTCTCCTTTGTCTTCCAATGAAGAATAATAGCACTCTTGTAAAGTAATTTCAATTCTTTTTTCCTCTGTTAGACATGAGGTAATTAATATTAATGTAAAAAGTAAATATGTTATTTTCATTTTGTTATTCTAAATAATTAGAGAATCACCTCATCCTAACCTTTTCATCAAAGGGAAGGAATTAGTGGTTTAAACTAATTCTTTTAATTTTTCAACCATTCTAAATACATCTTCAAATGAATTGTATAATGGAATTGGAGCACAACGAATAACGTCTGGCTCTCTCCAGTCTGTTATGATGTGGTTTTCTGTTAATTTTTTATGTAAGCTTTTATCAGCATTTTTTACTTGTATAGATAATTGACAACCTCTTTCTTTTGGATTAGAAGGTGTAATTATTTTAATAGCATCTGATTCAATTGTATTCAATAAAAATTCAAAATAACCAGTAAGGTTTTCTGATTTTTCTCTAAGTGCGTCCATACCCACTTCATTGAACATATCTAAAGATGCTTTTATAGCAGCCATAGATAATATAGGGGGGTTGCTCAATTGGTATCCTTCAGCTCCAGGCATTACATCGAGCTCTTGTCGCATGTTAAAACGTGTTGCTTTATTGTGACTCCACCATCCAGAGAATTTTTTTAATGATTTGTTATTAGCGTGTTTTTCATGTACAAACAAGCCACCTAAACTTCCTGGTCCAGAATTTAAATATTTATAGGTACACCAAGCTGCAAAATCTACTCCAGAATCATGTAGTTCAGGTTTGATATTACCAACACCATGTGCTAAATCGATACCTACCATACATTCTTTAGCGTGACCAATTTCCGCAATGCGTTTGATGTCTAAATACTGTCCAGTATAATAATTTACACCACCAATTAGTAATAATGCTATTTCATCCCCTTGTTCTTCAAGAATGTTTTCTAAATCTTCGATTCTAAGTAATTCTTCTCCTTGACGAGGTTTCCATTCTACTAATCCTTCTTTTGGATCGAAACCATGAAAACGCAATTGTGATTCTACCGCATAACGATCAGAAGGAAACGCATCACTTTCTATAACTATTTTAAATTTTGTTTTTGTAGGCTGATAAAATGAAACCATCAACAAGTGTAAGTTTGTTGTTAAGGTATTCATAGTAACTACTTCAATTGGTTTTGCTCCAACTACCTTTGCCATTGATTCAGTTAAGAATTCATGATAAGGCATCCAAGGGTTTTTTGCTTCAAAATGACCTTCAACACCAAAATTTGCCCAATCTTCTAATTCTTGATTGATATATTCTTTGGTAGACTTTGGTTGCAATCCTAATGAGTTACCACACATATAAATCCATTCATTTCCTTTTTTGTCTTTTGGGATGTGAAATTCATTGCGTAAATGACTGATTTTGTCTTCGTTGTCGAGTTTTTTTGCGTATTCTAATGTTGATTGAAATGCTGTTGACATCTTTGTTGTTTTAATAATTGAAACAGTGTTTCACAAATATATAAAAATAAAACCGAAACAAAAAGGCTTCGGTTTTACTTTTGATAAAACACAATGTTGTGTTACTGTTTTAGAAACTTCCGAGTAAAAACAGGAGTGTTGTTATTTAATATTTGAATAAAATACATTCCTGATTGTAGTGAATTGATGTTTATTTTTTGATTTATATTTAATGTCGAATGCGTTTTGATTATCTTCTGACCAATTACAGAGTATACTTCTAGTGTATAAGTTTCTGAAATGAACTTTGAAGATTCAATTTCCAAGAAGTTAGTTGCAGGATTCTTTATTATGATAAAATCTGAAATAAGGTTTTCATCATCAATCCCTAAAGCATTAACAGTAATGTCTTTTGTTTTTACATCAGTCTTTTCACAGTTGGTAATTGTTAATGTAACTGTGAAATCGCCAATAGTTGTATAGGAATGTATAGGGGTTTCATCTGTAGAAGTGTTACTGTCCCCAAAATCCCATGCATAAGAAATTGCATTTAGACTAGTATTGGTAAATGTAAAGGTTTCGTTTGTATTTGAGCTGTTAAAACTAGCTATCGGGTCGTACTTATCGATATTCCATACCGTAAAATCATCAAAAACAACAAGTTTTACTGCGTTTTTAATAATAGTTGCATCTGTATTACTTAGGGAGGAATTGAAAGTAACTAAAGTAGGGTCGTTTCTGAATAAGGTACAGTAAAAGGTAATGGCTCCAGCGTAGCTTCCAGTTAATGAAGGGTGACTTCCGTCACCTGAATATAAATCTAAAGTTGGATGGTTGGTTCTTAAATAACGCCATACTGCTCCAACAGGAGATGCGATTCCGTTATTATCATTCGCCATAATCTGATAGCGTTGTCGTAATAAATCGTCCATACCTTCATAGGTGCATACAGCTGGCCATCCTGCACAGTTACCTGCATCACCATTTTCTCTTCCCCAGGTCATATAAAACGCTGGTTTAGCACAAGGGTTGTATTTTAAAATACTGTCGTTTAAGCGCTGGGCATATGGGTAAACTTCGGAAGCTACTTGTCCATCAGGAAAAGAAGGGAATTGACTTTGTTCTTGTAAAACAACATAGTCCCAATTGCCTGCTTTAATTTTATTAATACTAGTTGTGTTAGTTGCGTGATTTTTTAGTCTGTATCCACCTGGGGTATTACTGTCATAAGTAAATGTATTTCCAGTAGACGCTGCGGTTTGTTGTACAAGGCTTGGTAAATTGTTTACATAAGTGTAACTATTACCAAGGAATAAAACGTTTTTGGTATCCTGTGAATACAATAATTGCATGCTGAAAAATAACAGCATAAAGTAATTTTTTTTCATTTTGCTTTATAATTAAGGGTGAAGCAAATATATAAAATATTTAACTCCTTAATAAAGCAATAGGTTAATGGTGCTTTTTTAATAGTTGTGGAAATTCCTTTTTAAAACGATTTAATCTAGGAATCGACACACCTTTTATGTAGCTGTTGTTTGGGTGTAAGCGTTCATAATTTTGATGGTAGTTTTCTGCAATCCAAAACTTTTCAAATTTCATTACTTCCGCTGCAATAGTAGTTTGTAGTTCTATTGACAATGCCTCTTTTTTTGCTTCAATGATTTTTTGCTCTGCTTCGTTTTGATAAAAAATAATTGACCGGTATTGAGATCCTCTATCAGGACCTTGGCCGTTAACTTGGGTTGGGTTTTGCGATCCGAAATAGATGTCAACTAATGTAGCGAAACTTACTTTTTGAGGATTGTAAATTACTTCAACAGCTTCAGCGTGTCCTGTTCGTCCAGTATTACTGCTTTCATAGGTTGGTTTTTGAGTGTGTCCTCCAGAGTATCCGTTAATAACTTCTTCAACCCCTGTTACGCTTTCAAAAATAGCTTCAACACACCAAAAACAGCCACTTGCAAAATAAGCTTTTTTAAATTTAGAATTGTTTAGCTCTTGGGATGTAGATGTATTGCTACATGACAAAGTAATAACAGCAAATAAAAAAGGAATCAAATATTTCTTCATTGTAAAATGTTTTTTACTAGGTCGAAAAAATAGTTGATTCCTTAATCCACCTGTGGAATTAATTTATACTAAATCTTACTGGTGGGTTAGAACCAATCTAGTCGCATGCTTTTAATTTTAGCATTATCAGGAATACTAGCAACCTCTATAGTTCTTGAATAATCAAATTTATATGCGCCAGGTAATTGGTCAATAGCAATAGTGATGTAAAAATCTTGATTTTTAAACTCAACATTAATATTATTCAAGATTCGATCAATTTTTAAAACTTCGTAATGTGTTTTGAAATCTTTAAAAGTACTGTTTAAACTTATGTTTTTATCGGTTTTATATCTGGAGTCTCTTAATGTAACAATGTTGATTGTTGCGTTTTTATCTAAAGATTCTGTAGGAGATAAAGAAAGCAAATGTGCGCCACCTTTTTCATAAATTTCTATGTCTGTAGAATTACCAGTAAATTCATCGCCTGCAACATGTTTTATAATTGAGTCATTAGCAAATACTGAATCTATTTGTTTGATTGTGTATTCTTTTTGTAATACTCCAATTTTATCTTTTTGAATTAAAAAAGAGTCTTCTTTTTTAGCACATTGTATAAATGCAATACTTGCTAAGGCTATGATAATTGTTTTTTTCATGATAAAATTTATTATGTCATTCCCGAGTATTCGGGAATCTGTTCTTTTAATTTTTATTTAATTAACTTCTTTAAAATCCCCAGAACACTTCTAATAAATGTAGCGCTAGTGAGTACTTTTATAACAGGGTTCTGACGGGTGCTTCTTCTAGTTGATGTTTTTCTATTGTTTTTTTCTTTTTCTCGACGGGTAATTTCTTGTTCTTTAGCTTTTTTAGATACTTGAATTTTTTGTTCTAAAATTTCATAAGCACTTTCACGGTCAATTTCTTCCTTGTATTTTTTTACTAAATCAGAATCGTTAATAAGTATTTTTAATTCAGTATTGGTTAAAATGTCCATTCTACTCATTGGAGCACGCAATAAAGTAGCAGCTAATGGAGTAGGTCTTCCTTTTTCATCTAAGGCAGAAACCAAAGCTTCCCCAATACCTAATGAAGTTAGCACTTCGGCTGTATCATAAAAATCAGTTTCAGGATAGTTTTGTGCAGTAAGTTTAATTGCTTTTCGGTCTTTTGCAGTAAATGCTCTTAAAGCGTGTTGTATTTTTAACCCCAATTGACTTAGTATCCCTTCTGGAACATCAGTTGGGTTTTGAGTAACAAAGTACAATCCAATTCCTTTAGAACGGATTAGTTTTACAATACTTTCTAGTTGCTCCAACAATGCCTTTGAGGCGTTTTTGAAAATTAAATGAGCTTCGTCAATAAATAAAATTAACTCAGGCTGATCTGCATCTCCTTGTTCTGGAAAGGTTTCATATATCTCAGCCAATAAACTCAACATAAATGTTGAGAATAATTTAGGTTTATCTTGAATATCGGTCAAACGTAAAATATTGATATATCCTTTTCCGTTTTCATCGATTCGTGTTAAATCATTTACGTCAAATGATTTTTCTCCGAAGAATAAATCACCTCCTTGCTGTTCAATTTCAATTATTTTTCGAAGTATAGCGCCAGTTGATGCCGTTGAAATTCTTCCATATTCTTCTTGGAATTCTTCCTTTCCAGCTCCTGTTGCAAATTGCAGGACCTTTTTAAAATCTTTTAAGTCTAATAGTCCTAATTGATTGTCGTCACAGTATTTAAAAATCACAGAAATGATTCCAGCTTGAGTTTCCGTAACATCTAAAATACGGGAAAGTAGCACTGGTCCAAATTCCGAAACTGTAGCACGCATTCGTACGCCACCTTGCTCAGATAAAGTTAAAATTTCAACTGGGAAATTTGATGCGTTAAACGGAATTCCAATTTTTTCATGACGCTCGTCAATTTTTGGATGTCCAGGACTAGCTTGAGCTATACCACTCAAATCCCCTTTCATGTCCATCAATAGTACAGGAATCCCTTTTTTAGACAAATTTTCTGCTAAAACTTGTAAAGATTTTGTTTTACCAGTACCAGTAGCTCCTGCTATTAATCCATGACGGTTTAAAGTTTTTAGAGGTATTTTTACAAAAGCATTGGTTAGTGCTTCTCCTTCTAACATAGCGGCACCAAGAGTAATAAAATCTCCTTTTGTAGTGTAGCCAGAATTTATATGATTAAAGAACTCTTGTGAATTGTTCATATTGCCTTTTTTTTGATAAAAATAGGGAATATGAGGTGAAAAATAAATTTTATTGTTAAGATGTTTATTTTATTTTTTCAATGAGAATATTTGAGTATGTACCATTAAATCTTACCGCTCCAGAATTAGCACCTCTAATAGATTTAATGGAAATTACATCACCGGTAGAAAGGTTTAAAACTTCATTAATATGTATTGATGATGTGTCGTGCCCATTTGCATATCTAATGTAACTACTAGAGGCAAATGCTCCAGCTTGTACTCCATCAACAGCAACAAAAGCCTCTACGGCAGTACGTTGTTTCGAGTTTCCTGCGGAGTTAACACCCATTAAAGAAATATTGCAAACAATTCTATACCTACCATCTTCAGAAATAGTAATTGTATTTGTAGTAGGAGAAGTAAAAATAGTACTATTGTCGTTCCACGCCTCAGATCCAAAAATTGGGATATTTGTTGCTGTATTCGTATTTAAGTTTGTTGTGGTATCTGTGTTTGCATATTTAGTTGAGCTGACATTGGTGGCAGTCCAAGAAGAAGGGCTGTTTGAATTATATTCAATATTATTTGTGTCTGTGTTGTATATAATTAACCCATTTGCTGGTGATGCAATCGCATTTCTTTGAATAGTTGTTAATCTAGGTAACAATATTCCTTTTGAAGTTGAGCTAATATCTAATATTGACGATGAGTCAGGAGTAGTAGTTCCTATTCCAACTTGAGCATTAGTTGAAAAAAAAACGATAAAAAAGAAGGGGTAAATAATGTATTTCATTTTACTTTTTTTGACAAAAATATATCAGATATTTCTTACGTTACCCAAAAAAAAGTTTAATTTATGTTTTTTCGACAACATGTTGATAATCAGCGGCAAAGTGTAGTCTTGTTGTTGAGGAAAAATAAAAAAAGTGCTTTTAGACAAGAAAAACGGTTTTTAAACACCTGTTTTTTAGTTAGTTATCTGTAATATTGATTGATTGGCTGCTTTATTTAGTTAGGAGAATGAAGAGAATTGGTGTTAATTTAAATACACTGTTGATCATTATATTTTTTTACGAGTGTGTAATATGTAATAAAAAACAAACCAAATGAGTTGTAGAAATACGATGTTTCATTTTTGTTACCCATGAAGTTGTTTTTGAGTGTTTTATTTTAAGAAATTATGAAGCTAATTTTTATTAATAATAACTGGAACCCATTTTATTGAAAAATATTTTTTAACAGAAAGCAATCATGTCTTTTTAAATAATGAATGGAATTATCTCTACTAAAGCTTATCTTTGCGTACTGTATGCAGAAAGAAATTAAAGAATTAGTTGGTAAAGGGGAAATGCTTCCGTTAATGGAGGAGTTTTACACTATTCAAGGAGAAGGTTTTTATAAGGGAACAGCGGCTTATTTTATTAGAATAGGTGGTTGTGATGTTGGATGCCATTGGTGTGATGTGAAGGAAA
>Ga0209291_1000891_pt1 | contig 28111 bp, 27 predicted proteins | sample GOMGulsemesocosm_FD_184633 | JGI IMG/M metagenome (GOLD analysis project Ga0209291, IMG submission 184633) | Methane-oxidizing microbial communities from mesocosms in the Gulf of Mexico - GOM9B Gulf of Mexico (SPAdes) (version 2) | ecosystem: Environmental > Aquatic > Marine > Cold seeps...
TAATGTCACTTGCTCTTCATTAGGTGTATCGGCAAAACTGACAGAGCTAATAAAAAAAGTTGAGATTAATATGAATTTAGTTATTTTTATCATAGTTATCCTGATGTGAATGGCGACCATTTAATTAATGGCCTAGTTAAATTTTTTATTATTTATTATTTCTAACAATTAACATTCTATCTCTTTATTATTAACATTGCTTAATTTAATAGTCAGTTTGTAAAGAGAGTAATCCCCCTTCAAAATCAACGGAAATCATAATCAATTTATTTCATCACCAGTCAAACGATCAAAAATTTAGAACGGTCAGTAAAATACAGCTTAGCGAAATTTTAATCCTGCCAATAACGTTGTATTTTGTCAAAAAACGTTATGTTAAGCGCTTTCTATTGTGTAAAGGAGGGGAATGGTTCTGGCAACCGACTTTTCTAATTCTAAATAAAAACGGGTAGAAAGTATTAAGCAATTTCAATATTTACAACTCCATAACGTTAACTAAGGGGCGCGTTATAAAATATAAACTTAATACTTCTACCAAAATCTCCAGAGAGGGTAACAGTAATCTGTTTAACAACAATAAAAGTGTGTAAACAATAAAACTATAGTGGTATTAAAAATTCTGGGCTATCAATTTTAAGCCTTATCTTGGTGTTTTTACGCCAATTCTTCATGAATGAGTTTTTTTTATCGATAAAAAACAATCGATAACAATATTTGGCAGGATTTTACTAGTTATTGGCAGAGTTAATGTAGATATAGATTTTCAGTATTATTAAATTGTCTGTTATTAAAAAGCAATACGTAAATCTAACAGAAAGAGTGATCATCTTATGCATAAAACAATTATTGAGTATTTACATCACCAAGTTGCGATTAAACCTAATGAAGTTGCCTATACCCTTCTGCCTACACAAGTTAGGCACTTTTCTGAAATAACGTTTAAAAAACTTTGGTTCGAAGCTCAATCGGTTGCAAATTTTTTAAAAAGTAAGACCAACCCTGGGGATAAAGTTTTATTACTTTATACTGCGAATATTGATTATGTCGTGGCATTTTACGGCTGTTTACTCGCTGGTGTTATTGCCGTACCAGCTCCATTGCCTAAAATAAATGCTGTTCAAACGATTGAAATAATAAGTAACTCTCAACCCGTATTGGTGCTGACAACGTTAAGAGAGGTTTCTGCTATTAAAAGCTTCTGGCAAGAGCAGGGAAATTTATTGAAACCGATAAGCATTTTTACCAGTGAGAATTCCGTGTCCTTTTTTGGTGATCTTGGTCCTGTGGTAAAAGTAGATCCAAAAACACCTGCTTTTTTAGATTATTATTATGATGAAAAAAATATCTATAGAGAAGTTCTGGTAACTCATAAGGATATTATTGAGAATGTGCAACTTATACCTTTAATATCAGATGAAAGAGCAGGTGGTATATTCGTTGATTGGTTACCCTTATTCAATGATATGGACTTAGTTGTTATGTGTTCATGATGCTAGGGTGTGACAGCATGAATTAAATTATTTTGATATGACCTAAGGTCATATCAATTTCGCTGTTGTCTTAAAAATAGGCGTATATTAAGCGACGTCAGCCACTTCCATGCAACGCTTACGGTACATTGTACGTGCTTCTAGAAACTCTGGCATTGCAGAGTCTGTGATATAAGGTTGAATAATTACTAATATTTTCAATACCCCTTCATAGAAAACAGCATCTGTGATTTCTATGTTTTTGTTTTGGGTTTGATAAAAGCTTAACCAGAAGGTATTTACCAAACGCAGAATACTAACAATATCAGGTAAGTCTTCATCAGCGAATTTCATCATTTCAGCATTACGTAATGACAACAGCATTTCACTTACCCGTGTAGCGATTGATGATTGAACATCAACATACTTTTCATGTAACAAAGGGTTTTTTGCCAATAATACTGGAAGGTTACTGTAGAAAAAACGAAATTTCATTAATGCTTGAAAAACAGCATCCATATATAAAATAATGGTATCGAGGGGTTTTACTTCAGGAGAAACAAAAGGCACAGTTTCTAATAGCAGATTACGTGCGTACTCTTCGTAGATGGAAAGAATAATGTCTTCTTTATTACGAAAATGATAATACAAGTTGCCCGGACTAATGCTTAAATGCGCTGCAATATGATTCGTTGTTACGTTGCGCTCGCCTTGCTCATTGAATAGCTCAATGCTGGCTTGAATAATTTTATCACGGGTTTTCATGTTAGCTGCTTCTGTTTTATGCCATTGTATTATTTTCCATCATACTATCAAAATTGAACTGACGGAAAGGCTTTTCGAGTAAATACTTTAACAAATTTGTCTTGGTAAGTTTCCATTCACTAAAAATAGCCTTTACAATGCTTTCAAGTTTAGAGAGAAGATACAACTAATGACCATAAAAGCGATTTATCCTGGTACTTTTGATCCAGTAACAAACGGGCACTCTGATTTAATTGAGCGTGCTAGCCATTTATTTTCTGACGTTATCGTTGGTGTTGCTGCAAGCCCAAGCAAAAAACCTCGTTTTGACTTAGCTCAGCGTGTAGCGATGATTGAAGAAGTGAGTCGACACTTACCGAACGTGACAGTGGTTGGTTTTAGTGGTCTATTGGTTGATTTTGCTAAAAGCCACCAAGCTAAAGTTCTGATCCGTGGCTTACGAGCTGTCTCTGACTTTGAGTATGAGTTTCAATTAGCGAATATGAATAGACGGTTGTCCCCTGAATTAGAAAGTGTTTTCTTAACACCATCAGAAGGAAACTCTTTCATATCTTCGACTTTAGTAAAGGAAGTCTCTTTACATAACGGTGATGTGAGTCAGTTCGTGCACCCTATTGTAAAAACAGCATTAGACAACAGTTAATCTGTTTGGCAGCTCGGACAAAAAACTGAGCTGCGATTTGATTGCCTTACCTCTTCTAAAATACTCTGACACGTTTTACATTTTTTCCCAGCACGGCCATAAACTAATAACTCTTGAGCGAAATATCCCGGGCGCCCATCGGCTTGAGTAAAATCTTTTAACGTTGTACCACCTTGTACAATGGCAGCCGCTAGCACTTCTTTAATAATTTCGGTGAGTTGGTTAAAGCGTGGTTCAGAAATGCTACCTGCTAATGTGGTAGGTAAAATTCCGGCTTTAAACAACGCTTCATTAGCGTAAATATTACCGACACCCACGACGACAGGATTTGACATTAAAAAAGTTTTAATCGGTACTTTTCTATTTTTGGCTTTTTCGAATAAATAACCTTTATCAAAATCATCACTCAATGGCTCTGGGCCTAATTTACTGAGTAAGCCGCGTTCGTCTATATCATCTTTGAACCATAAAACGGCTCCGAAGCGTCGTGGATCGTTCAAACGTAAAGCTTTACCATGCGCAAAGACTAAGTCGAAATGGTCATGTTTGGCGACAGGAGTATGCGCATCTATCACACGAATAGTGCCCGACATACCCAAGTGCAAAACCAAGGTACCATGAGAAAATTTTATCAATAAATATTTCGAACGTCGGTCTACAGAATGGACACGATGACTGACCATGCTTTGAACTGCATCAGGAATAGGCCAACGCAACTTTGCATTGCGAACGACTACCTTAGTAACAGCTTGCTTTAATATATGTGGGCTTATGCCTTGACGGCAAACCTCTACTTCTGGCAATTCAGGCATAATAACTCATGATTAGGATCGGTTTTAAATTATACCAAGTTGATTAATTATCTGCTCATTTTTCCTCATGAAAAAGTAGATTACTGCATTAATCAAATGGGTATTACAGCGTTAAAGACTGCATACGAGTAGCAAAGGCCTGAGCAAAACGTGTTGCTGATTGTTTGTCCATATTAAAATATAACGAAGGTTCAATCAGCTCGGCTTCCATAAGCGCAAAACCTTGCTCGTTTCTAACAAAATCTACACGAGCATACAATGGCATGCCTATTTGCGCTTTAATGGCATTGAGTGCCTGTTCAGCGTGTTCTGTTAAGTTTGCTTCGGGGGTTATTGCCGCTAAACGCCCGCCATGTTCTTCTTGTACGCGAAAATCACTGTCTTTTGGTGTTTTCAAAATGGCATGACTATAATCGCCATTAAAATAGAACAGTGAAAACTCACCTTCTTTAATGACACTTTCCATAAATGGCTGAACTAAAAACTCGCTAGTTGAAAAGGCTTCTTCAAGTTGAGGATAAAAAGATGTGTAGTTTTCTTTGGTTAACCAAAATGTATTATCAGCATTTGCACTGATACGCGGTTTTATCACCAATTGATCAACATTCAATTGAGTAAAGTATTCGCCAACCTGTTGCTGGGTTAGGTTTTCACGCCAAAGTGTTTTCACTATATCTACACCGTTACTCTCTAACTCACGTAAATATTTTTTATCAATATTCCATTCAACTGTCGTTAAGGTATTTTCAAGGTGGGCGTTAGATTGCTCAATATTATGTAGCACTTGTAAAAATGCTGGTGCATCATCTTGATAATCCCATGGTGAGCGGATTATGACGGCGGCATAGTCATTCCAATTCACCTTTAAATCACGCCACGATACCATATGCATTTGCCAACCTACTGCTCGCAGTGGTTCTTCAAGTAAGTCGTCGTTAGCCTCGAAATCATCAAGGCTATTCATCGTAAGGATAGCGCACTGCTGTCTTATATTTTCAGTCATTTTTATGATCCTTGTTATTCTCTAAGTGCCGTGTATGCAACTTAACTTGCTAATATTTCATTTGGTATGAGTTGCGAAAATATCGCTAAAGGGAAAGCTAACCATCGTTTTTGTTGAAGGTTAAAAACGAGAAATTCATTGTTGGTAATAAATAAGTTAAGTAATTGAGCTTGTGTTTCTCCAGCTAACTCTACAGAAACAACTAAAGCCATTTGATGGTCAAGCTCTGGCGGTTCAGCAACTATATTACCTGCTGTTTCATGCCAAGTTAGCATCATCTGTTCTAATGCTTGTCCTGAAATTTTTGCGGGTGTTGCTCGCCAAGTTCGTCCGATACGTTCAATTGTTACTTGCTGGTTAACGGCTAACGATAGAATAACAGCATGCTTGGCAAATATGGTATTTTGTTCACCATTTTTATTGTCGTCAGTCGAATATAACTTTTTATTGGTAACGTTAATGACAAGAATAAAAATCATCACAGAAAAAATAATAACGTTGTTCCAACCGGTACGAGAAAGCTTCATGAAAAGTATTCATTCAAAAATAAGATAATAACGATGATACTAAATTTTAAGCAATAAAAAACCCAGCAATTGCTGGGTTTTTCAAAACTAAAATTAAATTACTTAATTTTAGCTTCTTTGTATATAACGTGCTGACGGATACGTGGATCAAACTTTTTGATCTCCATCTTTTCAGGCATAGTCTTTTTATTTTTATCTGTAGTATAAAAATGACCAGTCCCGGCACTAGAAACTAAACGAATTTTATCGCGCATAATAATTTCCTTTAAAAGTAGTTGTTAAACTTTTTCGCCACGGGCACGAATGTCAGTTAATACTGCATCAATACCTTTCTTATCGATAATACGCATTCCTTTCGGAGTTAAACGTAATTTAACGAAACGGTTTTCGCTCTCAACCCAAAAACGGTGAGATTGAAGGTTTGGTAAAAAACGACGACGAGTCGCGTTTCTTGCATGTGAACGGTTGTTTCCAACCATTGGCACTTTGCCTGTTACTTGGCAAACTTTAGACATTTGAGTACTCCAAAAATTAATTCCAGGTCGTTCTATTATTCCCCAAGACCGTCGCCTCGGGATCCTGAAAAAGGTGGCATATTATAGTGAAACTGAAAAATGAAAGCTAGCTTTAATGATAAAAAAGAAGCGATAAAGGTAATGTTTTTATATTTCAGTCGCTTATGTGGTATTTGTCAATTAATCGCTGCTCTTTAATACTGATTTCGTCCAGTAATCGAGCGTAATTTCAAATAAATTGCTGTTGATTTGATTAACGGCTATTTGTTTTTTACTTTAAAAACCGAATTGTTATTCATTATTCGTGCTGCTGGTACTGATATTGTTAGATCTGTCCTAACCCTATTACGGTTAAAGAATTAGTCGGTATTCTCTTATTAATTTAAATTTATATGAAGAGTACGTATGAAAGATGATAATTATGTTCCTCAAAACTCACCGATAAAGTCTACAAATAGAGTTGTTTCATTAGATGTTATTAGAGGATTTGCTTTAATTGGCATTTTATTGATGAATATTGAATGGTTTAACCGACCATTAAGTGAATTAGGGCAATTTGATATCAACCTTACTGGTTTTGACTGGGCAGTGAGTTGGTTTATTAAGGTTTTTGTTGAAGGGAAATTTTGGAAGTTATTCACCCTACTTTTTGGTATGGGCTTTGCGATTATGATCATTAAGGCGCAAGCAACTCATCGCCCATTTATCGCTTTATTTTCACGGCGGATGCTTTTTTTATTTTGTTTAGGCTTAATCCATATGATCTTCATGTGGGGGGGAGATATTCTTAACCTCTATGCAATCGGTGGTTTGATGATGCTTGCTTGGATTTCTATCATTCAAACAAAATACTTTAAACGCTTTAATAAACCGATAACATTTCTGCGTATTGGTTTATTTATGATCATTTTTCCAATGGTTATCGCGCTGTTAAGTGCAATTTATATGGGATTAACAACAGACCAAAATGAAATAAGGCAAGAATGGCAACAGCAGAAAGAAATTATTATTCTAGCTAATAAAGCCACTAAAAGTGATCAGTTAACGAATACAAGCCCAATCGATGACAAGTTAAAGCTTGATGTTGAAAACTATCAGAAACAGTTGAATAACAATAGTCAGCAAGCAGCTAAAGAAGTCGCCGCTTTTAGCCAAAAAAACTTCTGGGTAGCAACATCATTCCGTATAGATATGGCAATTGAGCGGTTGAAAGTTGCTCCTATTGGAACATTTTTTATGGGAATACCCGTTTTTATGTTGGGCTATTGGCTTATTGCTAGTGGCATAATGCGCAAACCAGAACGCCATATTGTTTTTTATCAATCTTTAGCATGGTTTGGTACTGGCTTTGGTGTTTTTTTTAGTGTCGCGGGGGTGATGATTAATTTACACCCTGCAACAGCGGCAGCACTTGAAATTAAGTTTGTTTCTCATGGGCTTTTCAGTTTTGGTAAAGATGTTTTAGCAGCAGGTTACTTAGGCGTTTTGATGCTCTGTATTATGAATGAACGCATAAAGCGTTATCTTTTATGGCTAGCACCCATGGGACGAATGGCGTTGACAAATTATCTAATGCATTCATTAATTTTATCGAGTATTTTTTATGGGTATGCTGGAGGATTGTTTGGTGAAATAGCCAGAGGTTTACAATTAGCCATTGTTGCTATTATTATTCTTTGCCAGTCGTTAATATCTCATTGTTGGTTAAGTTACTATCAATTTGGGCCTTTAGAATGGCTATGGCGCTCGGTAACTTACCTTAAATTACAACCGATGAAATATCATGAAGAAATGGTAGGCGAAATTAGCACTGTCAATTAACCCCCCCTGTCTTGTGTAAACCATTAGCAAATCAACGTTTAGATTTGATTTTATAAGCAAACCTCTTGAATATGCCTTTGCAAGAGGTTTGGCTAATATTAATCTTTAAACATCTATTTTACTGCAAATTGATTTTATGAGTAATTGTTTGATTTTCTATGGTAAAGCTTGCCTTATTCCAAGTTGGCGGTAAGCCAAATAATGACGTTTTATTATTAGAAAAACCATAATCTTCTTGAGGAATACCTAAAAAGCTATACGCCATTTTACCATCACTATTCACATCATGAAAAACGGCGACACCGTAACTACCATTGTTAATTTTGCCCAAAAGCCATCGACATGTTGACTGCTGACAGTTATTTTTATCAATCGATAATACGGTTGAATAAGCCGCGTCACTAAGCCAAGAAGTTTTATTATCGAAAATAGCAATATTGATATTTCCAACCATCTTTTGAATATTATCAATTTCAATAACAAGTTCACTTGCCGATTGATTATTTGGCGTTATTACAGGCAAGTTGGCTGGCTCGGCATGTGCACTATGTTGAGTGAGTAAGACAATTAATAAAGATTTATTACGCATAAGTCGTTCCTTTTATTTAAAGGAATAGCTTACAAATATCAATCAATGGTGAGTATAAATTAGGGACGTACAGCAAGATAAGTGAACAGGATTCAAGTAGACAATACCCAAGTAGTCATGATTAAAAATTTAAGTGTGATCGTAATTTTTTAGCATACTCACGACTAACAATAAGTTCTCTGTCATCGACAAAATGCAGTTTTAACCGGCCACTATCCCATGTTTGAATTTCAAAATTAGCATTCAAATTAATAATTGCATTACGATGAATTCTGATAAATTGCTCAGGGTTTAAGCGAGACTCTAGTTGAGTAAGATTTTCATTTGTCCAAAAGCGCTGATTGTTATTGTTGTAGACGTTAATCAGCCGATGCTCTGAAATAATGAAACGTATCTCTTCAACTTTCAATAAGCTAACGCGCTGTAAATGCCGAACGGGAAGCGTTTTGATATATTCGGTATGCGTTAACGTCGTTAATACTTGTGTGATTTTTTTATCCCAAATAGATACCGGTAAACTGATCACCTTTTCTAAAGCCTGTTGCAAGCGCTGCTTTGAAATCGGCTTCAATAAATAATCAATGGCTGAAACCTCAAAAGCTTGCACTGCATATTCATCATAAGCGGTAGTAAATATAATGGCAGGGCTTGATTGATCCATTAAACGTAAAACATCAAAGCCTGTCATTCCTGGCATTTGTATGTCTAGTAGCAATAAGTCGGGCTTTAACGCTGATATTTTATCAAGTGCCTCTTGGCCGTTTTTTGCTTGGCCAACGACGGTAAATCGCGGATCATTTTCGACAAATATTTGCAATTTTTGTCTTGCTGGCATTTCATCGTCAATAATAAGTACCTTAATCATCATTTTTACCTAGCTTATTAGTTGTATGTATCTTTTCGTGGCTCAAAAGAGGGATGTTTATTGTTGCTGTAATGCCTTTTTTTAGATTATTCATGAGTGTTAATTGACTCGTCTCACCATATAAAAGCGTTAAACGACTTTTAATATTATGCAAAGCGATACCTAATCCTAATGTAGATGACTGCATTGATAATCCGGGGCCATCATCAATCACTTCAATAATCAGGCTTTGCCTAACAATTCTCACGTTAATGAGAATGCTTACCGGTTCAAATTGGGCATCAACGGCATGCTTAATGGTATTCTCAACTAAAGGCTGCACCGAAAAAGGAGGAATTAATAAGTTATTACACTCAGGAGCTATCCTCAGTGAGTAGCTAAATTGTTCACCATATCTAATCTTTTCGATAAATAAATACTTTTCTACAATCTGTAATTCTTCTTGTAGCGCTACCGTGTCTTTGTCAGACATGATCAGCACACTTCTCATTATTTCAGATAAAATTTCAATCGTTTGCTCAGCCATTTCAGGATCTGTGCGTACAAAACAATGAATTGAATTTAAAATGTTAAAAAGAAAATGAGGCCTTATTTGTGATCGCATTGCTTGTAGTTCAGCTTTTGCTGCTAACGATATTAATGCTTCTGTTTTAAGTTTTTGACTATGTTCTTGGTCTAAAGTGTGGAGTGTTTTTAAATGGTTCTGTAAGTATAGTCCGGCTGTTCTCACCCAAAATGTTGCTTCAGAAAACCATGGCATCCATCCTCTTAATTCTCCTAATTGGATGTTAAGTTGTGGCTCGCCTTCTAATATTATTTTTTGTAAATCTGGGTTATCACTTTGGTTAATGATGATAGTGGCATTAAATAACTCAGCCAAATATTGCTCTGTAACTTCAATTGATTGAGATTGTTGTCGTGATTTTGCTAACCGTTCGGGAAGATCTGAATGTATTAACGAAAGCTGCTTAATGGGTGGGTGCCATATTGTGGCTAACAAACGACTTGATTGTTGATAAATAATTGCAGACACCAACAAAAAAGTAAAAACAAAGACATACTGTAAATCTGTGGTGAGTGGCTGACTTTTTTGCCAAAGTAAAATAAAAATAAATGTCATTATAATCGCCAATAATAGACGAATAAACTGATTAATAATCACATCGATAAATTGTATTCTAAATCGGTACCAGCAAAAACAAAGTGACAAGCCAACAGTCGTAATAATGGGGATAACCCGCCAAACTTTTTCAAATTCAAATATATGGGCTATTGCATAAAGAGCAATTAAGCTCGCCATTAAAAGTCTAAAAAAAGGTTTAATAACATTGGCTTGATGTGAATTAGGTTTGAATCCCATAGCAATCATTAACAACCAGATAAAGCCAAAACAAAACATATAATACAAAGCATAGTCATTACCAAAACTTCGCAAAAAGTCAGCTTGGTTGTTCATTTCAATGAGTGAAAAAATCACAGTGAGTAGCGAAACAGCAAGGCAGAAAGCAAATAACCTTTTGACGTTACGGTTAAGTAAATAAAACAGATGAGTAATAACATTGGGTTTGCTCGGAGGTTCGGTTAATTCTCCAATAAATAGCGTCATCAAAAGAGCGGGTAAAAATGCCAATAACCAATAGCCTAAAAGAATGACATAACTGTCTAAAGTAGGTTGTTGAATGGATTTAAGTAAACTAGATAACGCATATGTCGTATGCAGGCCGCCACTCAGTATCATCATCAACCAAAAAACATAGAGATTAAAGTCGGTTTTTCGTTGAGGAAAAAACCGCCAAGACAATATAAAATGTAAATAAGCGACAGCGCTATGTATGGAAATAAGGAGGAATGAATTCATTATTTTGATGACTTTATTAATTTTACAATTAAGACGGTATATAAACTTAACAGATCAAATGTAAAAATTAAAAATTACCGCACCAATTTCAGCATAGTATTACCAGTAGCAAGAATTAAAGATAGATTGGGGGAATTTAAAAGATATAAGAAGGCTATTGATGCTCTATTTCCTTCTTATATATCAAAACGACTTAACACTACTTAGCTATGTTTGGCTTGAAAGCTAAGTCGATTAACCTATTTCAGAATCGAGTAACTTTTTCAGTTTATCGTGTTGTTCTTCATCACAAAGTTCATTAATTAAAATACGAATAATATGCGACTTTGCTAATTTTGTATCTTTCGCTAGGTTTTGTAATTGAGCAATAGCTTGTTCACTGAGAGTGAAAGTCGCATGGCGAAATGGTTTATTCCCCTTAGCCTTTTTACTGGCCAATTGTTCTTTCGCCGCGATGATCGCTTGTTCAATACCAACATTTTTAGTGTCTGAGCTGTTAACAATTTCAGGGTGCCCTAATGCGTAATTTTCTGCGTCGGCAATAAATTCATCAACGGTAAAAGTCCTTTTTTTCTGCTTTCCATGTGTTGTCTTTTTTAAGTCAGTTAAACTCATGGGAGTTGTCCGGTTTCATCGCTAATAACTCTTCAGCTATTGCAGTCATTTCTAATGCTGCTTTGCCCTGAGAATCTATTTCTAATACTGAAGAACCTTGTTCTTCACTGTCGTCATAAACATTTCGATTATACGTTACTGCGTTCAATACATTAATACCGTACGAGTGACAGACATCTTTAGCTTCTAAAATACGCTTCGCTTGATTAGGCAATGAAGGGCATTGGGTAATAACGAAAGAAGCGAGCATCTTGGGATTAACCATTTTACAGGTGCTAAGCATATCTTCCATGTGCGGTACTGTTTTTAAATCTCGACGTTTAGGTCGAAGAGGAATAATGACGTGGTCAGCAACCGACATTGCTGCACGTAACGCTAAATTGTCTTGGCCACCACAATCAACAATCACATAATCATAATGTTGTATTAAGCTGAGTAAATCGTTTCGAATTTTCCCGTATAGTTGAATACAATTTATTGCGGGTAACGAGGGATCTGAATTTCTTGCTTGGATCCAATCAGATGTTGTTCTTTGAGGGTCACAGTCAACCATAAGCACGATAGCTTTTTTGTCTCGAGCGAAATAAACGGCTAAATTTTGCGCTAAGCAACTTTTACCGCTACCACCTTTTTCGCCACCTACTAAAATCATCATAAAATAAAACTTCCTTTGTAACTACGGCGTCGAAAATTAATTATAGTTTAATTAATTTTTATCGTGCTGTTTATTATTTAAGCATAGCGCTAATTCAAAGTAACCATTAGGTTGTTCGATACAGCGGATCACCTTGCCATACAAATTTTGGCTATTTGGGTTGCTTACTTTGAAAACTACCGTAACTTCAGTATGAACCGGTATCATGTGATCGCAATCGAGCTTTAAACCTCCACGCGAAAAATCTAAACAGGTAATTTTCCGTTGGAATTGTTGCTGTTGCTCATTAACCCAAATAATATCCACGAGTTCTTTTTCCATATCTAAACGGAAAAATTGTCGTCGTTCTTCTTCATTTTTACTACTTGTATCCAATTCAGACTCACTCATTTAACTCTCCTTGCTCTAACAGACTATTATAATTCACCATGCTCTGCAAATGAGTAGCATTGATTTCCAGCAACAATAATATGGTCGAGCACTTTTATATCAATTAAGTTTAGTGCTTGTTCTAGTCTTTTGGTAATTTGTTTATCAGCCATGCTTGCCTTAGCAATACCAGACGGGTGATTGTGCGCTAATATCACAGCAGAAGCTTGCTGCTTTAATGCTTGTTCAACGACGATTCTTGGATAAACCGCGGCGGTATCAACGGTACCGAAGAATAATCGTTCAAACTTTAAAATTTGGTGTTGGTTATCAAGAAACATTATGGCAAACACTTCTCTATTTTCGCCACGTAATTCGCTGGTTAAATATTCTCGTGTTGTTTGGGATGAAGTTAATGTGATGCCATGTGTTAACTGCTCACTTAAATAACGCTTCGACATTTCTAAGCACGCTTGTAACTGTACATATTTTGCTATACCCAAGCCATGATGCTGACAAAACTCGTGCTCTGTTGCGCGATAAATAGCGGCAATGCTGCCAAAGCTTTTTAAAAGTTGCTGAGCTAAATCTACAACATGACATCCTTTCACTCCTGTGCGTAAAAATATTGCCAGTAATTCAGCATCACTTAAACTGCTAGGTCCTTTGTGGAGTAGCTTACCTCTAGGCTTTTCGTTTTCTAACCAATTTTTCAACATTGTCGCATCCTTGCAAAGCCAATTTATAAATGTGCAAAATAATGGTATCTTATCGCCACTTACCGATATTAAGATTAGCAGTTTATGCAAATTCTACAGGGAAAAAATATAGTACTGGGTATTACAGGTGGTATTGCTGCTTATAAAACACCAGAATTAGTGCGTCGTTTAAAAGATCACGGCGCAGATGTGCGTGTGGTAATGACCACAGCAGCACAGGCTTTTATTACCCCATTAACATTGCAAGCGGTCTCTGCTAATGCTGTTTCAGATAGTTTGCTTGATGACCAAGCCGAATTGGCAATGGGACATATCGAGCTGGCAAAGTGGGCAGATCTCATCTTAATTGCACCTGCTACCGCTGATTCTATCGCACGTATTACCTGTGGTATGGCGAACGACTTACTGACCACTCTTTGTTTAGCAACTAGTGCGCCAATTGCTATTGCTCCGGCGATGAATCAACAAATGTGGCATGCACAAATCACGCAAGAAAATATGAGTAAACTCATCGCTCGAAACATTGTTGTCTTTGGGCCTGGTTCCGGGGCGCAAGCTTGTGGTGATGTAGGTTTAGGACGAATGTTAGAGGTTGATGAATTAGTGACACTGACCTGTGAATTTTTTCAGCCCAAAAGTATAACTTCTCAAGCTAATTTAGCTGGGCAAACGTGGATTATTACGGCAGGACCAACACGAGAAGCCATTGACCCTGTGCGTTATATTTCTAATCACAGCTCGGGTAAAATGGGTTATGCCATTGCACAGGCTGCGCAACTCGCGGGGGCACAGGTAACTATTATTTCTGGGCCAGTGAATCTTTCAGTACCTGAAGGCTGTACAAAAATCGCCGTCGAAAGTGCCGTACAAATGCATAAACAAGCGCTTAAACTCGCTAAAAAAGCGGATGTTTTTGTGGCATGTGCTGCTGTTGCTGATTATCGAGTCAGTGATGTGGCGACACATAAAATTAAAAAGACAGCAGATGAAATGCATATCCATTTAGTGAAAAATCCTGATATTGTTGCTGATGTAGCCGCGTTATCATCAAAACCTTTTACGGTGGGATTTGCCGCAGAAACACAAGACGTGGAACATTATGCGTTAGGTAAATTAACCCGAAAAAATCTTGATATGATTGCAGCAAATAATGTCGCGCTTTCAGGGCAAGGTTTTAATAGTGATGATAATGCCTTAACGGTTTTTTCTAGTGAAAATAAAACTGAACTGCCTTTAGCATCGAAAAAAATACTCGCAGAGCAATTAGTACAATTAATTTCGCAACACCATATTGAAAAATAAAAAAAATAAGAGAAAGATTTATGTCAGTAGCGCAAAAACCTAATCGTAAACAACAAATTTTAGAATGTTTAGCAAAAATGCTAGAAACTTGTCCCGGTCAGCGAATAACCACCGCGAAACTTGCCGCAGAAGTGGGTGTGTCAGAAGCTGCGCTTTATCGTCACTTTCCTTCTAAAGCCCGAATGTTCGAAGGGTTAATTGATTTTATTGAAGAATCAACTTTCTCACGGGTGAATTTAATCTTAAGCGATCACAAAGAAGCACTTGTGCGTTGTCATCATATATTGCATGTTTTATTAGTCTTTTCAGAGCGTAATCCTGGTATGTGTCGCATATTGGCGGGTGATGCTTTGATGGGCGAAAACGAACGACTTCGCGCTCGAGTAAATCAGTATTTTGAAAAACTAGAATCTCAATTCAAGCAAGTATTACGTGAACGAAAATTGCGTGAAGGCAAAAGCTTTAGTATTTCAGAGCAAGCATTAGCAAATATCTTAAGTGCATTTGTTGAAGGTAAAATTAGTCAATATGTTCGCTCAGGTTTTAGCAAAAAGCCCAGTGAAGACTTTAATGAGCAATGGCAATTTTTAATGGCCGGTAAATAAATTTCAGCTCGAAAAACAAACAACAAGTATTAAAATAAAATTAAGGAACTCAAGTGAGCAATTTGTCGCAACTTCAACCAACACATTTATGGCAGCTATTTGAAAAAATATGCAGTATTCCCCATCCTTCAAAGCATGAGCAAAAAATCTCTGCTTGGATCCAAACTTGGGCAAAAGAGCAAGGATTAGCCGTAAAAGAAGATGCTATCGGTAATATCTTTATGAGTAAACCTGCTACAGCGGGTATGGAAAATTGCCAAGGCGTTATCCTGCAAGCGCATATGGACATGGTGCCGCAAAAAAATGCTGATACCGATCATGATTTTTTAACCGACCCAATCAAACCATACACGATTGAAGAAGCTGATGGACAATGGGTAACGGCTGAAGGTACAACATTAGGGGCCGATAATGGCATTGGTTTATGTTCAGCTTTAGCTGTTTTAGCAAGTGATGATATTGCTCATGGACCTTTAGAAGTTTTAGTTACCATCGATGAAGAAGCGGGCATGAGCGGAGCTTTTGGTTTAGAAGCTGGTTGGTTAGAGGGGAGTATTTTAATTAATACTGACTCTGAGCAAGAGGGTGAAGTTTACATGGGGTGTGCGGGCGGTATTGACGCAGAAGCAACATTTAAGCTGAATTTTGAAGATGTGGCAGAAGATGTTACTTCGTTTAACTTGTCTATCTCAGGTTTAAAAGGTGGTCACTCAGGCGTAGATATACACACAGGTCGTGCTAATGCTAATAAATTGTTAGTGCGATTTTTACTTGAAGCGAGCCAACAGTTTGAGCTACGTTTAACCGATTTAAATGGTGGGAGTTTGCGCAATGCTATTCCTCGTGAAGCGGATTCAAGTTTTGTTATTCCGACAAAAAATGTTGCAGCCTTTAAAGTATGCTTAGCTGATTACTTAGCGACACTACGCGCAACACTCGGTAGTATTGAAACTGACATAGACATGTTGCTCATTTCGCCTGAAACCTTCGATCAATGCTGGACCAGAGAAACACAGAGTTCAATTTTAAATGCGTTAAATGCTTGTCCTAATGGCGTTATACGTATGAGTGACGATATTGACGGTATTGTTGAAACATCACTAAACTTAGGTGTTATTCGCTGTAAAGGTCGTAAGTTTGTTGCGATGTCTCTTATTCGTAGTTTGCATGACGATGGCCGCTTAATGGCTGAATCTATGGTGAAATCAGTTTTTGAATTGGCAGGTTCACAAGTTGAATTTTCAGGTGCTTACCCAGGATGGAAGCCGGACACTAGTTCAAATATCATGAAAACTGTCCGTGACACCTACCAACAACTTTTCGATAAAGTACCTGAAATCATGGTCATTCATGCAGGTTTAGAATGTGGTTTATTTAAAACCGCTTACCCTGATTGGGATATGGTCTCTTTTGGGCCAACCATTAAATTTCCTCATTCACCTGATGAAAAAGTAAATGTTGCCACTGTAGGACTTTATTGGCAGTTATTGGTTGAAGTCTTGAAAAATATCCCCGAAAAAACTTAACGCTATAGCTTGATACTTTAGAGCAAGCCAGAAAAGTTTATTAGGCTAAAGTCTAATAAACTTTTTATTGCATCGCGTTATACTAAAAGATAGGAAACTTTAGGGTATTGAATTATGTTCCAGCCAGAAAAAATAATAATAGCTGATGATCATCCTCTGTTTAGGCAGGCATTGCTTGCGACACTTGAAGTAAAATTCAGCCAAACTCGTTGGTTAGAAGCGCAAACCATAGAGCAACTCGAGCAACAGCTTACTGCGAATTCAGACAGCGATTTAGTCTTGTTAGATTTGAATATTCCTGGCGCTCATGGCTTTAATACGTTAATTCATGTTCGTAATCATTTTCCGCAGATACCCGTGGTAATGATTTCTGCTCATGAAGATAACGATACCATACGAAAAGCCATGGAATATGGCGCTGCAGGATTTGTACCCAAATCGACCCCGGTAGAAACGATTATTTACGCGATTCAGCAGATTTTAGCCGGTGAAGTATGGATCCCTGAAAGCTTTGAACAAGTCAGCAAAGGTGATGACGAAAGTAATATTGCAGAACGTGTTGCCAGCTTAACTCAGCAGCAATATCGAATTTTAATGATGTTCGCTCAAGGTCTATTAAATAAACAAATTGCATATGACCTTAATGTGTCAGAAGCGACCATCAAAGCTCACGCCACCGCTATATTTCGCAAATTAGATGTCCGCAATAGAACTCAAGCGGTAATCGTTATTGCACCTCTTAATGTTGCTGAGCCGAATATAGAGTAAAAGATAATAACGAATTGTTTACTCTAAATAATTATCCTGTAATTTCTTCGCTAACATCGCGCTCATCATCGCGCGAAGTGCGGCCGGTTTTACTAACTTCCTCATAAACCCCATATTCGCTTGTCGCGCTCTTTCTTCAATATCACTTTCGGTGGTTGCTGTGATTAGAATCGCGGGGATAAAATGATTTACGGTCTCTCTTAGTTGCGTTGTTAGCGTCATACCGTCTTGATTATTATTAAGCTGGTAATCAACTAATAAAATTTCAATGTCGTTTTGAGAATCACTAAATATTTCTTTTGCTTGTTCAAAAGAGTCAGCTGACAACACGTTACACTGCCAAGCACTTAGCAGCTCAATCATGCCATTGAGTACGTGTGGATCGTTATCAATACACATTACCGTTACGTCTTTTAAACCAATTTTAGCAACAGGCTTTTCAATGTGAATATTAAATTGTCGGTGGGCTTTGGTGATAGCGAGTGAGAATTTACACCCCTGATGTTCTTTAGATTTTAATGAAAGTGGGTGTCCTAATAATTGCGCTAAACTTTGGGTGATATTAAGACCAAGCCCTAAACCTCGACTCGCATGATTTGGATTGTTTTCTAATTGGGTAAATTGCTCGAAAACAATTTCTTGTTTTTCCAAAGGAATACCAGGGCCGTTGTCTAATACTTGAATGCTAACTTGCTTGTTAACAATACGCGCACCTAATAGTACTTTGCCTGGGCTGGCATAGCGAAAGGCATTACCGATCAAGTTTTGTAAAATTCGGCGTAATAAATTTCGATCAGAAGTGATCCATGCTTTACAAGAGACTACTCTAAAATCAACGTCATATTCAGCCGCGGAAGCAGAAAACTCTTGTGCTAAATCTTTAAATAAGTCATTAACAGAAAAGGTTGTATATTGGGCGGTAATATTGCCACTTTCAATACGTGCTATTTCACCTAAGTCGGACAGTAAATCATTAGCAATCTTCAAAGAATGATCGATATTTTTGACTTGTCTAAATTGGCTTTCACTTAAATTACCTTGGCTGCTTAAGGCAGAAGTAAATAACCTTGCCGCCTCTAAAGGTTGCATTAAATCATGACTACAAGCCTTAAGGTACAAGCTTTTCTTTATATGCGCCTGTTCTGCTTTTTTGCGAGCAATGTGTAAATCTTCATTTGTTTTTTCTAATTTTTTGGTGCGCTCAGTAATAATTGTTTCTAAATCAATATTAGTATCTTTTAATACTCTTTCAGCTTCTTTATAAGCGGTAACATCAGAAAATAACATCACGAAGCCGCCACCGGGTAATGGGTTACCTTGAATTCTAATCACTTGTCCGTCAGGGTGTTGGCGTTCAGAGCTATGAGGACTCCCATCTCGTAAATACGCTAAACGCTTTTCAACTTGTTGGCTAATTTCACCATCGCCACATAAACCTCGAGAAGCGTTATAACGAATAAGGTGTTTTATCGGACATCCTTTATAAACTAATTCTTTAGGGTAAGAGAATAAGTCGATATATTTCTTGTTCCATGCAACTAATTTAAGCTCATTATCAACAATTGATATACCTTCACTGGCATTTTCGATAGCGCTTTGTAATAGGTTTTGACTAAATTTACGTTGTTGGCTCGAAGCCTCTTCAACCAATACTGCAATTTCATCGAGCGCTATATCACGGCCATCTAATCCTGAGGATAATACCAAGCGGGCTGATGACGCGCCCATTACACTCGCTAATGTATTTTCCGTATGGAGTAATAGTTGTTGATTATAGTCATCTAGGGTGATCTCTTTTTTGACGATACCTTGTTGAAACTGCTTAAAACTCACTTTGGCTTTTCCTTCGCCAACAAAACGCGATACTAGTACTTCTAAATCACGTTCATCAACATGGCGTTTCTTTTGTGAACTTAGCGGTTGAGGCGCCTGCCACTCTAAAAATAATGAAGCTTGCACACGCTCTTGTACGCTTTGGCGGCTAATTTGTGATAATGCCCACATCACAAAAATATTCACTGCTAAACTGAGTAAGCTAACCGTGGTATTTGCAGAAAGAATGCCGTCAGTAAAAGGTTGTTCGTACAAACCAAACTGTGGAATAAAGTTAAGAATGAACCAAAGTAGAAAGCCAATTAGAATGCCGGCATACACCCCAGTTAAGCTCGCTCGACGCCAGTAAAATGCAGCGACCAGTGCGGGGGTTAGTTGCGCAAAAGCACCGAAAGCAATTTCACCTAACGAGCTAAGGGTATCAGGCGACATCATTAAAAATACGCCATACCCTAATAAAATAACGAGTAAGACTAGCACCTTACGAATATTCAGCAACCGAATTCTAAATTGGTCAAAATCGGTGTTTTTAGTCTTGCTAGCACGAAAAATATAAGGGAAAACTATTTCATTACTTAACATCGTACTCAGGGCGATAGACGAAATAATAACCATAGAGCTGGCGGCAGATATAGCACCAAGAAAAGCAAAGAGTGTTAACCACGTTTGTTGCTGGTGCCAAGGTAAGAATAAAACATAAGCATCTGACGGTACGGTATTACCCAATAACATTTGACCTGCTATACCGAGTGGAGCAGCGAAAAGAGCAAAAACCAATAAATACAAAGGGAATATCTTTCGACTAAGCTTGGTATCTTTAGGATTTTTAAGTTCTACCACCATCACTTGAAACTGTCGAGGCAAGGATAAAAATGCCGCCATCACGATCACTAACATGGCCAACATCGACATCATGTTTGGCAAGTTAAGTTGTTGCTCAAGTTGTAAACTTGCTCCAGATTTTGTCCAAATATCCATGGGCGAATCGAAGATAAAAAAAGTAACGAAAATGCCAACAGCCAGAAAGGCAAAAAGCTTTACTAGAGATTCAAAAGCAATGGCAAGCATTACACCAGGGTGACGTTCAGTTACGTCAATATGGCGAATGCCAAAGATCACGGTGAAACCCGCCAGCACTATACTCGTGATCAAGCCAAAGCTCCAAGTTACTAACGTTTGTTCTGCTTGCAGTTGTTGAAAAGAATAAACAATGGCTTTTAGCTGTAATGCGATATAAGGCATGGTGCCAACTAAAGCGACAATCGTAACCATAATAGCGAGGTTATGTGATTTTCCGTAACGCGAAGCCAGTAAATCGGCTAGAGAGGTTAGGTTCAGCTTTAAACTGACACGGACAATGCGCTGGATAAATGGCCAAGCAAAAATAAATAGTAATATTGGCCCTAAATAAATAGGGATGTGAGAAAGAAAGTTAGTGGAAGCCTGTCCTGTAGTGCCTAAAAAACTCCAAGAAGTACAATAAACGCCTAAGGTTAGCGCATAGATAATACCTTGGCTTTTACGAACAATCTTATGGCGGTATTTGTTTCCTAAAAAAGCGATGAGAAAAAGTAGGCTAATATAACCGATACTTAATGTAGCTAATTGCCAGTTGGGAAACATAAAACATCTCAATTGTTATTTTTAAGCACTTACAATACCAAGCCTATCTCCTTATTTAAACTAAAGTTATCGGGTAATTCATCGATCATTTTTAAAGGTTTACATTTTGACGATTGCACTTTGGCTATAATTCTATATAATTGCATTCGAATATGATTCGAACATTGTTTTGTTAAAGAAAATAAAAAGAGATTGTTATGGCCCCTGCTCCAAAATTTAGCCTTGAAGAACAAGAGAAGTTAATTCTGTTTGCAGCGGTTACTGCAATAGAAAAAAGTACCTTATTAGATTTTTCTATGTCATCAATTGCTAAGTCGGCCGGTCTATCAATGGGATCGGTTTATAAGTTTGTGCAATGTAAAGAAGATTTACTGATTGCACTCGCGACTAAGATGTATCAAGAAAAGCAGAGAGTGTTTACCCAAGTGCTTGCGCTGCCACTTACTACACCAGAGCGGATAATCGCACTGAGCTTACTCGATTTTACCAAAGCACAAATGTATAGCTTTGATGATCAGCTTGAAAGTATCGTGAATACTTGCTCGATAATGAAGCGCAGTTCTCCACGTTGGCTTGATTACATGTTCAATTGCAGCAAAGTGTGTGAAGAGTCTTTTCAAGTGTTTTTACAGGCGGCTGTTGATAGTAAAGAGTTAGTTTCAGGTGCCAGTGAAATGGAAGAAATAAGTATTGGTTCATGGTCGCTATTTGTTGGTTATTTTCAAACCGTTCGATTACACCATGGTCGTAGTAATCAACAAGATAATGATGAACCGATGTGCCTTTTACCTTTAACAGCAAATAATGTGCATATTTTAAATTTACAACGTTTTCTAAATTCATTCGATTGGCGAGAAAAAGTAAAACGTCAGGACATCGAAAAGGTATGTCAAAAGCTCGTGGAATTAGAACTTAGATAACACTATTTTTATACACGAAAATTAAACACCAAATTTAATAAAGGAATAAATATGAAAATCCGTCAATGGTTCGTGACTATTATCATTTTAGCAGCTGTTATCAGTGGCTTGTATATGTATAAGTCATCATTGCAAGAAGCTGCAGCACAAGGAGCAGTAGCGTTTGAACCTTCAGCAACGGTAAATGCTACTGAAGCTGTTCGTGTAGATTATCAAAAAACACTGAAAGTGAGTGGTGAAGTACAAGCATTTAAATCGTTGTCTTTAAATAATGAGTTTGCTGGGCAAATTATCAAACTAAATGCCAAATCAGGTAGTTTAGCGAAAAAAGGTCAGGTATTAGTCGAAATTGACCACCGTGATGAAGATGCACGTTTAATTGCCGCGCAAGCACAATTAACCTTAACGAAACAAACCCATCGTCGTTATCTTGAGCTTAAGAAAAATAACGAAATTAGTGAAGAACTTGTTGACCAAGCTAAAGCTTCAGTGGAAATAGCCAAATCAGATGTAGCCATACTAGAAACAACTATTGCTAAGAAAAAGCTACGTGCACCGTTCGCGGCTAAAATAGGTATTCATAATCTTGAGCTTGGGCAATACCTTGACAATAATAGCCAAGTATTGAGTTTGATTGGTGTTAACGAGTACACATGGGTCGATTTTTACCTGCCACAAGTTTACCGTGAATTGTCGGTAGGTTCGTTAGTTAAAATTAGCCCGATGAATCAAACCAGCTCTTTTGATGCACAAATAATTGCAATTGACCCACAACTTGCACGTGAATCGCGTAGTTTGAAGTATAGAGCACAAATAAAGTCTTCAATCTTAGCATTGAAACCGAATACCTTGGTAAGCGTTTACTCTCCTATTGCGGCTAATGTTTCTTTAGTCTCAGTACCGGATGTAGCGATCACTCGCGACCCATTAGGTAGTTATATCTTTGTTTTAGAAGCTGAAGATAAAGGTGCATACCGAGCAAAACAGGTAAAAGTGACTTTAGGTGAACGTAAAGCTGACACTGTTATGGTGTTGTCAGGCTTAGATGAAGGTGCACTCATTGCCACTAAAGGCGCATTTAAATTATTTCCACAAATGAAAGTTTTTGTTGCTGAATCGTTAGCAGCTAATACTGCTGATAAAAAGTAGGGGGTTGAAATGCAAAAAACTTCAAAACCAACAATAAACAGTAAAGCTTCAGTAATGGATATTTTTGTGCGTCGTCCGGTAGTCGCTTTAGTGCTATCTATCATTATTTGTTTAGCGGGCCTGTGGTCAATTAGTAAAATTCCGGTATTACAGTTTCCAAAAATTGAAAGTGCCTCGTTGGTCATAGACACTTATTATATTGGTGCTTCAGCAGAGGTGGTGCAAGGTTTCGTCACAGAACCAATAGAACGTGTCGCCGCAACGGTGCCCGGTGTTGAATATGTTGAATCAAAAACGACTTCAGGCACAAGTAAAGTAACCGCATGGATGAACTTAAATGAAAACAGTACCCTTGCCCTTGCTGAATTAACCGCACGCTTAAGCCAGATACGTTACGAATTACCCGCAGGTTCACAAGACCCTGTAGTTTCAGTAAGCCGAGCCGATCGTCCTTTTGCTGTGTTCTATTTAAATGTTCATGCCAATGGCAATGAATTATCAAAAGTTACTGATTATTTAACGCGACAAGTTAACCCCGTGTTAAATTCCATTGAAGGTGTTCAACGTGTTGGAATTGAAGGTGCAAGAACACCTGCGATGCGTATTTGGCTGGACACTGAAGCGCTTACGGTTTTCAATTTAAGTGCTAAAGACGTTTATCAGGCCTTGGCCGCCAATAACAGTATTGCGACGATGGGTTATGCCGAGAACAGTCGGCAACGTATTGATATTGTTGCTAACAGCCAATTAACTTCAGTGAGTGAATTTGAGCAGTTAGTGATTTCCAATCAGGATGGTGCAACGATACACTTAACCGATATTGCTCGAATAGAATTAGCCGCAGAAGATGCTAGCGTTACAGCAAGGTTAAATGAAAATGACACGGTATATATTTCGATTTGGCCATTACCGGGCGCGAATGAAATCGACATTGGTGACAGCCTTTATAAAAAAATTGCTGAAATAAACAAAACGCTTCCGTTAGGTATGTCGATTGACTTTGCCTTTGACGGCACACTTTATATGCGTGATGCATTAAGTGAAATTTTTATCACGTTAATGGAAACCGTTGTTCTAGTTGGCTTGGTTGTATTGTTATTGATGGGGTCATTTAGAAGTGCGATGGTGCCATTGATCACCATACCCATTTCGATTCTTGGCGCTGTAGCGGCAATGTCATTTATGGGGTTCTCAATAAACTTGTTAACGGTGTTAGCGATTGTTTTATCTGTAGGGCTGGTGGTCGATGACGCCATTGTTGTGGTCGAAAATGTTGCGCGTTTAATGCGTCAAGGATATTCAAAATTTGACGCGGCTTTAGAAAGTTCACGACAACTGCTGGTACCTATTATTTCTATGACCTTAACACTGGCTGCAGTCTATGCTCCAATTGGTTTTTTATCAGGGTTAACCGGTGTTTTATTTAAAGAATTTGCTTTTACATTGGCAATTGCGGTCATTATTTCCGGTATTGTGGCTATTACTTTATCATCAGTAATGAGTGCACATATTTTGCCTAAAGGTGGTGAAGAAGGCTGGTTAACACGGAAAGTGAACAAGCTATTCGATAGCCTTCAAAATGCGTATGGCAATCTATTACAGCGTATTTTTAAATGGCAAGGACAAGTCTTTTTAATCGCAGCTGTTGTGTCTTTACTTTCAGTACCCTTTTATCTGCAATCAAAAAAAGAATTAGCGCCAGTTGAAGACCAAGCAAGTGTGATGTTTGTTGTAATGTCGCCACCCGATTCGTCATTAGAATACAATGTCGCTCAGATGGGACCTGTGGTAGATACCTTAGAAGAAATTGACGGAAGTCTACGCATTTGGCAGTTACTTTTTACTTCTGGTGGTTTTGGTGGCCTAGAGTTAGTTGGGGCTAACGATCGTGATTTTTCAACACAAGAGCTTGTGCCAGAAATGTATGGTAAGTTAGCGCAAATTCCAGGTCTGAATATGTTGCCTATTTTACCTGGTTCATTGCCAACAGCCGGGCAATTTGAGATAGAGATGGTGATTAAGTCTTCTGCATCATATGCTGAAATGAAAAATTATGCTGATCAATTGGTTGGTGCCGCTTTTGCTAGTGGAGACTTTCTTTTTGCTGATAGCGATTTGAAAATTGACTTACCACAGGTAGAGTTGCAGCTTGATCGTCAAAAAATAGCAGATCTTGGAATGAATGTTGCCGACATTAGTGAACAAATGGGCATTCTCCTATCAAGTAACTTTGTGAATCGTTTTGATGCTAATGGTAAAGCTTATCGGGTTATACCAATGGTTGATAATAACGTGCGTGGTAAAACGGAAGAAATTTTAGCGTTAAATATTAAGATACCTTCTGGAGAATTAATTCCGGTATCGGCAGTAGCTGGTTTAAAATGGAAAACCGTACCACGCGAGCTATCGACTTTCGGCCAGCAAGCTTCATTTAAAATTTATGGCGGTGTTGCTGCTGGCGTAAATAAAGAAAAAGCACTTTCGACGTTAGAAAATGCAGCGAGAAACATGTTACCGGCAGGCTACAGTATCGACTATGCAGGAGAATCACGTCAGTTACGCAAAGAAGGCAGTACGTTAGTTATGGTACTCGGCGTTTCATTATTGATTGTGTTCTTGGTTTTAGCTGTGCAGTTTAATAGTTTTAGAGATCCCTTGGTTGTATTGTTAGGTTGTGTGCCACTCGCTTTATCGGGCGCATTGTTGTTACCTTATGTAGAGCTAACAACGATTAATATCTATTCGCAAATTGGGCTGATCACCTTAATTGGTTTGATCGCAAAAAATGGTATCTTGATTGTTGAGTTTGCTAATCATGCTCAAGAAGCGGGCGCGAATAAATTATCGGCTGTTACTGAAGCGGCAACGACGCGTTTACGTCCAATATTAATGACGACTGCGGCAACTATTTTAGGTCACTTTCCATTAGTGTTAGTAACCGGAGCCGGAGCTGAGGCAAGAAATAGTATTGGTATTATTCTTGTAGCGGGTATGTTTATTGGCACAATATTTACCTTGTTTGTTTTACCCAGTTTCTATTTGTTATTTGCAGAGCGAAGATCCGCTTTAGTTGCTGATGAACAGATAGTTACTGATAGCAATTTAGTGAATGAAACGTAGTTAACTAGAACTAAATTTTCACTATAAAAAAGGGCGTTATCTAAAATTAGATAGCGCCCTTTTATGTACAGGATGTACGGTATGTCATGATCACATGGATGTGAAAGAGTGACGAATGTTGAAATACGCTCTACTCATCACCACTATTTCGTTGTTCAGGAATATCGCTAAAGTACTCAACAAACTCTACTTCAAAACCATTGGGGTCAAGAAAATATAAATTAGCGCGATACGGATGTTCAGCGCCTTCTTTTTGAACATCAAAACCAGCATTCGCGAGCCTATTTTTAACTGCGGCTAAGTTGTTGGTAACAAAAGCAAAATGCGACAATCCTATTTGATGTCCGGATAAATCTCGGCTCTCTTCAATGCCGTCATCATTGAACGTTAAGTATTGAAAATCGTCGCCAAAGTGTAACCAATTTCGAGCTACTCCGTACCATTCTCCTGTGCCTTCTGCCCTTACCTTCCAATGGGGAAATGCTGCTTGGTAAAAAGTAAGGGTTTTTGGAATGTCGTTAACGACTAAGTTCAAGTGTTCAATGTGAAGCATAAGTATCCTTGTATATTTAGATAATATAAGAGTGCGATTATTTGTTTTGCATGGTGGTATTAAAGAGTTGAAATAATTTTGTCATAACGCCTTTGTTCGGCTGATGAATTTCGACGTGTTGTTCGGTATTGGTTTGTATGTATTTCATAAGTTCTCGCTTTGTTATTGATTAGTTAGTGTTGCTACTATAAAACCTCAGGTTAAGTTGAGGTAAAGCGTTTTTTCATCTAAACTTGAAAATAATTGTCATCAATTGATGACAATGAAGACTAAACAGGAAATATGATGACCGATGAAGCGAATTTAACGATAGGTAAAGTAGCGAAACGTTGCGGCGTAAAAGTTTCCACATTACATTTTTATGAAGAAAAGCAGTTGATCCGAAGTTGGCGTAATCAAGGTAATCAGCGGCGATATAAAAAAGATGTTTTACGACGTGTTTCTGTGATCAAGGCCGCACAAAAGGTCGGTATTAGTTTGGCTGAAATCAAAAATGCCTTGTCTACGTTGCCAAATAGCAGAACCCCTGACAAAGATGATTGGCAAAAATTGTCAACGTCATGGCGTGATGAATTAACAGCAAAAATTAATTATTTGGAAAAATTGAGAAACTCATTAAATGGTTGCATTGGTTGTGGCTGTTTATCGATGAATAACTGTCCGATATATAACGCAGATGACAAATTAGCGGATGAAGGTACGGGAGCTGTTCTTTTGGATAAAACAGCAAGTGAAACTAAGCTTAATACTTGAGATTGTTGTCATGTTAAATTCGCTTAATTTAAGGATCATTTTGTGCGCTAAGCGGAATAAGTTGTTATCAACACAAAACCTTCCGCAGCTAGCCAAGAGCTGACCTTAGGTTTTAAATTAATAACGGCAATTCAGAGCTTATAGCCGACGTTAAGCCATGTGATTTTCTCTCCCTAATCGGCCATTAAAAGCATAAGGCCGTTATCCATGAGTATATCCAGTTGAGTGATGGCTAATAAACTATCAGAGGAGCTTCTGGAAATATTAATTGATAGACAAATCATGTAATTATAAGCTTAGGGAATATTATCACAAGCCGATAGTTGATTGATGATTACTGAAGAAGATAATTAATTAGTTAGCCTATTATTTTCCTTAGAGCGGTCGTTTTTTATCGTTCAACATCATCTTACAAACGATCACTAATATGCCATGCGGTTGTTAGCCTTTATTAGATTGAAAGATTAACTTCTATTTTAAGCACTTTAAATGATTTGATTATTAGACCTACTCAGATGACATCTAATGTTTAATTAATATAAAACTGCACATATGTAAAATTAATGCATTTATTATGTATATTGAATGTATATTAAGTGTATATTAAGTGTTTGTGTTAAGTGTTGACTTTGATTTTTTTTGTTGTTATTTTTCTTCAGCACTTGTGAGGGACTCATGAATTTCAATCAAAAATAAAAGGATATATTTATGAATAATAAGAATAAATCAATATT
>Ga0209291_1000892_pt1 | contig 28098 bp, 22 predicted proteins | sample GOMGulsemesocosm_FD_184633 | JGI IMG/M metagenome (GOLD analysis project Ga0209291, IMG submission 184633) | Methane-oxidizing microbial communities from mesocosms in the Gulf of Mexico - GOM9B Gulf of Mexico (SPAdes) (version 2) | ecosystem: Environmental > Aquatic > Marine > Cold seeps...
AAACAAATTCTGTCCGAATAATTAGGCTAAAAACACTACCTACCGCGACTAAAACGTTTTGCTTCCTTTAAAAAAGACGAACAAAATTTAACCGAGAAAGTTCAACAGACCCTAGTATATCACGTACACTAATACAAATCGTTACGGTATCTATACAGTAAAAGACAGGCATAGCCTTTATTATTATCTCAGTTTCTAGCAAGCAGAGAATTCATTAACTCCCTGCTTATACTAACTCCCTATATTCCATTGTTTTTGTTTATTATTGTTTTATATCTCAACCCTATTTCATGTTGTAGTTTGCTCATTCTTTTGAATGGGCTTTTTTTTATCCAAAATTCTCTTTACCCTGCTCTACAGTGACTATTTATACTAATACAAATCGTTACGCTATCTATACAGTAAAACACAGGCATCGCCTTTATTATTATCTCAGTTTCTAGCAAGTAAAGAATTTATTAACTCTCTACTTATATTAACTCCCTATATACCATTGTTTTTGTTTATATTGTTTTTAAATCTCAACCCTGTTTCATGTTGTAGTTTGCTCATTCATTTTGAATGAGCTTTTTTTTGCCTGAAATTTACGCATACATTTCCCTAAGTAACTATTTCCTCTATAAACTTTGTATCAAGCAAACAATTTTATATACTAGCCCAACCTAACAATGTCTCTTATATAATGATTATAAAAATGAAACAGATGAAAAAAACATTCAAGTTTACAGGTCTTGCATTAATTATTGCCGCTTCTTTAACTGCGTGTAATCAAGAATCAAGTCAACAAGCATCAGTAGAAAAATCAGCATCTATCAATGCCCAAGCACCATTAACCGCAGCAGATGCACAGAAATTCTTAGATAATGTTGCAAAAGAAATGGTGAAATTGAACCTAGAGGGTTCTCGTGCTGCATGGATTTATGCCAACTTTATAACCGAAGATACTGCCTCTTTAGCTGCAGAAGCTGACCAAAAGTCAACTGAAGCTGGCGTTAGATATGCCATGAAAGCCGCGACTTTTGACAATGTTAAAGTCAATGCGACACAACGTCGCCAATTAAATTTTTTAAAACAAAGCTTAGTAATGCCCGCTCCACAAGATTCTGAAAAATCAGCTGAGTTAGCCACTATTGGCGCGCAGCTTGGTAGCATGTACGGTAAAGGAAGTTATACCACTAAAGCAGGTGAGAAACTAAGCTTAGGTGATATGACATCAACTATGGCTAACTCTCGTGATTATGATGAGTTACTTGAAATGTGGTCTGGCTGGCGTGAAATTAGCCCTGAAATGAAGCCTTTATATACCCGTCAAGCTGAACTAGCTAACGAAGGCGCTAAAGGTCTTGGTTATAAAGATTTAGGCGCCATGTGGCGCTCAAATTACGATATGCCTGCAGACGATTTTGCCAAAGAGCTTGACCGTTTATGGGGACAAGTTAAGCCACTATATGACGACTTACATTGTTATGTTCGTAGCGAATTAGGTGAAACTTACGGTACTGATAAAGTAGCGCAAGACAAACCTATTCCTGCACATTTACTGGGCAACATGTGGGCACAGTCTTGGGGTAACATCTATGATTTAGTTGCTCCTGAAGATGCAGATCCAGGTTATGATGTAACTAAGCAATTAGCTGCTCATAACTACGATGAAATACAAATGGTTAGAGGTGCTGAAAAGTTCTTCACTTCATTAGGTTTTGACGCTTTACCAGAGACCTTTTATGAACGTTCATTATTTACAAAACCTGCTGATAGAGATGTAGCCTGTCACGCCAGCGCATGGGATCTTGATGCAAAAGATGACCTTCGCATTAAAATGTGTATTCAAAAAACAGGTGAAGAATTTAATGTTATTCACCATGAATTAGGTCACAACTTCTACCAACGCGCTTATAAAGACCAACCGGTGTACTTCCAAAATAGCGCGAATGACGGTTTCCATGAAGCAATTGGCGATACTATTGCTTTATCAGTTACGCCTAAATATTTAAAAGAAATAGGCTTAATTGACACCATTCCAGATGAGTCAAAAGATATTGGCTTATTAATGAAACAAGCCCTTGATAAAATTGCCTTTATTCCGTTTGGTTTGATGGTTGATCAATGGCGTTGGAAAGTTTACTCAGGTGAAATTACCCCTGAAAACTACAACACTTCATGGTGGGAATTACGTGAGAAATACCAAGGTGTTGCTGCTCCAGTAGATCGCGATGCAAATGCATTCGACCCTGGTGCTAAATACCACGTACCTGGTGGCGTTCCTTATAGCCGTTATTTCCTAGCACACATTCAACAGTTTGAATTCCACCGTGCGTTATGTGAAATCTCAGGTAATACTGATCCAATTCACCGTTGTTCTATATACAACTCAAAAGAAGCCGGTACCGCACTTAATACCATGTTAGAAATGGGCTCTAGCCAACCATGGCAACAAGCTTATAAAGTAGTAACGGGTAATGAACAAATGGATGCTAGTGCAATCCTAGATTACTTTGCACCGTTACATGTTTGGTTGAAAAACAAAAACCAAGGTAAACAGTGTGGTTTTTAATGCTTAAGCATTAAGTAATTAATTGTTGGCCAATGGCTACTGATTAACCTTGAGCTACTAAAAAGCCCCGTTATCTTAGGTATTAACCTTTAGATAACGGGGCTTTTTTACACTTAACAGAGTATTTAGCGAGCTTTAACAAGCTTAGAGGCAAGGCATTTATTGCAGGTAATGGCTACTCATTACCAAAATGAATAACGCCGCATATATGCTTGTTAAACTTGCGATTAATAATCTCTAGCTCATATGTACTAACATATGACTTGGCTTCTCTAGGAATGATTTCCAAAGGTTACAAAAACGCGCGATAGTGCCGCCATCGATAACTCTATGATCACCAGACCAACTCACTTGCATAATGCTTCGTGCTTCAACTTCACCTTGTTCATTAAAACGGGGTAGTTTTTGCAATTTACCCAACGCAACAATCGCCACTTCTGGCTTGTTGATGATAGGCGTTGCCACTGTGCCACCGATTGCGCCAATATTTGAAATGGTAATGGTGCCACCTTTAAGATCTTCACTGGCAACACGACCACTACGGGCATCATTAGTTAAGCGCATTATGTCGTTAGCTAAATCTAAGATTGACTTAGATTGTACCTGCTTAATATTAGGAACAAGCAGGCCGACTTTAGAATCAACTGCCATACCAATATTGTGATCATTAAAATAAGTAAGCTCAGTACAATCATCATTTACTTTTGTATTAACTAATGGATATTCTTTAATCGCTAATGACATAGCTTTCATAAAGAACGGCATCATAGTTAATTTGATATCTTGCTTAGCATAAACTTCTTTTAATTCACCACGTAAAGCGATAAGTTCTGTTAAATCGATTTCTTCGCAATAAGTAAAGTGTGGAATTGTACTAACACTATTTTGCATTGCAGTGGCCATGACTTTCTTAATACCGCGAATGGGCTCTACGCTGGTACCACCAACCAAATCACCACCGGAAGCGACAGTAGATAAGTCACTTGATCCATTTTGGCTATAAGCGACAACATCATCTTTATAGACTCGGCCTTTTTTACCACTGCCTGCTACTTGATGGATGTTAATATCAAGTTCACGAGCTACGCGTCTGACTGCTGGGCTTGCTAATGCTTTACCATTGTCCGACTTGGTGCTACTAACAATTGCATCGCAGGCTACAGGTGCTGTAGGAGCTACCGGGCTTTCAGGTGACACCTTTACCGTTTCTGCTTGTAGAGCCTCGGCAGGTGTAGAATGAACAGTATCATTGCTCCCCCCTTCTGGCGTCATAGCAAAAAGTGGCGAATGAACTTTAGCGATTTCACCTTGCTTATAATAAAGCTTTTCAACAACGCCAGAGTGCATTGCTGGAATTTGTACTAGGGCTTTATCAGTCATTACATCAGCAATAGGCTGATCTTCGGCGATTGTTTCGCCCTCTTTAACTAACCATTCAACCAGCTCACACTCAACAATACCTTCACCAATATCTGGTAATATAAAATCAATACTCATGTTTTTTTTCCTGTAAAAAGGTAGTGTTCATTAAAAATTAACGGTCTTTTTAATGGCTTCGTATACTTTTAGGTGATCGCTAATATATTCTTTTTCTAACGCTAATGGATAAGGGGTATCTAAACCACATACCCGTGCAATAGGAGATTCAAGGTGTAAGAAACATTCGCTTTGTATAGTCGCGGCAATTTCACTGGCAAAACCGGCGGTTAATGGCGCTTCTTGACTGATAAGTAAACGACCAGTTTTCATAACCGATTGGCTAATCGTTTCGATATCCCAAGGTAAAATAGTACGTAGATCGACCACTTCACACGAAATACCATCGTTACTCGCCATTTGCGCCGCTTTTTCAATGATTTCCATCTGTGCGCCCCAAGCAAGCAAAGTGATATCAGTGCCTGTTTGTACCACTTCAGCTTTACCTAATGGTAACTGGTAATCCTCTTCGGGCACTTCACCAACCGAGGCGCGATACAAACGCTTAGGCTCAAAAAACACTACCGGATTATCATCACGAATCGATGCAAGTAATAAACCTTTTGCTTGATAAGGGTTTCGAGGAATAACAACTTTCAAACCCGGTGTATGGGCAAAGTAAGCTTCTGGTGATTGGCTGTGATACAAACCACCGGCAATACCACCGCCGTATGGGCTACGAATTGTTAGGTTACCCACGTTAAACTCATTACCTGTACGGTAGCGGAATTTAGCTGCTTCATTAACGATTTGATCAAAAGCCGGGAAGATATAATCAGCAAATTGAATTTCAGCAATAGCAACACTACCTTGCGCGGCTAAGCCATTAGCAAAACCAATAATGCCCTGCTCTACTAGCGGGCTGTTAAAACAACGCGCTTTACCGTATTTTTCTTGTAGACCACTCGTTGCGCGAAATACACCACCAAAATGACCAACATCTTCACCAAAACATACCGTACGATCATTATCAGCCATGGCAATATCAAGTGCGCTATTAATAGCGTGTAATAAATTAATTTGCGCCATGATTAAAATTTCCCTGCAGCTGTTGTTGGATAGGCTTCATGAAGCTCAGTGTCGATAGCACACTCTTTCTCAATGTAGATTTTATCCATAATTAAAATTTCCCTGCAGTGAACGGATAGGCTTCTGGATATTTTTTGACGTGAGCTTTCACTTCATCTAATTGTGCTTGTAACTGCGCAGAAGGAACATCATAAACATCGGTTATCATGGTATCTATGTGCGGCTTATCTATTACCTCTGCCACTTTTACGGCTGCCAATACTTCTTCACGATACTTTTCGAATAGAGCAACTTCTTGCTCTTCATCCCACCACTTTTGTTTAAACATCCAATTTTTCATTCGTAAAATTGGATCATGGCTCTGCCATTTTGCTTCTTCTTCCTTAGTACGATAGCCTGATGGATCGTCTGAGGTAGAGTGTGCACCGAGACGATAAGACATCGCTTCAATTAATACCGGTTTACTCTCTTTTACCGCATAAGCACGTGCAATTTGCGTTGCTTTAAGTACTGCTAAGATGTCATTTCCGTCAATTCGAATAGTCTTTATGCCATAACCGACACCACGTGAAGCGATACCGTTACCTTTAAACTGCTCATCAGAAGGTGTTGAAATAGCATAACCATTATTTCGACAGAAAAAGATAACTGGCGCTTCTTGTACTGCTGCCATATTTAAACCGGCATGAAAGTCACCTTCAGATGCCGCTCCTTCACCGAAATAACAAATAGTTACCGCGTCAAGACCTTGTAGTTTTTGCCCATAAGCATAACCTGTTGCTTGAGGAATTTGCGTAGCAAGTGTCGAAGATACTGTCATACAGTTCAGTTCTTTAGAGCCGTAATGAATTGGCATTTGACGGCCTTTACCTAAATCATCAGAATTACTAAACAATTGATTCATGAAGTTTTTAAGGCTAAAACCACGAAACATTAATGCACCTTGTTCACGGTATTGCATCATAATCATGTCTTGCGGTTGTAATGCCGCAGCACCACCTACGCTTGTGGCTTCTTCACCTAATGCAGTCATATAAAAACTTAATCGACCTTGGCGCTGTGATGCCACCATGCGCTCATCTAATACACGATGAAAAGCAAGCGTCTGATATATTTTAGTGGCTAACGCTTGATCTATTTCGGGTAAATCAGCATCGGGATATGTGGTACCGTTTTGGTCTAAAATTCTTAATTCAGGAATTTCAACACTGGTTCCATCGATAAAAGTAGGCTGGTGCACTACTGGTCCATCATTATAAAGTTCTGTGCTCATAATGTTCTCTTCTATTACTGCAACACACAAACTAATGTGCGTTAAAGTCAGCGGAATGCGAAAGTGATCAGCTATCTTTAATTATAATTATTAGTATAGCTAATTTATATCTATCTCTAAGTAAGAAATAAGTATGTCGTAATACTCACTTTACTTTACCTTTACGTCAACTGACATTCAATATTCAAAGACAAAGATTTGCCTAATGCACAACAAAAAGTGAGCAATATTCTTTACAGTAATACCCGTTCATTAATTAGGGTGATCTATTTTATATGTAAATAAATGGCAATAAACAAAGGGAGGTATTTATATAAGCTGTTGTTTTAGTGACTGAATAAACAGAATTTAGTCAGTGACTTTAGCAAGCAGAAATGATCAAGTAGTTAGCAGTAAAGGTATAATATTAGGATAAAACAAGGAGCTGAATTGAAGAAGGGATATGAGTTATTACTAGGGTTAGTAATAACTCAATAATAGCAGGAACTTATAGACCTGCCGCTTTAAATGCGTCACTGACAATAGCTTGCGCTTCAATAATAATCATTTGCAGGTGATTGTCATCTATAAAACTTTCAGCATAAATTTTATAGATTTCTTCAGTGCCCGATGGACGAGCTGCGAACCAACCATTATCTGTTACAACTTTAATACCACCTATGGCTGCATTATTACCAGGTGCATGTGAAAGCACTTGAATAATACTGTCACCAGCGAGTGTATCGGCTTGAACATCATTAGTTGATAAGGCTGTTAATACCTGCTTCTGTTCAAAAGAAGCAACGGCTTCAACTCGACCATAACACGGTTTACCTAACTCTTGGGCAAGTTCTAGGTAATATTGGTAAGGGTCTTTACCGGTAACAGCGAGGATCTCAGCTGCCAATAAAGCCAAGATAAAACCATCTTTATCTGTGGTCCAACTACTGCCATCGCGAGATAAAAAAGACGCACCAGCACTTTCTTCACCGCCAAATGCATAACTAGCATCTGCTAAACCATCCACAAACCATTTAAAACCAACAGGTACTTCTGATAACGGACGTGATAATTGTTTAGCCACTCTATCTATGAGAGAGCTAGATACTAGGGTTTTACCAATTTTACAGTTTTTCGACCAATCGCGATGTGTCATTAAGTAATGAATAGCAACGGCGAGGTAGTGATTAGGATTCATCAAACCACCACTTGGCGTAACAATACCATGTCGGTCAAAGTCAGGATCATTACCAACACTGATGTCAAAATCATCTTTCATGGCAATGAGTCCTGCCATGGCATACTTTGACGAACAATCCATACGGATTTTGCCATCTTTATCTAGCGGCATGAAAGCAAAACTGCCATCAACCACTTCATTGACAACATTAATTTTTAATTTATATTTTTCAGCAATGACAGGCCAATAAGCAATACCGGAACCACCAAGAGGATCAACACCAATGTTGATGCCAGCTTTGACAATAGCTTGCATATCTATCACTTGGTCAAGCTGATCAACATAATGACTAATAAAATCTTCTTTAGTAAGCAATGTTGATTGCAATGAGTCTTGGTAAGGCAATTGTTTAATATCAACTAAACCAGCGATAATGATTTCATTAGCACGTTGTTCAATCTTTTTGGTGATGTCACCTTCTGCTGGGCCGCCATGAGGTGGATTATACTTAATACCACCATCGGTAGGAGGGTTATGCGAAGGAGTAATAATAAGACCATCGGCGATATTATTAGAATTAACCTTATTATGACTAATGATTAAACGAGATATTACCGGTGTAGGCGTAAAACCATTGTCGCTTTGGATAACAACATTGACCCCATTGGCAATAAGTACAGAAATAGCACTGGCAAAAGCAGGCTCTGATAACGCGTGAGTATCTTTACCTAAAAAAAGAGGTCCATTAATAGCATTTTGTTGACGATATTCCGCAACAGCCTGACAAATAGCAGTAATGTGCTGCTCATTGAAACTACGCTTGCTGGCACTACCTCTGTGACCCGAAGTACCAAAGGTTACTTTCTCTGCTGCTAAATTTACATTGGGGGTCAGTAAGAAGTAATCACTAACTAACTGGCCAATATTAATTCTATCTTCAGGACGTGCGGGTTTACCGGCAAAGGGGTGGATACTCATATCATCTTCCTAATTATTATCAGTATTATACCCGTTACCATTCAAGGTACGGGGTACAGAGTGCTTGAGCAATTAAAATTCAAGGCGCTGTGATGAAATAATGGTTGTTCCATTATAAGTCTCAGTAACGATGAAGTGATGTTGCTCAATAAATTTTAATATTAAACGCTAAAGTAATTCTCGGATCTTTTCAACATCACTGTCACTATAACCTAATGAAATAGAGGCTTTAGTTAACATCATTTTTTTACGGGTAGTATTCGAATTAGTAATAACCCAAAAAGGACTTTCTGGTATTTGACGCGGTTTAGTACTACTACCACTCTCTGCTAACTTGTTTTCACTGTTAGCAAAATATAAACGATCACGGCCACTAATCTCAGTGACCACATCAAATTGCTCCGGATGAGCACGATATAATGCGGCTAGGATCAATAAAAACCGTCCTACAGCGCCACGCTGCATTGCCAGTTCTTCTTTATTAATAAAGTTAAAAACAGTTTCATTATTTTCAGGCTTAGCTTTAATAACAATGCTTTGCGATTCTTCCACCTCTACAGGCACCGTTTTCACTACAGGCTCCAGCGGTTTAGCTTCATTTTTTTCTTCAGGCTGATTTGACGGTTCGTTAACGGTAACGGTTTCAAGCTCAACTTCTACCCCAAAATTTAGTAAACGACGTAAAATGGCAGAAGCACTTTCACCGATGAACTGAGTATTGGTGGCAATATATTGATAAAGCTCTTCATCTATTTCGATGTTTTTCATTGTTACCCTTAACTTAAATAATTCGCGGAATATTATATAGTGAAATTACACTAGGTTGAACTCATTTATTTGCAAATGGTCGCTAAAAGCATGACAATATTATTAATATTAGCCAAATAAAAACCAATTACACCATGACAAAAAAAACTGAAATACTGAATCATAAACAGGTTGGTACTGGCCCACACATAGTACTTATTCACGGTTTATTTGGCAGTTTAGAAAACCTTAATATGTTAGCAAAGCCTTTATCTCAAGACTATTGTGTTACCAGCGTCGACGTTAGAAACCATGGAGATTCATTCCATGCTAACACGATGGAATACACAGACTTAGCACAAGACATTATCGATTTATTAGATCATTTAAACATTGATACATGTCTGTTATTAGGTCATTCAATGGGCGGTAAAATTGCCATACAAGTTGCTTTAGCACAACCTGAGCGTGTTATTAAGCTAGTCGTAGCCGATATTGCCCCGGTAAGTTACCCTGCTCATCATTTAAGAATCATCGAAGGGTTACAAGCAATAGATTTAACACAAGTAGTAAGTCGTAAAGATGCTGATAAGCAATTAGCATCATTTGTCGATGATATTGGCGTTAGGCAATTTTTATTGCGAAATTTAGCAGTAGATTCACACGGTAATTTTGCCTTTAAATGCAGCCTTGCCGATATAAGCTTATGTTACCCACAAATTATGAAAGCGAATGCCTTACCTTTAAATAAAGCACCTTACCAAGGAGAAACATTGTTTATCAAGGGGAGTAATTCTGACTATATTCTACCTGAGCATAGAGAAGCTATTGTCGCACTTTTACCTAATAGTAAAGCCAAGGTAATTCAAGGTGCTGGCCATTGGTTGCATGCTGAAAAGACCATTGCTTTTAACAAAATAGTCACCGATTTCATAAAACTTAGTTGATTGAATAATCCAATAAATCAATAAAATTTGTCGACTTTAGTTATCGTTGATAAAGATCAAAATGCTTACCCGCAATACACGCTATTGTTATTTTTTCACCATTAGCAAAAATGCTAATGGTATGGCGTTAATGATATGCTATAATGCTGCCAATTTTTTGGGCCGTATACTTTTTGGCCTTGGCGTATAAGAAACAGTCAAATACTATGCTAGCAGAACATTTAGAGCTTATTGAGACAATTGGTCTTAATTTATTTTTTCTTTTTATCTTTGGCTTTATCGGTCTTTCGATTCACGACGTAATGAATAAAAATGATGTACCAAAAATGGGTAAAGTAGTTGTATATTGTGTTTTATTTCTAGGTTGCGCTGGTTTTATTGCTAAAGGCATCATCCAGTTTATCTGGGAAAGTCAGGGTGTCGGTTAACTCATGGCAAAAGAAATAGCTGACTTAACGACAATTGATCTTTTTAGTGATGAAAAACGTCCAGGGCGTCCAAAGACGAACCCTAATTCACGTAGTGTACAGATAAAAATTAACAAACGAAATCAGGTTAAGCGTGATAAAAACAATGGCTTAAAACGTGTAGAGTTTAAAGTCCATCACAGCTTATTCGAACAATTAGAACAATTGGCTGAGACTCAACAAATGAGTCGTAGTGAATTAATAGAGTCGCTGCTAATAGAATCATTAGCTGCACATACAAAGTAATATATTCTTTCAAAGAAAGCACAATAAGGTAACATCTCATGGCAATCGTAGGTTTATTCTTCGGCAGTGATACAGGTAACACTGAAGCAATTGGTAAAATGATCCAGAAGAAACTAGGCAAGCAAATGGTCGACGTTAAAGACATCGCCAAAAGCACTAAAGAGGAAATCGCAGAATTCGATTTACTTATTTTAGGTATCCCTACCTGGTATTACGGCGAAAACCAATGTGATTGGGATGATTTTTTACCTGACCTAGAAACAATTGACTTCACTGATAAATTAGTCGCTATTTATGGCTTAGGTGATCAGGAAGATTATGCTGAGTATTTTTGTGACGCCATGGAACCATTACGCGATATCGTGGAAAGTAAAGGTGCTATCGTCGTTGGTAACTGGTCAACTGACGGATACGAATTTGAAGCATCAAAAGCCCTTGTTGATGAAAATATTTTTATTGGCTTATGTATTGATGAAGATAGACAAAGTGAGTTAACTGAAGCTCGTGTGGATAAATGGATTGCACAATTGAATGATGAGATGTGCTTGGCTGAATTTTCCTAGTTGAATTACCCTAGTAACCTTAGTTTTCTTAAGGGTACTTTATAAAAAGCCCATTATTTGGGCTTTTTTTTTGGCTTTTACAGCCAAAATGAACAATTTCTTCAAAGAATAGAACTAAAGCTTTTCTCTTTCTCTATAACCCCCTATAATTTTGACAATACATTACTTAAATACTTTAGAGACCAAATATGGCTGAACAAAACGAAGAACTTAAAAGAGCTGGATTAAAAATCACCCTGCCTAGAATAAAAATCCTAAGTATTCTTCAACAGCCAAATAATCAACATATCAGTGCAGAAGATGTTTATAAGATTTTATTAGACCAAAACGAAGAAATTGGCCTAGCGACAGTTTATCGCGTATTAAACCAATTTGATGATGCCGGTATTGTTACTCGTCACCATTTTGAAGGTGGTAAGTCTGTTTTTGAACTGGCACATAAAGCGCATCATGATCACTTAGTCTGTTTAAAATGCGGTAAAGTTGTTGAATTTGAAGATAACGTCATTGAGCAAAGACAAGCAGATATAGCCGTGGCACATAAAATTAAGTTAACCAACCATAGTTTATACTTATATGGTGAATGTGAAGACCAAGTTGCTTGTGAAACTTTTAGAAAAAAGAATCAATAATAAGCGCAATCACTTGAGCTGAAAATAAATAAAAAACGCTGTGATAGCAATATCACAGCGTTTTTTAATGTCTTAATTTTAATATTGCTTGCTGATAATTACAGATTGATATAAAACAAGTCAAAGAAAGTATTATGCTTTTTTTAGATAAGCTGAAACTAAAACAATACGAGTACCATTTACTTTACCTTCAATGTGTTCAGGGTTATCAGTTAGCGTAATACCGCGAACCATAGTGCCTTGCTTAGCGGTAAAGTTAGCGCCTTTCACTTTAAGATCTTTGATCAAAGTAACATTATCACCATCTTGTAACTCAGCGCCATTACTATCACGGGTTGGTCCATTACTACGCTCTGCAGCAATGCCCTGTTCAGCCCATGTTTTAACTTCATCTTCTAAGTAAATCATATCTAAGGCATCTTGTGCCCAACTCTCAGCAGAGAGTTTGTGCAGCATACGATAGGACATAACTTGAACTGCTGGCTCTTGATTCCACATGCTGTCATTTAAGCAGCGCCAGTGGTTCACGTCTAATTCGCTTTGCCCTTCTATTTGCGACAAACAATTTTGACATAGATAAATAGATTGCTGAGCACTTAAATCACTGGTAGGAGGCACAGGGTAAACAACCAAAGTATCGGTACTGGTACAAAGTTCACAGCTATTATTGCTACGGTTTTTTACTGCTTGTTCTGTTGGCATGGTTTTTCCAATGATGGTCTTAATTTTAATTGGCGTAATTATACTCGTGTATATTTATATTTCTACGAAAAAAACTCGCTTTAACTGTTAATTATCCTTACTTACCGAATAAGCCTAGACAATAGCTATTCTTCAATGATAAAAACTAGCAGATAAATATAACTATTAATTAACAGGTTAAGCAATGACGACAGCAAGTACTAACACTCCCTCTTTTTTTCAGAAAATAAAGTCTACTAGTTTGGTAAGCCAAATCATTGTCGCTATTATTTTAGCTAGCCTACTCGCAACCCTTTCACCCGAATCAGCCAAAACATTTGGCATGCTCGGCAGCCTATTTGTTAGCGCGTTAAAGGCTGTAGCGCCAATCCTAGTGCTGGTACTCGTGGCTTCTGCCATCGCTAACCAAAAAGTAGACAGCAGTGCAGAATTAAAACCTATTGTGAGCTTATACTTTATTGGCACCCTAAGTGCTGCTTTTGTCGCTGTGCTTTTAAGTTTTGCCTTTCCGACAGCGCTCACACTAGATCTTGCTGGAGCGACGGCTAATCCGCCACAAAAATTAACTGAAGTATTAGCTACACTCGCATTTAAAGTTGTTGAAAATCCAGTGACAGCAGTTGCCACAGGTAACTTCATTGCTGTTCTTGCCTGGGGCTTGGGCTTAGGATTTTCATTAAAACACGCAAATGAGTCAAGCAAAGCCATGGTGCATGATTTAAGCGAAGCAATTTCAAGTATTGTACGTATTGTTATTCGTTTTGCACCATTAGGAATTTTTGGTTTAGTTGCCAATACCGTTGCTACCACAGGCTTTAGCGCATTAGCACAGTACAGTCACCTTGTCGCTGTATTACTTGGTGCCATGTTTATCATTGCCTTAGTGGTTAATCCAATTATTGTTTATATCATCACCAAGAAGAACCCTTATCCTTTAGTCTTTACTTGTCTTAGAGAGTCTGGAATTACTGCCTTCTTTACTCGTAGTTCAGCTGCCAATATTCCGGTGAATATGGCTTTGTGTAAAAAGTTAAACTTGCATGAAGATACCTATTCAGTATCGATTCCTTTAGGTGCGACCATCAACATGGCGGGAGCGGCAATTACAATTACGGTGTTAACCTTAGCTGCAGCTTACAGTTTAAATATTGAAGTGAGCTTCGCGACAGCAATATTATTGTCCGTTGTTGCGTCTATTTCAGCCTGTGGCGCTTCAGGCGTAGCAGGAGGCTCATTATTACTTATCCCTTTAGCCTGTAGCTTATTTGGTATAAATAACGATATTGCCATGCAAGTTGTCGCGATTGGTTTTATTATTGGTGTTGTGCAAGACTCTGCTGAAACAGCTTTAAACAGTTCGACAGATGTGGTGTTCTCAGCGGCAGCATCTCACCACATAACTAAGGACTAACTACTCATATAAGTCTTAAAAATAAGTTTTTTAAGACTTCTTAAATCGCATAAAAAAAGCACTTAATACAAACTGTATTAAGTGCTTTTTTGTTTAAGTCTATTTTAAACCTCTAGCTCTATTTTATATTGCTAAACCGTCCTACTCTATTTAACACTTTCTCTTAAATCACCCTGGCTTACATAAATACCTAATTCAGTATCATTGACAATAAAAGGCTGACAAATGAAATGACCAATCGCAGCGACTAACTCTTCATCGTAATACAGGAATGCAATTCGCTTACGTTGCCATGGTGCAATATCAAGCTCTTGCAATACTTTTTTTAGGCTACGACTGTGCTGTCTAAAATCAGGTAAACACTTAGGATTATTGTGACTAAACCGTATACTTACTTGTTGCTCTTTCTTAGGAAAACGAATATATGATAATTGTTTTTCTTCAGGTTTTTGGCGGCTAAAAATCAGTCTAGCCAAGTTATCTGGTAAAGTGATTTCACAATTTCTATCATCTAGGTCAATTGAAGTTTTCCAGTCGCTGATATCCTTATATTCAGGCGTTAAAAACAATGTTCCTTTAAAACGTCTAAAAAAATGTTCTGCAACTTTAATTGCTGGATTCTTATCATCATTTGCTAATAACTGTAGTCGAACTTGCTTCAGCTGCTCTGTACTTGGCATCAAGCAATGATGCTGATTTAGGAAAAACCGGATCAGGTTATTGAATCTGGCGTCTGATAACTCAATTAATGCTTTGACATGCAAACTATTATCACCAACCTGACAATGAGATAAATCTTGTTCAGCAAGTTCATCTAATAACTCTTGCCCAGCTAAACAATGGCTGGCACTACGATTAATTGTATTATTGATACTAGGCCAGCGCTCACGCATAAGCGGGATTATTTTCTGGCGAATAAAGTTTCGGTCAAAACAGGTATCAGTATTTGACTCATCCTCGACCCAACTTAACTGGTTAGTATCGGCATAAGCTTCTATTTCTTGACGAGAAATACTAAGTAGCGGCCTTACTAATAAATGCTGTGCCAATTGAATTTGTGCTGACATAGCAGATAACCCTTTTAAACCAGCACCACGTTTAAGGGCTAATAAAAAGGTTTCGCTTTGGTCGTCACTATGATGACCGGTTAGTACAATAGATTTCTGTTCCCGCAATGATTTGAGCGCATTATATCTGGCGTCACGCGCTTGCGCTTCTAATGATCGTTGGGGTTTTATCTGTACATCAACATGCTTTACAATAAGGTTAACTGACAATTTTATGCATTCTTGTTTAGCAAACTCCTGCCAATTTTCAGCATTTTCACTTAAACCATGGTTTACATGACAGACAGTAATTTCATTACAGATAAATTTGCTTTGTTTTAATTGAGTTAACGCATGCAAGAGCACCTGAGAATCGATACCGCCACTATAGGCAATAATTAACTCAATGTTTCCATGAGTATCGAAAAGGGGCTTGAGGGTATTATAAAGAGTTGAGGTGAGTTTATTCATAGATAAATCGTCGACAGTTATTAACTGTCGACGGAATATTTGGCACTTGTTTTACTGGTCGGTCTAGCAATAACCAAATGACATTAATCGTTCGTAGCGTTGCTCGATAAGCTCATCTTTACCTAAGCCCTCTAAGTCCGATAAATCCTTTTTGATTGCTTGTTTAAGCTGGGCAGCCATAATATCCATATCACGATGTGCGCCACCTAATGGCTCTTCAACAATGCTATTAATCAAGTTTAATTCTTTGATTCGACTTGCGGTAATGCCCATTGCTGCGGCTGCTGTAGGCGCTTTTTCAGCAGTTTTCCATAAAATGGATGCACAGCCTTCAGGTGATATTACTGAGTAGGTTGCATATTGCAGCATATTAACTCTATCACCAACACCAATAGCTAATGCGCCGCCGGAGCCACCTTCACCAATAACGGTACAGATAATAGGTACAGTTAAACGTGCCATCACTTTTAAATTTCGGGCAATCGCTTCACTTTGACCACGTTCTTCTGCACCTACACCTGGATAAGCACCAGGAGTGTCAATAAAAGTAATGATTGGCATATTAAAACGTTCAGCCATTTCCATTAATCGTAGCGCTTTACGGTAACCTTCTGGACGAGGCATACCAAAGTTACGTTTAACTTTTTCAGCCGTTGAACGACCTTTTTGATGACCTATAATCATTACAGGCTTGCCATCTAAACGAGCTGTACCACCAACAATAGCACTATCATCTGCATAAGCACGATCACCGGCTAACTCATCAAATTCAGTAAAAACACGCGGTATATAATCTAATGTATACGGGCGTTGTGGGTGACGAGCCACTCGAGCAGTTTGCCAAGGATCTAAGTTAGAAAATATCTTCTTAGTCTGCTCTTTGTTTTTTTCGCGTAATTGCGTTATTTGTTCTTCTATATCAAGGTCAAGCTCTTGGCCGTTATTGACTAGCTGAAGCTCTTCTATTTTTGCATCAAGTTCAGCAATAGGCTGCTCAAAATCTAAAAAGTTTAATGACATGTTTATTTTTACCTAATAAATCTAGTTAATTTTTTAAAATCGTTTCTCACTACTTAACCAAAATATTGTGAACCTGATACCTTTCTCAATACTTTACGCTAAATAATTATTATTTAAACTCCATGGCGACACGCTCTTCACCAAGCAATATTTTTAATTCGTACAGTAACATATCGGCTGGCGTTACTCGCCATTGTACGCCTAGCTCAAGCATAGCTTGGGCTTCTTCGCGTTGATAAAATACTCTCACCGGACAGGTACCTTCTTTATAAGGCGTTAAAACCTGAGAAAACTGCTCGATAAAATCATCAGCTATCAAGCTGTTATCGACTTGAACATCGATAGAGCTAAGATAATTTTCGCGTGCATCAGTGACTGTCATTATATCCCGAGCAGTCATTGTATTACCACCTGAATAATCATCAAAGCTGACCTGTCCGCTACAAACCAAAATAGCGTCACTTACAAGCAGCTCTGCGAACCGATCATAGTCATCTGGAAAGAGACGAATATCCATACGAGCACTCTTATCATCTAAGGTCACTAATGCCCAGCGACGCCCGCGCTTATTGACTAAGACCCGAACGCCAATCACTAAACCAACCGCTACGGCTTGTCTATCTCGACCCGTTGGTTGCATGCCGACCAGTCGACTAGAAGAATATTTTTTTATTTCACTTAAATAACGATTAATTGGGTGACCGGTTAAATAAAGCCCTAAAGTTTCCTTTTCACCGTCTAACCAAACTTCTTCAGCCCAAGCTTTCACTTCTTTAAAACTTTGCCTCGAATCGGTTTTCTCATCATTAATTAAGCCAAATAAATCATTTTGTCCTAAAGACTCTGCTTTAGCATGTTGTTCGGCAGCTTTAATTGCTTCTGGTAATGTTTCAAATAGCGCGGCACGATTAGCTCCTTGGTTTTTGGCCTTACCTGGCTGAAATTTAGGGCCTAAACTGTCCATTGCCCCTGATTTTATCAGCTTTTGTAAAATCCGCTTATTGGTCTTTTTAAGATCTAGGCGAGCACAAAAATCAAAAAGGTCGGTAAAAGGTCCACCTGCTAGCCGCGCAGCAATAATAGCCTCAATAGGGCCTTCACCGACACCTTTAACGGCGCCAATACCATAAACAATTTGATCTTCTTCATTGACGGTAAACTTATATTGCCCAGCATTAACATCAGGTGGCAACAGGTCTATTTCCATATTGCTACATTCGTCAACTAAAGTAACAATTTTTTCAGTGTTATCCATATCAGCAGACATAACCGCTGCCATGAATGGCGCAGGAAAGTGCGTTTTCATCCATAACGTTTGGTAGGATACCAACGCATAGGCTGCAGAATGAGACTTGTTAAAGCCATAACCAGCAAATTTCTCCACTAAATCGAAGATTTTCATTGCTAGCTCGCCGTCAACACCACGATCAATGGCGCCTTTTTCAAAACCAGCACGCTGTTTAGCCATTTCTTCAGGTTTTTTCTTACCCATTGCACGACGAAGCATATCTGCTCCACCGAGTGAATAGCCAGCAAGTACTTGCGCAATCTGCATTACTTGCTCTTGATACAAGATAATACCGTAAGTCGGCTCTAACACGGGCTTTAAGTCAATATGCTGCCAAGTTTCATCAGGGTAACTAACTTCTTCACGACCATGCTTACGTTCAATAAAGTTATCTACCATGCCTGACTGTAATGGTCCAGGCCTAAATAAGGCTACCAGAGCGATAATATCTTCAAAGCAATCTGGCTTTAATTTATCAATTAGTGACTTCATACCACTAGATTCAAGCTGGAAAACTGCTGTCGTTTGAGAAGCAAGTAACACCTTAAAACTGGCTTTATCTTCAAGGTTGATCTTAGTGATATCTATGGGCTCTTTGCCAGCCTTAAGCAACTTAACATCAGCCATCTCAATAGCCCACTGCAAAATAGTTAACGTTCTCAGTCCTAAGAAATCGAATTTAACTAAACCGGCATCTTCCACATCGTTTTTATCAAACTGGGTTACAGGGTTTTTACCCTCATCATCACAATATAGCGGGGCAAAGTCAGTGATAGTGGTTGGAGAAATAACAACCCCACCGGCATGTTTACCGGCGTTTCGAGTGGTACCTTCAAGAATACGGCACATATCAATGAGGTCTTTTACCTCAGTATCTTGTGCGTAAATTTCAGGTAACTTTGGTTCTTCTTCAAAGGCTTTAGCTAAGGTCATGCCAGGTGTCGGCGGAATAAGTTTGGAAATTCTGTCAACAAAACCGTATGGGTGACCCAATACGCGACCTACATCTCGAATTACCGCTTTCGCTGCCATGGTACCAAAAGTAATAATTTGCGATACCGCATCTCGCCCATAAAGCTCAGCAACATGATCGATAACTTCATCACGTCTATCCATACAGAAATCGATATCGAAATCTGGCATTGAGACACGTTCAGGGTTTAAGAAGCGCTCAAAAAGTAAATCATATTCAAGGGGATCAAGATCGGTAATATCAAGCGCGTAAGCAACAAGTGAACCTGCACCTGATCCACGGCCTGGGCCAACAGGGATATTGTTGTCCTTACTCCATTGTATAAATTCCATTACAATGAGGAAGTAACCAGGGAAACCCATGTTGTTAACAACTTCCAGCTCAATTTTCAAACGTTCGTCGTACGGCGCTCTTATTTGGGCAAAGTCATCAGCTTGACGGTCAAATAATTGGTCAAGACGTTTCTCTAAACCTTTTTCAGAAACTTTAATGAAAAAGTCATTAATTTCCAGACCTTCTGTCGGAAAATCAGGTAATACATATTCTCCTAGGGTAACAGTGACATTACAACGTTTAGCAATTTCTACACTATTAGCTAACGCTTCAGGGATGTCACTAAAAAGCTCACACATCTCCTCTTCACTGCGTAAGTATTGCTCAGAGCTATATCGCTTAGGACGGCGTTTATCATCGAGAGTAAAGCCATCATGGATAGCAACACGGATCTCATGCGCATCAAAATTATCAGGAGAAAGGAACATTACCTCATTGGTGGCTACCACTGGCAGGTTTTCTTGTTCGGCTAATTCAACGGCTAGATGGATATAGTTTTCTTCATCTTGACGACCCGTTCTGATTAGTTCAAGAAAGAAGCAACGGTCAAAATGCTGTTGGTAGAAGCTAACCATTTCAGTAACAAGTTCAGTATTGCCTTTTAATAAGGCTTTACCGATATCTCCTTCTCGACCGCCAGAGAGAATGATTAAACCTTCTTTAAATTCAGCCAGCCATTGCTTATCAATAACGGCTTTATTTTGTACGTGTCCGCGCATATATGCTTTGGAGATAAGCTCGGTTATATTTTTATAACCAACATTGTTGGTGGTAAGCACCACTATGCGTGATAACTCATCTTCTAGCTCTTCACTTTTCACCCAAAAATCACAACCAATAATTGGCTTGATTCCTGCGCCATGAGCTGCATGATAATACTTAACAAGGCCACATAAGTTAGTTTGGTCCGTTAAAGCAAGTGCCGGCATATTAAGCTCAACAGCTTTAGCAATGATAGGTTTAACTTTCTTGAGGCCATCACACATAGAAAAATCACTATGCACACGTAAGTGGATAAATTTTGGCGGCACAAAGGCGTTTGACTCATTTTCTGTGAATATTTCATCAGCCAATGTTTCAGTCATACTATCAGTCATGGTAAGTCCCTAATACTCTCGCTACAGGTTTAAAACTTTGTCGATAGCAGTCAAGTACACCGTGCTCGATAATTTTTTCTAAATGTAATTTGGTTGGATAACCCTTGTGTTTGGCAAAACCATACTCAGGATGGAGTTTATCCAAGGCAATCATCTCATCATCACGTGCTACTTTAGCAATAATTGACGCTGCGCTAATTTCAGCAACTCTTGCATCACCTTTAACCACCGCTTGGCTAGCGATCTTATCACTTTGCTGCTCGTTCCCACTGGTTTTACTTAAAAATGTAGGGCAACGATTGCCATCTACCAGGACAAAATCAGGCTCGACACTAAGCCCTTCCACCGCGCGTTGCATGGCAAGCATGGTAGCGTGCAAAATGTTTAAGGTATCTATCTCTTGTGGATTTGCGCGTCCTAATGACCAAGCGACTGCCTTTTCTTTTATTTCAATAGATAACAAGGCACGTTTTTTTTCTGATAGTTTCTTTGAGTCCATCAAGCCTTCAATTGGGTTGTCGGGATCTAAAATAACTGCCGCAGTTACGACATCACCGACTAAAGGGCCACGCCCCACTTCATCAACTCCAGCAATACAGTAGGCTACAGGATACTCAAAATCAGGAAAAATTTGCTTAGACGCCATATTATTTTTTCACCATTATTTACTCGAGATAAGGTCTTTTTATATTTCTATTGCTAGATGCTAATGACCAAGACCAATGATTACAGTTAACTCGTTAAAACATCAAGTACCGCTTTCGCAGCTTGTGCACTTGCATCACATTTAAGCTGTTGATGAATATTATTATAACTGTCATTTAATTGGCTTTGATCTTGATATAAACGCTCTTTAATTAAAGGGACAATATTGTCAGCACAAACTTCTTTTTGTAATAACTCAGGTACTAAGGATTTGTTAGCCAATAAATTTGGTAGAGAAAACCACTTCAGCTTCACCAACCAGCGCGCGAGGAAAAACGTTACCGGGCTGAACTTATAACAAATGACCATAGGTCTTTTAATCAAAGCAGCTTCTAAAGTAACTGTACCCGATGCGGTTAATAAACAATCGCTGGCAGCCATCACTGCTTGTGTTTGGCCTTCGATAACTTCAACCACGAGATCCGGAGCTAGTTCGGCTTTAAGGCTATTAAATTGCTCAGTGCGCTTTTCACTGATCATAGGTGCAATAAAAATCAACTCACTATCTTGTGCTTGTAATAGTTTGGCACTTTCGAAGAAGTCGCTAAGTAACCGTGATAATTCTCCACCACGGCTGCCAGGCATCAGAGCGAGAATTTTTTTGTCTTGCGGTAAACCAAGTTGCGTTCTTGCTGAGTTTTTATTACTTTGTAGGGGAATGTCATCAGCTAGTGGATGACCGACAAAGGTACAAGGCACATTATGTTTATCATAAAAGGCTTTTTCAAAAGGCAATAAAGCCAGCACCATATCTGTAGCTTTGGCAATTTTAAAAATACGATTTTCACGCCAAGCCCACACTGATGGACTAACATAATGCACGGTTTTAATACCTGAGGTTTTAAGCTTCAACTCAAGACCAATATTAAAGTCAGGTGCGTCGATGCCAATAAAGACGTCGGGTTTGTTAGTAGTAAAATAGTTAACTAACGTTTTACGAACAAATAATAAACGTCTGATACGACCAAGTACTTCAACCAAGCCCATCACAGACAACTCGTCCATAGCAAATAGGCTTTCAAAACCAAGCGCTTTCATTTTAGGGCCGCCTATACCGATAAACTTAGCATTGGGGTGTGTTTGACGTAATGAAGTTATTAGCCCTGCACCTAGGGTGTCACCTGAATGTTCACCAACAACAATGGCAAACGTTGTTGCTTGGGCTTCATTTATATTCTGAATAGTCATAGGCGCTAAAGGTACTTAAAGTAAACGGTACCTATATTAACAGTACCAATAATAACGGTACCTGCACCAAAGTACAGGTATTAACGGCACATGTTTAACGTACTAAATGATGTACTAAGTTTAACGAATGATGCCGCGATTTGATGCTTTAATAGAATCACAAAACAGTTGTAATTCTGGAGACTGCGTTGGCATTTCGCTTATAGTAGTTAACGCTTCTTCAACTGACAGACCTTTGCGGTACATTAATTTATATGCACGCTTAATGGTGAGAATAGTTTCGCTATCAAAGCCGCGACGTTTAAGACCTTCACTATTTAAACCAAAAGGTTTAGCCGGTTGTCCTGATGCCATAACATAGGCAGGAACATCTTTAAGTACTAGAGTATTGCCAGCAATAAAGCTGTGAGCGCCAATATGACAGAATTGATGTACACCCACCATACCGCCAATTATGGCATGATCACCAACATGAACGTGGCCAGCGATAGATGCATTGTTTGCAAATATACAGTGACTACCCACAATGCAATCGTGGGCAACATGGGTATAAGCCATAAATAAATTATTACTACCAATTTGGGTAAGGCTATTATCTTGAATCGTGCCACGATGAACAGTACACGATTCACGAAAAGTATTATTGTCTCCAATAATCAATTCGGTTGGTTCATTATCGTATTTAAGGTCTTGACAATCTTCACCAATACTGGCGAATTGAAAGATACGGTTGCCTTTACCGATACGTGTCGGGCCGTTAATAACCACATGGGATTTAATTTCACAGTTATCACCAATAACAACGTTACTTGCAATAAAGGTCCATGGACCTATGGAAACATTTTTGCCAATAACAGCACCGGGTTCGATAATAGCTTGAGGATGAATCATAGTTTAAATCTTCTAATGGATAATTTGTCTTTTGTTACAACGCTCGGCGCGCACACATTAAATCGGCACTACAAACCACTTTGCCATCAACTCGGGCTTCACCATAAAATTTCCACATACCTCTGCGTTCTTTAATAAATTCAACGTGTAAGTGCATGGTATCGCCTGGTAATACCGGTTTTTTAAATTTGGCTTTATCTATTGAAGCAAATAAATACATTTCATTGTCTTCACGCCCTTCGGTGCTTTTAAAGCCAAGAATGCCAGTAGCCTGAGCTAATGCTTCTAAAATCAACACACCAGGAAAAATTGCTAATTCAGGAAAGTGACCGGTAAATACAGGTTCATTAATTGTCACATTCTTTATAGCATGCAACGTTTTACCCGGTTCATGATCAACGACTTTATCCACTAATAACATCGGATATCTGTGAGGGATTAGGGTTTTAATTTCGTTAAGATCGATAGGTTTTTTAACAGTTTCCAAATGGATGTTCCTTTTTGGCTAGTACGGTTAGTCAGCAAGTAACTAACCGCATGCTATATTTTCGTCAGCGTCACCTTGAGCGACAAAAAGACTTTGTCACATTTTACGCATTGGCAGGGCTAATAGCTAGTTTTTCGCGAGTAATTTTTCTAACTCTTTCACTCGTTTAGCTAAACTATCGAGTCGCTTAACTCTCGCATTTGTTTTATTCCATTCCTTATTTGGTGCAACTGGCATACCAGAGGAATAAACACCAGCGTCTTTAATGTCTTTAGTTACCATTGCCATGCCAGTAAAGACACAGTTATCGGCAATATTGATATGGCCGTTAATTCCCACCAGACCCGCTATAGTACAGTTTTTACCAATAACTGTACTGCCGGCAATAACACTACAACCCGCAATGGCGGTGTTCTCACCAACGATAACGTTATGAGCAATTTGAATTTGGTTATCTAAAATAACACCGTCACGAATTTCAGTATTATCAAGAGCACCCCGATCAATCGTGGTACTAGCACCTATTTCGACATGGTTACCAATAATAACACTGCCAAGTTGTGGGATTTTGTGCCACTTATACTGGCCCTTGACTGGCGCATAGCCAAATCCATCTGAGCCAATAACGGTATTGGCTTGAATCAAACAATGATGTCCAATTTCTACTCGATGGTAAATGGTAATATTTGCCCACAGTGTAGTCGCTTCACCAATCTTAACTGCCTGACCAATAAAACAACCAGCACCAATACTAACATTGTCAGCTAATTGGACATCTGATTCAATAACCGCATTGGCGCCAACATTTACATTTTCGCCTATGGTGACATTGTCGCCTATTACAGCACTTGGGTGGATCCCACAAGCAACCTTAGGGGTACTATCTAATAAATTAGCTAATATCGCATAACCCATGTATGGGTTGTCCATAACAATGGCACTCACAGGGCATGCACCTAACGCGTCTGGGGACACGATAACAGCACTGGCCTTGGTAGCACTTAGTTGCTGTTGATATTTACTATTCGAAAGGAAAGCTATCTGCCCCTGAGTAGCATTAGCTAACGTTGCTATGCTACTTATTTGAACCAAGTCTTCTTTTGATTGGTCAAATCCCGTTGGCACTATCAATCTTGCATTTAGCTTGAGTGATATCTCAGCCAATGTATACGTCATATTAGTGCCTCTAACCGCGATTTAACTGTATGATTAACCATAGTAATGATACGTAGTCGCTTAGTTAAGCTTGCTAACATGCTCGACAACAGTATCAGTAATACTCGCAGTAGGTTTAGCATAAACAACAGCCTGTTGAGAAAGTACAAAATCATAATCTTCTTTAACTGCGATGTTATCGACAGCTTGACGTACTAAAGCAATGATTTTATTTGTTTCTTGGTTTTGACGTTGGCTTGCTTTTTCTTGTAAAGCTTTACCTTTTACTTGGTATTCTTGAAATAGAGATTTAACTTTTACATTTAAATCGTCTTTTTCTTTTTGACTCATTAATGAACCATCACGCTTTAGCTTTTCTTGATAATATTTAATATCTTTTTCTAGCTGTGTAATAATCGCTTTTTCGTCTTTAAACTCTGCTTCTAAGCTCTGCATCAATGCCGCTGTTTGCGGTATTTTACCCATCACTTCTTGAAAATTTACTACCGCAATTTTTTGATCTGCAGCCATAGCTGAACTTGCTAATAACATACCTGATGCTGCTACGCCCATAACCATAGTCTTGATAACTTTATTCAATGTTCTTCCCCTTTAATTATTATTTATTACTTGCTATTAATACGGATAAATATTTTAGTCGGACAATATAGCAAGATTAATTTATTTTATGCAGATAAAAACCTACATTTTAAAAATTTAAAATGTTTTTCCGATATTAAAGCTAAAGAATGATGAGTCATCACCCTCTTCTTCTCTAATAGATCTAGCAAAACTGAAAATCATTGGTCCCATGGGTGATAACCACTGGATAGATAAACCCGCAGAACTACGAAAACGGCTTGCATCTGAATAATCATCTATTTTATCATACTCATTCGGCGCCAGATTCTCATAACTTTCCATATTAAATTCTGTATCCCAAACATTACCCGCATCGACAAAAATACTTGTGCGTACGCTATTTGAGAAACTTTCATCTAAAAATGGTGTTGGTACGATCAATTCCAAGCCAGCAAGCGCCATCGCATTACCACCAACAGAACTTTGAGATATGGCAATGGAATCATTATCAGGCCCTAAACAACAGCCTCCTGGGATTGTTTGTGGACTTCTATAAATCGCGCGAGGGCCAATGGTATTGTTTTCAAATCCACGTAAAGTATCTGCTCCACCGGCACTAAAATTCTCCCAGAATGGCAATAATTGGTCATTACCGTCAACCGTTCCATAACCATTAGCATAGCCAAACTGTATACGTGTTAAAAATGACCATTTTTGACTACGTGTTAATGGGAAATAAAATTTAGCATCATAATTTATCTTAAAATATTGTAGATCAGATTTTGGCGAAGTCATTTTTACATTAAGTCGTTGCTGTGAACCTGCCGTTGGGAAGGTACCTCGGTTTAATGTGCTTCTCGATAAACCTGCATTTAAGTCCAACGTTTTAAAAGCTAACTGTCCATCAGGATCATTAGGATCTGCATAGATATCGTAAAAATTTTGAATTTGGTCATACGCTTGTAACTGTGATATTTGGTTATACTTCCAACCGACACCAAAATTTAAGCGGAGATATTCGTTAACAGGAAAACCCCAGTTAACGCCTAAACCAAAGGTTTTATTATTATATTCAACCATGTTGGCATTGCCGGCATCATATTCACTAAAGTATATCTGACCACCAAGCGAAACTGCATCAACGGTAAAGTATGGATCGGTATATGAAACAGTGGCACTCTTTTGATAATAGTTTTTAGCTACATTAAAACCAAGTTGATTACCGGTTCCTAGGAAGTTATTTTGTTGTACACCGGCATTGATACTTAACTTTGTTTCAGAACCATAACCGATACCTGCATTGAAGGAACCCGAGGCTTGCTCTTTAACAGTAAAGTCGATGTCAACTAAATCATCTTCACCCTCTATCTGTTTAGTTTCAAACTCAACTGACTCCATGTAAGGCAATCGCATGAGCCAAGACTTTGAAGACTCAACCACACCATTAGATAACCAAGCACCTTCCATTTGTCGCATTTCTCGGCGTAACACATTATCAGCAGTAACATGATTACCGGTAAAGTTTATCCGATTAACATAAACTCGCTTTCCTGGATCAACTGAAATTGACAGTTTAACGGTATTGTCTTCATCATTAATTTCAGGTCTAGTTGTTACTTTAGGGTAAGCATAACCATAACGCCCAAGGAATTTACTGATAACTTCTTCAGTATAAGTTACCTCAGCGCCGTTATATAATTCACCGGCTTGCAGTGGATTGATAGCACGAATAGTACTTTCAAAACCCGCCATATCACCGACAAAATCAACTTCACTTACTTTATAAGTCTCACCTTCACTCACATTAAGGGCAATATAAACAGCTTCTTTATTAGGGGTCATAGATACTTGAGTAGAGTCAACTTTAAAGCGTAAATAGCCACGATTGAGATAGTAACTGTTTATTGTTTCCATATCTCCTTGTAACGTTTGCTTCTGATATCGATCTTGCGCCATAAAATCCCACCATGGCGAATCATATGTTAGCTCGATTCTGTCCAATATTTCACTATCAGAAAAGACCTCATTGCCGACAATGTTAATTTGCTTGATAGAAGCAGAATCACCTTCTACAAAAGTGAATTCTAAATTGACTCTGTTTCTTGGTAAATGGGTTATCTTAGCGGTAACTTTTGCATTGTATTTACCGACACTATGATAAAAGTTCTCTAAACCCATTTCTATGCCAGAGATAACAGTACGGTCAAGAGTCTCGCCCACCCGTATATTACTGCCATCAAGACTTTCGTTTAACTGCTCGTCTTTAAGATCGCTGTTACCATCAAAAATTATTTCACTTATTGTTTCTCGTTCTCTCACACGATATACAAGGCGATTACCATCACGATAAACCCGAATATCGTTAAAGTGCCCTGCTTGATACAAAGCCTTTATCGATTGTGAAATTCGAAAGTCGTTGAGCTTATCACCCACATTGAAAGGGATATGAGTTAATGCTGCGCCTAAGGCAACACGTTGTAGACCTTTAACTTCGATGTCTTCAACTTGAAAGCTTGGTGCGGCTTGAGCGTTGGGTACTGATGTACCTAATACTACCGGTTGAAGACCTTTAACTTTACTGTCTTCAACTTGAAAGCCTTTTCCAGCTTGTGCATTTTGTGTTGATGCTCCTAGTGCGCCTAATAAGAGGGCAAAGGCAATTTTTTTCATGATCATAA
>Ga0209291_1000893_pt1 | contig 28095 bp, 26 predicted proteins | sample GOMGulsemesocosm_FD_184633 | JGI IMG/M metagenome (GOLD analysis project Ga0209291, IMG submission 184633) | Methane-oxidizing microbial communities from mesocosms in the Gulf of Mexico - GOM9B Gulf of Mexico (SPAdes) (version 2) | ecosystem: Environmental > Aquatic > Marine > Cold seeps...
TACCCAGTGAATTTCGCCGTGCACTGTTAGAGATCAACAAAATAGCCCTATTTAGACTGTGCGAACTATAACAGCGCAGTGAACATAATCCTAGATTCGGCGATTGAATCACGAAAGTAAGCACAAGTTCTTGATGCACCAAGAAAACCAGAAAAAATTCTCATCACCAATGAGGTGACCACTAATTTTTCTGATTTCCTATGCACACAAATTACTTGCACCTCTTTTTCGCGCTCAATCGCCGAATCTAGGATAATATAAAAAAGAGAATAATATGACTCAGACCAATAGTTTCCAGAAATACCTCAATTTAGCTGATAGTCGTTTAGGGACTAAAGTAATCAGTGTCAGTGACGATTGGTTTGCCGATGCAAATCGTATGCTAAACCCAGAGCCCGCCGTTTGGAAAGAAGGCGTTTTTGATGATAACGGCAAGTGGATGGACGGGTGGGAGTCTCGACGTAAACGCTTTGAGGGTTTCGATCACGCTATCATTAAACTCGGTGTTAGCGGAGTTATTAAAGGTGTTGAAATTGATACCGCTTTTTTCACCGGTAACTACCCCCCTTCTGCTTCTATAGAGGGATGTTTTTGCGCCAGTGGAGACCCAACTGAACAGACGCTTTGGCAAGAGATCCTGCCTGCAGTGGATCTCAATGGTGACTCACAACATTTGCATGCGATAGATTCAACCCAAGCGTTTAGCCACTTGCGCTTAAATATATATCCTGATGGCGGTATCGCTCGTCTACGCGTATATGGCACGCCTTTCCACGATTGGTCTGCGCAAGACCCCGAACAATTGTTAGACCTCGCGAGTAGTTTAAATGGCGCTAGAGCGCTGGCTTGCTCCGATGAACACTACGGCAAGATGTCAAATATACTGAATCCCGGTCGAGGCATTAACATGGGAGACGGCTGGGAAACCGCTAGAAGACGAACACCGGGTTACGATTGGGTGATTGTCGAATTAGGGCATGCCGGCGAGATATCACAAGTTTTAATCGACACTTTGCATTTTAAAGGCAATTTCCCCGATAGCTGCTCAATTCAAGGGGCTTTTGTTAAAGGCGGTACGGATGAGCAAATAGAGACCCAGAGCCTTTTTTGGCAGGAGCTATTACCCTCACAAAAACTGCAAATGCACAGTGAACACGAATTTAGCGCCCAACTGAAAAATATTGGGCCTATCAGCCACATACGATTAAATATATTCCCAGATGGTGGCATCAGCCGCATGCGTTTGTTTGGGACTATCAGCACTTCAGCGAGTGATAAACAGTCATGAAAGTGCTCAAGGCTCAGCCTTTGAGCAAAGCGGCTTTTGCACCTTTTGGCGATGTCATAGAAACCGCGGACAGCGATTTCTTTATGATCAATAACAATAACACTCAACGCTTTCATCGTTTGGCTAAAGTTGAGCTATCCAGTGCCAGTGACGATGCTATTATTAGTATTTTTCGAGCCAAAAGCCTTACGATGCCGCTACAGATTAAAATGTTGGAACGCCATCCAAAAGGCAGCCAAGCCTTTATGCCTCTTAAAGGACAGCCTTTTCTGATTGTCGTTGCCCCCGCTGGAGCATCACCGGAAGTTAATGAGGTTCAAGCTTTTCTCGCCACTGGCGAGCAGGGTATTAACTATCATTTGGGCACATGGCACCACCCTATTCTATGCTGCGCTGAGCACGATGATTTTTTAGTTATCGACCGCGCGGGCGATGGTAATAATTGTGATGAGTTTTATTTTGATGACGCCTTGCAGATAATGCTAGACCCGCAATACGCCCTCTCACATTCATCGCCAAAAGATTAAGTTATTAGGAGTAAATATGGACCCGCATTATACCGAGTGGCTAAACTTAGCCATCCGCTGGGCACACATGATTACTGGCGTTGCCTGGATTGGCGCCTCTTTTTATTTTGTATGGCTGGAAAACCATTTAGACAGACGTAACCCTAAAGAGGGTCTTGCTGGTGATTTATGGGCCATTCACGGTGGTGGCATTTACCATCTTGAGAAATACAAATTGGCTCCGCCAAAAATGCCAGAGAACTTGCACTGGTTTAAATGGGAAGCTTATACCACTTGGCTATCTGGTATGGCATTGTTATCAGTCGTCTACTATTTAAATGCAGAACTCTACTTAATTGCACCGGGCTCGGATCTTGACCCACGTGCTGCTATCTTTATCGGCATTGTCAGTTTAGTGGCAGGTTGGTTTGTCTATACTTTCATGTGCGATTCTGCGTTAGGAAAAAAACCCGCATTACTCGGCGCGCTTATCTTTATATTGCTTATTATGGCAGCTTGGGCGCTCTCCTCGATCTTTAGTGGCCGCGGAGCCTTCATCCATATAGGCGCTATTATCGGCACTATCATGGTCGGTAATGTGTTTTTTGTGATTATGCCAGCACAACGTAAAATGGTTGCCTCTTTAGAGAAAGGCGAAACCCCAGATCCTAGCTTACCGGCTAAAGGCCTGTTGAGATCAAGGCATAACAATTACTTTACGCTACCTGTGCTGTTCATTATGATTAGCAATCACTTTCCAAGCACTTATGGCCACGAATATAACTGGGCTGTATTAGCGGCACTCGCCGTGATTAGCGTATTAGTACGCCACTACTTCAATACTCGCCACCTCACTCAAAAATACGCTTGGACGATACCCGCCGCAGCACTGGCAATGATTTCACTGGCTTTTGTTGTTGCACCAAAACCAGTAACCGTAAAAGTGACAACTATCAGCTCTGTCGATAGCCCTGCGGCATCACAGAGCGAACCAGTCGCTGTAACTGATGAACAAGTTAAAGGAAAACAAAAGGTTCCTGCTGATATTGCAAACAATGATGCTTCCGTAAACTTGTATGTGCAGGCAAAAAGCATTATTGACCGGCGCTGCACTGCCTGTCATGCCAGCACCCCTTCAAGCCCACTGTTTACCACAGCGCCCGGTGGCGTCATGTTTGACACGCCTGAGCAAATAAAATTGCAGTCCGCCAAAATATACGCACAAGCCGTTAGCTCTCAGATAATGCCATTAGGCAATATCACTAAAATGACAGCGCAAGAGCGATTGCTATTGGGAGAGTGGATCACTAACGGGGCCAATATTGAATAGGCCCTCTTAGTTTTTATCACCATTAATCTAGAATCGACTATTAAACACCTTTTTATACAGCGTAATTAACAAGTATAAAAAGGTGTAGCGCTTTTACTCAATGAACGAAATTGATTTATCACAATTTTATTTATAATTCATATGTTTGATGCTGACTCATAGCGCTTAATAGCCGAGTTTAGGCTCCATGCTCGCGACCCTTGCGTCACTTTAATGATATTTGGCGAATAGCTATTAATCTGTGAAAACATTAATATCATTAAAGATGTAACCCATGCGCCGAGTCATTTATTGATCCATATCAACTCTTCGTAAACAACCACTGTATCGTCAAACTCAACAATTATATTATTGTTCTAGATCAAGTCAGTGCAGAACTTTAATGATTATACTTTTGTTAGTTAATTACAGAGGAAATTATTATGTTCGGTATAGACCCTTATGTTTTTGAAACACTTTGGCCCAGCCTACTAGGAATTGCTGCAATGACAATTGCTATGGTTTGGGGATTCTTTAAAGCTAAATCGCTTATTTATAAAGATCCGGAGTAATTTTTCCATCACTGTGCGTTTTAACCCACGCACAGTGATTATTTTACCCTTCACTGTCCCTAAATTGCAGTTTTGCCAATCTTTTATAAAGCTCGCACGTTGATAACAACTCTTTATGATTGCCTACAGCAATGATCTCTCCTTGATCCATTACCATGATTTTATCTGCATCTAATATTGTCGCTAAACGGTGCGCTATTATAAGCGTGGTACGTCCTTGCATTAGATGATTTAACGCCTCTTGCACTTTCGCTTCACTTTGCGCATCTAACGCGCTTGTCGCCTCATCTAGTAATAGCACTTTGGGGTCTTTTAATATCGCTCGCGCAATCGCTAAGCGCTGTTTTTGACCGCCGCTTAAACGCACTCCTTTTTCACCGAGGTAACTTTTATATTGATTGGGTAACTGCATAATGAAATCATGTGCATTAGCTGCTTTCGCCGCCTCAATAACCTCAGCTTCACTCGCTTTAGGGTTACCATAACTTATGTTGTAGTGAACATCATTGCTAAAGAGCACGGGCTGCTGAGGCACTAACGCCATTTGATTGCGTAGCTGATGATGATCCATCTCTTTAATATCGACATTATCAAAATGTACCACGCCTGATAATGGATCATAGAAACGCTGGATAAGTTCAAATAAGGTCGACTTACCCGCACCCGATGGGCCCACTAATGCGACAGTTTGTCCCGGTAATATATCAAAATCAATATTTTTAAGTGCCGCTTGTTCAGGACGAGACGGATAATAAAAATTGACTTGGGCCAAACGAATAGCCCCTCTTGAATTAAGTTCGACATCATTAGCTGCCGTAGAGGTTATTTCACTTTCAACTTGTAATAATTCCACTAGCCGATCACTGGCGCCTGCGGCTCTTTGTAAGTCTCCCCATACTTGAGAAATAGTCGATGCCGATGTCGCTAATAAAATCGAGTAAAAGACAAAAGCCCCTAATACACCCGCACTCATATCACCGTCTATAACCGCACTTCCACCTAGCCATAACATGCTTGCCACAGATGAAAACACCAATAACAAAACGGCGGCAATCAACAGTGCTCTCTGCTTGATACGCGCTTTACCTACTTGAAAGGACTTTTCAACTTCATTTGAAAAAGAGGCCCTTTCAAACGCTTCGCGCGAGTAGCTCTGTACCGTTTTAATTTGCTGAATAATCTCTCCGGCATAAGTGCCGACATTTGCCACCGTATCTTGTGTTTGTTTAGACAACTCTCTCACTCTGCGCCCAAATATAAAAATCGGCAATAAAACCACCGGCACTGCGATAAAAACAACCATGGTTAACCGAGCGTCCGTTAACAGCAGCATAACCAATGCGCCAATAAACATTAAGCCGCTGCGTAAAGCCATCGACATAGATGAGCCTATAATGGTTTGTAACAAGGTAGTGTCGGTGGTTAAGCGCGACATTATTTCGCCACTTAAATTGGTCTCATAATAACTGGGATGCAGCTCAACTAAGTGATCAAATACGGCCTTTCGCATGTCGGCGCAGATACGTTCTCCCAGCCAGGATACCAAATAAAAACGAATATAAGTGCCCCCTGCCATGAGTAGCGCTAGCAACAAAATCACTAATGTTGCTTGATTTAATTGGCTATTTGATTGAGCAACAAAACCATTATCAATCATCATTCTTAAACCTTGACCAATAGACAAGGTGATGGCAGCTGTAAAGATCAATGCTAGCATGGCGAGAAACATCGTTTTCTTATAGGGCAACGCAAATGACATAAGGATATTGAGCGTAGACCTCAAATTTTTCTTCATACTATCTGGCTTTTTATCGATAGGTTCTGACTTCATTGAATAAAATTCTCACTAATTATTGCTTTTATGGACTCTTTTTCAATTGAGTTATGCATCGCTGCGTACGGTCGATGGAGAAAGAAAAGGCCAAAAAATCATGGCGCAAGTAAAAGCACGCAATCTTCGGGCTTGCCTAAGATCAATATATGAGGGACTTTATTATCTATTTAAAGTATCTTAGCTAGAATATATTTACGGTATTTCATTGGAGAGGGTTAATGTCGCAAATAGCGTTAGCAAATTTGTCTCTTTCTTCAAGAGCGAACAACTCTTTGAGCTTTGTTAGTCCTGCATTTTTCTATATTTCTTTACTATTTTTTTGCTCTCATAGCTTTGCAAACGACAGCCAGAGTACGGCTGATATTGAAACTGATCAACAGACCTTTATTACCCTGCAAACAATCGCTGAAAATGGCAATGCTACCGCTCAACGCATGATTGCCAGTATGTACGAACAAGGCGACGGTGTCGCTAGGGATATGAGTAAGGCAATTGAATGGTACCGTAAAGCGGCTGTGCTTAATGATGATGTTGCGCAATTCTATTTAGGTTATTTGTACTATCAAGCAATAGGCCTGAAAAAAGATTACAAGCAAGCATTTGTATGGTTTTCAAAGGCAGCGCAACAAGGTAACGCTGACTTCCAATACAACCTTGGCAATCTGTATCGCTATGGGGAAGGTACTGAAGTCGATCTAAAAAGATCCCTTAAATGGTACCACCTTGCCGCTAATCAAGATCAAAGTAACGCGCAGTTTGACTTAGCTTCTCTCTTGGTAGATGGCTTGCTGATTAATCAGGATTTGGTCGCTGCATATGTCTGGTATACGCTTGCCTCTGTTCAAATTGACACGAGTGCGCAGCTGACAATGCTGGCAAGTAAAATGACACGAGAGCAGATAGATACTGCGCAGACTAAAGTTCAAAAGTGGATCACTAAGAACAGACGAAGCTTTCAATAGAAATGAATTAGGAGCAAGCGATACAAAAAGGCTGCCCCTGAGATCTTTATAAAAGCAAAAAAAATGGTAATCCGCAGATTACCATTTATTATATTTAATCTTTCATCTGCTCGATGCGTTGACGCAGAACATCGATGCCCGGCTTGTCTCTAAGTAATTCTTCTTTGCTTAGACCTGTCAGCTCATGTGGAAAGACCAACCATTCATCAGTTTCATATAAATAGAAATCCGGCGTGCGATCTGTCTTATTGTTTTGTGGCTTGAAATAAGGCGTCGCTATTTTAATAATCGGAGTATTACGGCGACACTTACGGGCAAGATCTTCAATAATCTGCGCCACTGAAAGTCCCGAATCGTATACATCATCAACGATGAGTAGCGTATCTTCAGCATTTACATTCTTTGTAATGTAATCTAAACCGTGCACTCTTACGTTAGATACACGTTCTGCTATACCCGTATATGAAGAGGTACGAATAGAGATGTGATCGCACTTTATATCAAAGAAATCTAACAACTCTTGTACTGCGATGCCGACTGGAGTTCCTCCACGCCATACACCCACAATATAATTAGGCTTGCAGCCACTGTCTAAAATCTTCAGTGCTAAATTATACGAGTCATCCAGCAACTGCTGAGCATCAATATATCTTTTTGTCATTTTAATCCTAAAACATTACTAACTTTGCAAGCGTATACTCTGCATAGTTTTATAAACTTAAGTGTGAGTAGCATCTATCTTTCTATTACTCTAAAAAAGCAGCTTTATTCAAGGGTAATAGGAAAAAGCACGATAGATATACGACAGTAGGTTGCCACTCATGGTGTACATTATAACGTTATTCTCCATATTCTCTATTTTAATCGACAAAAACTGACTCAAATGCCCGTTTTTTTGATACTCCAATGACTAGCGGTATTAATATTCACATTTAGATTAACCACCAATTTACCTCTACCCCCATATTATATATATTAACAATCAAAATATTACCCGCCAAAACGGAATTGCATATGTCATCTAAGCTTATTGATTTAGCCTCCCTCACTGCTAACAAACGCGCCTTTCAAAAGCAGTACCAGCAATATCAATCTCAGGCACTAAATCTGGATATGACCCGCGGCAAACCTTGCCCTGAACAATTAGATTTAGCGAATCCATTACTGAATATCCTCAGTGATACGGATTACTTGGATGCCAGCGGTGTTGATTGCAGAAACTATGGGGGGCTCTCTGGTATTAGTGAAGCAAAAACACTTTTTTCGCAGTATTTAGAGGTCTCTGTAGATGAAGTCTTTATTGGCGGCAATACCAGCCTAGGTTTAATGCATGACATTATTGCAAGGGCTATGAGCCATGGCTGTACTGAGTCTTCAACGCCTTGGGCATCACTGGACAAAGTGAAATTTCTTTGCCCTGCCCCTGGTTATGACCGTCACTTTGCAATATGTGAGCATTTCAACATTGAAATGATCACTGTCAATTTACTCGAGAACGGTGACCCCGATATAGAGACTATAGAAGCACTGGTTGCCAATGATCACAACATTAAAGGTCTGTGGTTTGTCCCTAAATACGGCAACCCAAGCGGATTAAGTGTGAGTGACGCTGTCGTCGATAGACTCGCTAGTATGGAATGTGCAGCAGCTGACTTTAAAATAATGTGGGATAATGCTTATGCCGTGCACCATTTAACCTCTGAGCAAGTGACCATCAAGAATTTGTTACAAAGCTGTAAAGAAAGCGCTAATCCTAATCGTGTTTTCACTATCGCCTCTACCTCTAAAGTCAGCTTTGCAGGCGCCGGTGTTGCTGCCATTGGTTGTAGCGCGGATAACATTAGCTGGTTAGAACAACATTGCAGCGTGCAAACTATCGGCTCAGATAAACTCAACCAATTAAGACATGTAAAATTTTTCAAAAACCTAGATGGTATAAAAATGCATATGACAAAACATGCTGCCATCTTGGGCCCAAAGTTTGATAAGGTACAAACAGTATTGAACGACAAGCTTGCAGGCCTTAATATCGCCACTTGGTCCAATCCCAAAGGCGGATATTTTGTTAACTTAGATGTACAAAACGGCTGTGCTAAAAAAGTCGTCGCTATGGCCCGCGAAGCCGGTGTAATTATGACGGCAGCAGGAGCTACATTCCCCTACCAGAACGACCCCAAAGATTGCAATATTCGTATAGCGCCTTCACTTCCGGCTCTGGACGACATTGAATTAGCAATGAACATCTTATGTGTATGCATTGCGCTAGTAACCATCGATAAGCTATCGTCGAGCTAACCCATTAAACTAGACCTGCTCTTAAGCCCTTAATTGCAAGAGCATATAATTGATGATTTAGGCTAGCCTAACGCATCTTTTAATAAAAAAACGACTTGGGATAGGGTTAGCAAAAACCCAAGTCGTCAAAAAGCGATTCCTTCGAAGAAATCATAAACTGTTGTGCCCCAACCGATTTCTCAGCTCGCGCTACTTCCCTTGTTAAATACTACCCTTAAAAATACATTGCAGCGCAGGCAACCCATGCCCTGCAGTCATTTTAATAGTAGTACAAAGATGCAGTTAAACCAATTGATCCCCACAATTAGTTTAAAGATTGAAAGCCTTACATTTATGCGATTTCACTGTAACCAAAACAATTCGAATAGTGGCAAGTCAGTGAAAGCATACGCATTACAATCGTTTAAAGTACTTGTTTCAATGCAAGTTTACGAATGATGTAAAAACTACATGCTAGGGCTGCTATGCCGAAAATTAAATTACCGACTGTATTACCCATAAATACACCCACAGCGCCCATTTGACTAACCCCAAACATAACAAAAGGAACGGTGCCAATACTGGCCTTAGCAAAATTAAACAATGTTGCTAAAATGGGATAACCCAAATGATTAAACGCTGTATTTGCGACAAATAAAAACCCATAAAATATAAATGCAGGGCCTATCCAAATGGCGACAAATTCTATGAATATAATTGCGTTACCGCTAACAGCAAAACCTGTAATAATTAAATCTGTACTCATGTAAAAAATGCTTGCTGCAAGAGCGCAGTAGCCAATGATAAAGATGCAACTACTGTATAAAGTGCTTTTAACTCTACTTAAATTTTGCGCCCCTATATTTTGCGCATAGATAGGGCCGATAGCAGAAGATAACGCAAAAACAACACCAAAAATAACGGGGGTCATACGTCCTGTTATCGTCCAACCAGCCATATAGCTCTCTCCAAACTTTGCTATTTCATAGGTCAGATATGCATTGGCTGATGGAGTAGCTAGTTGGGTAGCCATTGCCGGCAGTGCGATGGGTAAAATTTTCTTTAAATTTTTAATGAAAGATGCAAATTTAAAGTCCGCTGAGAACTGGTATTTTGTATAAATAAAGTACAGCGCACTTAACCCCACACTCACCCTCGCTGCCACTGATGCAATGGCGGCACCTTCAATGCCTAAATCAAAACCGAATATCATGATAGGATCGAGGATAAGGTTAACCAAGGCCCCCAGTAGCATCGTCATCATCGATAGTTTTGGAGAGCCTAGAGCGCGTAGCAAAGCGCCTCCTGACATAGCGATAGCCAAAAAGGGCAAACTTGGGAGTAAAATATTTAAGTAGCGCTCTGCGTGTTCTAAAGCACTACCCGACGCTCCCACGAAATTTAACAATTGCCATTTAAAAAGCCATGTCAGTGTTGCTATAAATGCTGTAAATAAAACGCTGAAGACAAAGTTATCTAACGCTATAACTCGCGCTTGTGATATTTGTTTTTCGCCAATTTTTCGGGCCACTGTTGCCGTCATAGCAATAGACAAAGCGATAGAGAAGCTCATGTTAAAAAACATGATACTTAATGCAAACCCTAAACCTGCAATGATGCTTTGATTATTGAGCAGGCTCAAAAAATAGAGATCAGTCAGATCCACTGCAAACAGTGAAACTAATCCTATTGAGGAGGTAAGCGTTAAAATAAGGACATGCTGCATAATTGAGCCATGCACAAATTTAGCTTCTACCTGATCTTTATGTGTATTCAGAGAACTACCATTATTCTAGAGCGCTATAAAAGGAGGCGAATGATAGCTCAGTTGCAGTGAAGTTTCAGTAGGAAAACAAAGAATTGGGTTTTCAACGGCATTTAATCAACATTTTTGTTAAACAGGAAACCAGCCTAGCTGAACTGATAATAGCGAGAACTAAAATGATGTGAGGCAAACAGACTAATTAACGAATTTAACTTGTCGCTATAGGCTACTCAGGATCAGGGCCCTAGACTCGCCTATATTATCCCCAACAAAACCCTAATAACATTATGGCCTTACAACACCATGGCGGATCGCCATATGCACCAATTCAGAATTATTGGTTAAAGATAGCTTGCGCAAAATATTTGCTCTATGTGCATGTACTGTTTTATTAGATAAGCACATGTTATCTGCAATTTCTGAAGCTTTGCGACCATCTGCTAACAGTGAGAATATTTGTATTTCTCTTTTGGTTAGAATTGAAAGTGGACTTTCTGCTTCTTTCCCCTCTAGCTGTGCTTTAACTGTTGGCGATAGATATTGCTGGCCGCTATCAATGGTTTTTACCGCGGTAATTAGCTCATCAGCAGGTCCACGTTTTGTTAAAAACCCTTTAGCTCCAGCTTTGATTACCGTACTCGGGAATGGTGCTGAATCAAAGCCTGATAACACTAATATTTTAGCGCTTTTATCAAAAGCTAAAATACGTCTAATGGCCTCTATGCCACCATGTGTACTATCTGATGTTCCCTCATCAGAGGGCAGAGATAAATCCATGACAACAATGTCTGGCAATTTTGTTTTATATAAATCGTAAGCTTCCATACTTGATTGCGCTTCGGCGATAACATCAATATCCTTTTCCGAGTTCAAAATTCCTTTAAACCCTGCGCGAACCACTTCGTGATCGTCTACTAACAAAACTTTTATCGTCATTTTAACTACTCAACTCTGAATCCATTAAATGATTAATTTGGCAAATCCGATCAAGCACCTTTATAGGTCTGACTGGTATTTATTTCCAAACAAAACTCTGAAGCTTGTTCTTGATCATTACAATTTGCAGGGTATGCAACAAGTTCATCAGAATAACCTATCACTTTTATCCCCTCTTTCTTGCAGTGATCAAACACTTTTTCCAACGCTTTTATAACTGCCAGCTGTCTGTCTGAAAATTCAACTTCACCATCGGCATCTTCTCTTTTCTTACTAGTGACTTGCTGTAACACGTAGTCATCTTCATCAAGCAATTGAACGGTTTTTCCTATCAATTTTTCTGATATAAGTACTGCTTTAGCTTCATTAAAAACTTCTAAGCTATAACAGTTAACTACGTCTAAAGACTCACAGTTTAGTAATACTTCTTTGATCTGCTCGTTACTGGTTTCTTCTACTAAATCGTATTCCATCAATTATCCCATTCACATAACTGGTGCTACAGCCATCAGATTGAAAAACTTGGCAAAAGTATTTTCTAATAGCTACATATTACTATCGGCCGTTTATTTCAAAACTTGCCAATTGTTCACGAATATTATTATATTTCGCATCTTGTTGAGCTATTACCAATTCTAATCTATGTATTTGTTTCATACTAGATTTTTCAAGTTCTACCAATGCTAGACTGGTTTTGCTTTGTAATAATTCGCTCTTTTGTAAAGCCACTCGTAAGTCGCTATTTAAGCTATCGCACACCTTAAGATCAATTTTTGTTTGGAACAATTGAGTCGTATCTGTATTGGGCTCGCTTTGCTTAGCTAACACTATTTCATGCTGTTTGTTTAGACGCTTTAGCGCATCATTTTCAGCATTTTTTTGAATCAAAAAAGATTCTAGTTCATGAATCTTTTCATTCTGCACTTGCTTACTCGTAATAAGTGCTTCGTTATTCGTCAGCATGCGGTTATTGAGCTGTTGCGCCGACAACAATTTTTCTTGCGCATCAACCAGTTTCTGATCATTGCTCGCATGCTTTTTGGCTAGTTGTGCAGCATGTTCTAATGTTTGCTTTTCTAATAAAGTGTGGGAATAAACGAGTGCTTGATCCCAAAGTTTTGTTGCCGCGCTCAATACTGGCTCAGGTAATGTCGGGTATTCTTCTTGCCTATTGACTCTCTTTGATAGGTTAGCCCACCAAATATTCAATGCTTTGTTAATAGTGGTAATGCTGCCTGTACCCAACACATCGCGTATTGCTTGTTGCGTCGGACGCTGACCACTGGCTAACAAATCATCAGCTGCTCTTTGTACTTTTTCAATCGTGTCTAATTGTCTAGGCATAAAGTAATTCTTATGAGTTTAAAAGTAATACATATGAGTTTAGCCTAGGAGTCTGTCAGACTAAACGCTAATCTACTACGAAAAATCAGAATTTGGCCATATTTCCTGTTTTCTCGCGTTAAATAGCACGCTATCATTCAGCATTTCCCTATGCTCCACCCCTTCGGGGCTAACATGATAAATTGTTCCAAACAATTTATTCGCCGCAAAAGAACAGAAAATCTCTCTCAAATCTACTTTTTCCCGTCACGATCGGTCAAGCCCAACAGGCTTCTAGTTGCGCAACCCTTTCTATCTAATCATTTTCTTTACAAACATCACCACAAATAGTGCTAATGTAAAACTGCCGATAAGCGCTTCTGTTGAGGCTAAAAACCGGCTGAATCCTTGAGGAGTTATATCTCCATATCCCAGTGTTGTAAAAGTAACTACGCTGAAATATAGCGCATCCAAAAAATGACCCACATTATCCATAAAGCTCGCTGAAAGATTAATACGGATAATTTCACCACCATAACTTAAACCTGATAACAGATAAAATAAGCTGTAAATAAAGATAAGCATCAGTGTAAAACCTATGATTCTTAAAGGCTCTTCTCCATATCCGCAAAATAAATCAACTGTCTTGGATAGAATTCTGGCGCTACTGTAATTAGGCAATTGCATTCTTCTGGCAATCATTTCTTTACGAAAGAAGCGACCCGATAAATCAAATAACCCTTCGTCTTCAGTAACCTTTCTAAGATGCCGGTATATTTCCTCTGCCTGCTCGTAGAGGTCGTCTTTCTCTCTATTATCTGAACTTTCTCTGGCGAGTTTTTCTTGGAGAATATCATCCCCCCAATGAATATTTTCTAGTTTTGCATGCTCAAAATTAGCCCCCAACAAGTTACAGTTTTCTAAGTTTGCACAATGTAGGTTGGCATATTGAAAGTTGCTTTTCATCAGTGAACTACCAGAGAAATCGACCATAAAACAATGAGAGTGACTCATGTTAGAGCGATAAAAATCACAATCGATAAACTGATAACCATTCTTGGAATTTCTATTTACTAAATTCACATGACAAAGATCAACACGAGACAACTTAAAATCCCGCATTTCACGACCAGCATGTGCACGTTCTTCTAGGCGGTTTATTAAGTCTGTGCTCTCGTCATATTCACCAACTTGCCAAAATAGGCTGTCTTCTATCCCTATATCATCTTTTGTTTGAATCAACTTTTACTCCCGTCAATAATGAATCTATAAGGCAGCAAGCGCTTATCGGCACTTTTATTAGGAATAAATTCAAAGCCTACTATTCTTATATTTAAGCATAGACACAGATATGAAAATATTCTAATTTAAATCATGTATTTGTATAACCATTCACTATTTACTCAACATCAACATCACACTTTTCATCACTTATACTGCTAACCAGTTCATTGACGATACCTTGGGCTGCTGCAGATAAAGCGGCCCTTTTACGTGTAATGATTCCAACCTTTCTAGAAATAATGGGGGCTTCTATAGGTTTACATATCGCACCCAACTCTCTCATTTGCCTACTACACAATGCTGGTACAATGCCTATGCCCATTCCTGTTGCTGCCATGCGCCCAACCGTCGCCAATTGATGCGCCTCATAGGAAACGTTGAGTTCTATCTTGATTTTTTTCAACTCCCTCTCTATCTGCATTCGCATACTAGATGGGCGCTGTAGTGCTATCAATTCTTGATCATTCACTTGTTGCCAAGTCAATATATCTTCTTTTACTAATGGATGAGAAGGCGCTAAAGTCGCTATAAAATCATCTTCAAATAGCGGTTCAAATAATAGATCTTCAGCATCACCTGGGTCAAAGCTAATGCCTATTTCGACCCGACCTGAGCGGACCATTTCAACGACATCTTCAGCAATAACATCTTGAATGGTAATATTAATGTCCGGATGCCTTTTACGAAATTTTAATAATATAGCGGGTAGCTGATTACCCGCAAAAGATGGCATGCAAGATATGGCAATCTTTCCTCGGTACAGTGAGAAACGACTTTGTATTTCTTCAAAAGCATCATCCCAATCAGTTAACAGGCGAATGGCAGTTTTATAAAAATCTTCACCTTCAGGCGTCAGTCTAAGCGCCCTTGTTGTTCGTACTAATAATTTACCTCCCAGAGAGTCTTCTAAATTTTTAATCGCAATACTGAGTGCCGGCTGTGATAAGTGAACTTGCTCACACGCCTCAGTAAAACTTCTGGTTTTTGCTACGGCAACAAAAGCTCTTAATTGCTTGACTGTAAAATGCGTATTCAATGTTCACCTATACTGTTCACGAAAGGGATATTTACTTATTTAGGTTCCATCCAAAAACAGCTGCCTACGGCCGCGTTTCAAGACGAGAACTATTGCGCATGTTGTATTTGCGCACTGCATATTACATGCTGTAAAACATGTGAATTCTGATATTAAATGCAAAATACTCTCTATTTAGCCTTCGAGTTTAGCAGATATTGCATATTTATAAAGTGCGTTAATATATATCAATATTTTTTTTATTTGATTAATAAGAAGAGTTATTCCAAAATCGATCCATAATCTTAGTACGAGGTATTGAAATGTCTGGTTTTAATAAAGTTGTAGATAGCTATGAAATGGCACTTGAAGGTTTGTCTGATGGAATGACAGTGCTGGCGGGTGGTTTTGGCCTTTGCGGCATACCTGAAAACTTGATCAATGAAGTCAAACGTTTAGGTGTGAAAGACTTAACTGTCGTCTCTAATAACTGTGGTATCGATGGTTTTGGCTTAGGTGTACTCTTGGAAGATAGACAGATAAAGAAAATGATTTCTTCATATGTCGGAGAGAATGCCCTTTTTGAAAAGCAATTACTGGCAAATGAGCTAGAAGTTGAGCTTACACCGCAGGGTACTCTAGCGGAGAAAATGCGCGCTGGCGGTGCGGGTATCCCAGCATTTTATACTGCTACTGGCTTTGGCACTCCTGTAGGTGATGGGAAAGAAGTGAGAGAATTTTCCGGGCGCCAATATATTTTAGAAGAGTCTATCACCGGTGATTTTGCCATTGTAAAAGGCTGGAAAGCCGATAGATTTGGCAATGTCGTTTATCGTCACACTGCACAAAACTTTAACCCACTAGCAGCTACTGCTGGAAAAATAACCGTGGTCGAAGTTGAGGAAATAGTTGAGCCTGGTGAGCTAGAACCCAGTCAAATACACACACCGGGAATCTATGTAGACCGCATTATACTGGGCAGCTTTGAAAAGCGCATAGAACAGCGCACTGTACGTGATTAATAAGCTTCCAATTAACCTGATTTTGTAATAAAAGCTAAGTATGACTAGGAGTAATTAATATTATGGCACTTACTCGTGAACAAATGGCAATTAGAGTTGCCCGCGAATTAGAAGATGGATTTTACGTAAACTTAGGTATCGGCATTCCAACATTAGTTGCCAATTATGTTCCCGATGACATTGATGTTATGTTGCAATCGGAAAATGGTTTACTAGGTATGGGCCCTTTCCCATTAGACAGTGATGTCGATGCCGACATGATCAATGCAGGCAAACAGACAGTCACTGCCGCTACTGGCGCTTCTATTTTTTCTTCTGCAGAATCTTTTGCAATGATTAGAGGCGGCCATGTAGATTTAACGGTACTGGGTGCTTTTGAGGTAGATGTTTTGGGAAACATTGCCTCTTGGATGATTCCAGGCAAACTGATTAAAGGCATGGGCGGTGCTATGGATCTTGTAGCAGGTGCTGACAATATCATTGTCACGATGACACACGCATCTAAGCACGGTGACTCTAAGCTTCTCAGTAAATGCACCCTTCCATTAACAGGTGCTGGCTGCATCAAAAAAGTCCTAACGGATCTGGCCTACCTTGAAATAATTGATGGTGCTTTTGTGCTCAAAGAGCGCGCACCAGGTGTGAGTGTAGAAGAAATCCAAGCGCTGACAGAAGGTAAACTTATTGTTCCTGATCACGTACCTGAAATTGAGTTTTAATTGACAAAACGTGATCAACACATTCAGAAATTGGGGGCTTTATTGTATAAATTAATTTTTTTTGTGCCTGTCGAAAATTGTGAGTCAGTAAAGCAAGCCATTTTTGAGACCCAAGCAGGCAGTTTAGGCAATTACGCTAATTGCTGCTGGCAAACCTTAGGTGAGGGAGAGTTCATCCCCACCGGGTTTGCAGCTCCTCATATAGGCGAGATAAATAAAGTCCAAAAAGTGCCAGAGTATCGTGTTGAAATATTATGCACGCAAGAGAATGTAGAGCTAGCAGTAAAAGCTTTAATAACACACCACCCTTACGAAAAGCCCGCTTTTGAAGTGTATGAACCACTCGCAAAGTATTTTGACTTTTATACAAAATAATTTTTCTGGTTCGTTGTATTACTTGACAAATGAACACTGTATAGAACAAAAAAACATTGGCAACAGGCTCAACGGGAGTCAACGTATAATCAGGATCTGCCAAATAGCGAAATCAGTGAACCACTCTTATTACACCTCCCTGAATTCACTATTTAGCGTATCCCGATATTTACGCCCCCCCCTTTCACTGCTCGACGAAAGATGTGTTAAGCTGTCCACGCAAAGGCTCATCATTAGAGCTTAGATAAAGCCGTAACTTTGACGAACTTAGCAATATCCAACTCAAGCAAGAAAAGGAATTTCTTTTGTTAAATATATTAGAGCCTAGTTCTAATAGCGTTGCTGATTTATTAGTCGAGCAAATTCGCCATGACATACTCTTTGCAATACTTCCCGTAGGCTTGATCTTATCAACCAATTTTTTAAAAAAGCAATATGGCGGCAGCCCTGCTTACCTAATTGAAGCCTTACAAAAACTTAAACAACAAGGTTTTGTCACTCTTAATGATCAGCGTAATTATCAGGTAAGCAAAGCCAGCAATGAAAACTCGCAATGTATTATCCAAGAGCGCGTTAAACTTGAATCTATTGGCTTAGAAACATCCATTAAACACGGCAACATTCATTGGTATGCAATGGTTTTGAGCGCTCACAACAATTGGCTTGATAGCTGTGAGTGCACACGACAAGCCCCCCAATATGCAGCCGTTGATTTTGAAGAAAACATTAAACTGTTTCACCAAAAATTAATCAGCGCTTGTGGCTCAACTTCTCTAATGTCTCAGCAGGACAAGCTCTACCAGCAAACAAGAGCTTTAAGAGTAGCTATTTTGCAATCACCTGATACCAACCTTGAAGAATACGCGCTAATTGCAAAAAAATTAATGACCCATATATTGGCAAAAGAAATACAACCGTCATTAACAGCACTTGAGAAGCTGATTAATTTCATATAAAAAGGTAGGATTAGCGCTCTATTTATTACCTCTACTATTTTTATGACTCTAAAAAAAAGCACAGCTAACAAACCTAAATTGCATCCTAACAACCTGCATAATGATCATTATGATTTTGCGCGCTTAGAAGAAAACCATCCACTATTAGCACAGCATACTTATCAATTAAGAGGAAGAACAACCCTGAATTTTTCTGACTCAGACGCTGTTATTCAACTCAATTGTGCGCTGCTTAAAACATATTATAAAATAGAGCACTGGCAGATTCCCGATGGTTATTTGTGTCCACCTATCCCAGGTAGAGTAGACTATATCCACTATTTAGCGGATCTTTTACAAAGAACATACCCAGATAACTCTATTAATTCGCCCAAAATCACCGTTTTAGATATCGGCACAGGCGCGAGTTGTATATACCCGATCTTAGGTCAAAGGTGCTATCAGTGGTCATTTATTGGCAGCGATATTGATCCAATCTCAGTCAACACAGCCAAACAAATAATTGCTGCTAACAGAGGGCTTGCCAAACGCGTCAAAATCAAACAACAAAAGAGCTCTTCTCATTTTTTTGAAGGTATACTCGATAGTCAGACTAAAATTGATCTAACAATGTGCAACCCCCCATTTCACAGCTCTTTAGAAGAAGCTTTAAGTGGCAATAAAAGAAAAAGAGACAACCTACAAAAGAATCGGCAGCACAACGTGCCAAAAACAGTCAAAAATTTAAATTTTGGGGGTCAACAAGCCGAATTATATTGTCAAGGTGGTGAGCTTCAATTCATAAAATCGATGATAAATGAAAGTAAACGTTTCGCTCATCAAGTTCTTTATTTCAGCACCTTAGTATCAAAAGCTGATAACCTAAATGCGATAAAACACGCCTTAGAAAAAGTAAACACAGTTGATATTCAAATCGTCAAAATGCATCAAGGCAACAAAACAAGTCGCTTTGTCGCCTGGTCATTTTTAGGCGTCGAACAAAGAAAAGCCTGGAAAAAGATAGATTTGGCAAAAAGATAAACTGATTTATTCTATCCCAAGACTCATTAATGATGGTAGGTGTTATAGATTTAACAATAGCACTTATTTATCTTATATTCATTTTGTTGTAGCCTCGTTTTTCACACCTAGCAAGGTATTCAACAATGTTCTCTATTGAGATAGATAAACATGTCAGTGTGCTTTTCTTGCACCATAGATTCAAAACTGATTTCTATAAATTATACAAAGGCAACAAATTACAGTTTTCAAAGTGGTTCGGCTGGCCTTCAGAGAGCGACAGCCCTAGCTATTTCGAGGCTTTAATCAAAGACGGTTTATATGACTACGCTCGCGGTAAAGCTGTTCACTGCGGTATCAGCTTCGATGAGCAAATGATCGGCTATATTGGGCTAACCAACATTAATTATGAATTGAATAAAGCTGAACTACGCTTTCTAATAGCGCCTGAATTTGAAGGACGCGGCATAATGCACAAGGTATGCACAAAAATAATTGCATACAGCTTTGATTTTCTCGCGCTTGAAAAGCTTGAAATGTCTATAGCCACTGAAGACTTAGCAAGTCGTAAAGCCTGTGAAGCTTTAGGTTTTCAACTAGAGGGGATTCTCAAGTGTGCTGACAACATTAAAGGAAAACTGATTGACCATGCCAGATACGGTTTATTAAGATCCAATTACCTAATATTGAAGTAAAAAATACTAACTTTTGACTTAGTTATGCATTTTATCATTTAAAAGCGATTGTAAAGCCCTACTTTGACGATCATAATCTTGACTCAAAATTGCTGTACCTTTGATTGGATTAATTATGTCTAAAAAGATAAATCTTGGCGTCATTTTTGGCGGCCGCTCCGCTGAGCACGAAGTCTCCTTAATGTCTGCAAAATCCATTGTAGCTGCCGTTGATAAAGAAAAATATAACGTACATTTAATTGGTATCACTCATACTGGACAGTGGCTTTATGCGCAGAACGATCAAGCAGCCTTAGATTACAAAAGCGTGGATGAGCAACAGTTACTTGAAACCAGTATTGATTTCTCTAACGCTAGCGCAACTTTGATCAATAATTCTCCAGACAAACGCGGAGAGACGCTCGCCCAATTAGATGTTGTGTTTCCAGTCCTTCATGGCCCCTACGGTGAAGACGGCACCATCCAAGGCTTACTAGAGCTATCAAATGTCGCCTATGTCGGCTGTGGTGTTGCGGCCTCCGCGATCGCTATGGATAAAGCCCTTGCCAAGAATGCATTTAAAGCAGCGGGTCTGGCGCAAATGGAATATCTTGTTTTTAACTACACAAAATTTGACACTGATCCTGTATTAATCGTCACTGAAATCGAAGCGGCACTAAAGTATCCTGTCTTTATTAAACCTGCAAACATGGGTTCAAGCATAGGCATCTCAAAAGCGAGCAACCGTGCTGAACTAAAAGCTGGGTTACAAGAAGCTTTTAAATATGACAATAAAATTGTAGTTGAACAAGCTGCTGATAATTGCTCTGAAGTCGAATGCGCAGTTTTAGGCGAGCGCCCTGTTAGAGCATCTGCTGTTGGCGAAATAATAGCCGGTAAAGAGTTTTATGATTATGAGACGAAGTACTTTGATGGTAAATCAGAAACATTAATACCAGCCTCGTTGCCTGAAGCTGTTATGAAGAAAGTACAAGAAGCATCTCTGGTTGCGTTTGAAGCTATTGACGGCAGCGGCCTATCACGCGTTGACTTTTTTGTTCACAAAGAGAGCCATGACATTTACATCAACGAAGTAAATACCATGCCAGGTTTTACCCCTATTAGCATGTACAGCAAATTATGGAATGCCAGTGGTATCGAATACTCAGACCTTATTGATAAACTGATCAATGTTGCGCTGGTAAGACATCAGCAAAAATCGCGTTTATCTCACCACTCGTCATTATAATTTCAAGGAATTAGATAGAGATGATTTAGGCTACACCTAATTCATCTCTGTTCACGTTCTCTTAGCCACCCAACTCGGCTTAAATACTTATAAGATGCATTATCTTTAGATGAATTAGGCTACGCCTAATTCATCTCTATTAAAGTACTTATTGAACGGCTGTTAACGGCTCAATATGCTTTAGAAACTTATCTGCGGATAATAAACCCACAGTTTGCATATGACTCATCAGTTCGCCCTTAGCGTCATAAAAAACTAATGAAGGTGGGCCCAGTACTTGGTATTTTTTAAGTAACGCCCGTGCATCATCATTAAAATCCGTCAAGTCAACTTTAATTAACCGCATCTTTGATAATTTTTTCGCGACAGCCTCTTCCTCAAACATTAGCTCCAATTCCACACAAGAAATACACCAATCAGCGTAAAAATCCAACATTACCGGCACATTCTCAGCTTTTGCCTGGGCTAGTATCGGCGTTATTTGTGCGAGTGCTGTGACTTTAGTGAAGCTGTTATTACTGCCATGTTGAACATTGTTAGTGATGCTCAATCCCTGTAAAGGCTGAACAAATCTCGCATTACCAACAAACACGCCAATTAATAAGCTTAATCCGTAAACTAAAAACACTAACCCAATGCCTTTAAAGAGTTTGGCCAGAGCGTTATCCTTTTCTTTTAGCGGCGCAAAAGCGCCAATGAAAATAGCACTTATGATAATGGTGATTGCACTTAAAAGCTGAGTAATTTCGATGCTCACTACTCTATCTAGCATGTAGATTGCCATAAAAATAAGCACTACACCGAACGCTGCTTTAATGCGAGTCATCCAAGCACCTACCTTAGGTAGAAAATGCCCTGCTGAAACCCCGACCAGCAATAGTGGAACCCCCATCCCAATACTTAATGAGAACAGAGCAAGTCCGCCCAGAACAGGATCTGCACTTTGTGCAATATAAATTAATGCACCTGCCAATGGCGCAGCCATACAAGGCCCTACGATCAATGCAGAGAGAACGCCCATAATCGCCACACCTATATAATTACCGGTGCGTTGATTGTTACTCATAGACGTCAGCTTACTTTGCAGTACGGCAGGTAATTGCAGTTCATAAAAACCAAACATCGACAGTGATAGCAGCACAAAGACAATACTAAATACGACAATAATCCAGGTCGCTTGTAACAAGGCCTGCAAATTCTCACCAAACATTCCAGCCAATACACCGGCCACAGTATAGGTAATAGCCACCGATAAGACGTACACCAAAGTCAGGCTAAATGCTTTACCTCTGGTCACTTGCTTTCCTTGGCCAACGATAATGCTGGAAATAATAGGGATCATTGGCAATACACAAGGCGTTAAAGAAAGCGCCAATCCTGCGACAAAAAATACGCCCATTATCCAAGCCAAGCTTCCCTCGCTGAGCAATACACTGAAATAATCTTGCTCACTCAATACGGCAGAGTTTTCTGTGGCCCCCACTACTGGATCAACTGTATTGTCAGCAACTTCGCTCTGCGCTGGGAGAGCAATGTTCAACATTTTACTCACCGGAGGATAACAAACCCCACCGTCCCAGCAGCCCTGATATTGAACTCTCAGATCAATAAAACCTTGTTGCTTATATTGTTCAATATTTAGCACGATTTCACTGCTGTGATAATAGACGTTTACTTTGCCAAATAATGGATCCTCTTTTAATTTGCTTTTACTACGACTGACTTCTACGACGTCTTTATCTGCTATAGTAAACTTCATTTTATTATCGTATAGATAATAGGCATCGAGAATATCCCAGCGCAAAAGCAACTGGTTATTTGGCAAAATCTCACTCGAAAGTGTAAACACTTCATCTACAAGTCTTGGGTCTTGTGATTCACTCTTACCAAATAGTCCTGCGTTTACAGTGACTACCTGCAATATAAAAAACAACGGCAGGACAATTTTTACGATCTTACTTCGAAAAAGCTTAAACAAGACATACTCCAACTTATTAATACAACAACACCTTTCATTGACTTTTTAAACCGCACTTAGTTCTATGTAACTCTCAATGGGACTGTATTTTCCCAATACAAAACCGCTACATTCTAACGTGAGTTAAAATTTGTCGTTACTGTTATTACGTAACCAAGGCATTATTTAGATTCGAATTTTTTAAGCTTTACCAAAAATATCTAACATCTATGACAATCGCGCGGCAATAAGTCTTTTTTTAACCATAATTGGATAATTAGCGTTAAAGTGACTTATCCCGTTCCATCTTTTATGTTAAAAAGGTTGTCCTTATAAACATAAATAAAGATAAAGCTGCGAAGCTGTTATATCCGCGTAGGACGCACGAGCCAATGAATAATAACCAAGTAGATAATTTAAATGTAGACTCTTTTTCAGTACTTATCACACCTCAAGGTTTGAAAGAAAAACTACCGTTGAGTAGCGCTGCAAAGAATGTAATCACCGAGGGCCGTGAGGTCATCCGCAATATTTTAGACGGTTCTGACAAACGTCTATTCGTAGTAATAGGCCCCTGCTCTATACACGATACAGCTGCCGCTCTCGATTATGCCAAGCGCCTTAAGGCGCTTTCTGAAAAAGTACAAGATTCTATCTATATCGTTATGCGCGTATATTTTGAAAAGCCAAGAACAACCGTTGGCTGGAAAGGTTTAATTAACGACCCAGAACTTAACGATTCTTTTCAAATTGAAAAGGGACTGCATATTGCGCGTAGATTATTACTCGATATTTCAGAGCTTGGCCTTCCGCTCGCCACTGAAGCGCTTGACCCTATCTCACCACAATACCTGCAAGATTTAATTTCTTGGTCTGCTATTGGCGCACGTACAACAGAATCTCAAACGCACCGTGAGATGTCATCTGGCCTTTCATGTGCTGTGGGTTTCAAAAACGGGACGGATGGCGGCCTTGCCGTCGCCACTAATGCTTTACAATCAGTGAGTCACTCTCACAGCTTCTTAGGCATTAACTCCGGCGGTGAAGTCTCTATCATTAAGACCAAAGGTAACCAATACGGACACCTTGTTTTAAGAGGCGGCGGCGGAAAGCCAAACTACGACATTGCCAATATCTTGCGCAGTGAACAAGCGCTTGAAAAAGCAGGTCTTAAAACCAACATCATGGTTGATTGTTCTCACGAAAACTCTTCCAAAGACCCTGCGATGCAACCTTTAGTGGCCAAAAACATCAGCCATCAGATATTAGAAGGTAATAAATCAATTGTCGGCTTGATGATCGAATCCAACATCGGATTTGGCAACCAGAAAATGACTGCCGACCCTGCAGATCTCGAATATGGCGTATCCATTACGGATGGTTGCATTGACTGGCAGCAAACTGAAGACTGTTTACTAGAGATGCATAACAAGCTTAAAGATATCCTGCCAACTCGCTGATTTCAAAGCACTTGTAAATTGTTCGCCAGCTATGATTCGTTGTAGCTGGCGTTTGTTTTTATGATATTCTGTGGTTATACCCCTATATTTTAGCCCTTACCATTTCTTGGCGGCTTCAAGATCTGACTGCTTCTGCTCTACCCATGATTCTTGCGATTCTACTGCCTCTTTTTTCCAGAAAGGCGCCTCTTTTTTAAGATAATCCATAATAAATTGGCTGGCTTCAAATGCCGCGACTCTATGCGCGCTTACCACACCGACAAAAACAATATTATCATCTACGTGCAAGCGCCCTACTCGGTGAATCACCGCAACATTATCAAGCGGCCAACGCGCTCTTGCCTGAAGCACAATATTTGTTAAGCATTTCTCCGTCATGCCAGGGTAATGCTCTAGAAACATGAATTTCAAATCATTTTGAAAACTATCCCTCACCAACCCTGTAAAGGTAACAATGGCACCATTGCTCGCCTCTCCTTGCTGCAACCATTTAAACAACTCATCATGAGAAAAATTTTGTGTTTGTACTTTGATTAAATCTTGGGACATGTCGCCAACCTAAAATGTTATCTAACTATTTTGTTAATTATATTAATCGATTACACTACCTTGTATCCACAGTTACTTGCAGCACACTTGAGCTTTTCTTATAGCACCTAGCCATATATTGCACCCAATTGCTCACGCTCTAACTTGCTTGTTGATTTTACGACTTTTCTTGCTCAATCGACTGAACAGACCAGTACCGCAATCAATTTAAAAAAGCCGGTAAAATCTATTAATTGCGTTATCATCACGCCATGCAATATACAAACTAGTAGGCTGCCCCAATACAGACTGACCGACTGCGAACAAAGTTCTCGGACAGCCTCCTAGATAAATACTTGTCCGTATGGATAAAAAATAAGAGAATCTCAGAAAGTGATGGCTTTAAACACGATTTTTATTTTTGTCAGTGTATTTTAGCCAATTATCTTATTGAGTTACTTTAGATCAAAAGACAAAAGCGCTACTATAGCAACCTAAATTTTAACTGGTGTAAACGGTTTTAACCGCCCTCCTTTAAATTCTCACCCTGTATTAAGAGTTAAATCAGATCAATGAACAAGCAAATAGATAACAGTGATACAAAAGTCATCGTCGGAATGTCTGGTGGAGTCGATTCCTCAGTTTCAGCCTTACTATTGATGCAACAAGGTTATCAAGTTGAAGGGTTGTTCATGAAAAACTGGGATGAAGATGACGGCACTGATTACTGCACCGCGATTGAAGACCTTAAAGATGCTCAGTCTGTTTGCGACAAGCTAGGCATCAAGTTACATCAAGCAAATTTTGCCGCCGAGTACTGGGACAATGTTTTTGAGCACTTTCTTGAAGAGTATAAAGCAGGGCGTACACCAAACCCGGATATTCTTTGTAATAGAGAGATTAAATTCAAAGCATTTCTTGAATATGCATTAGAGCTTGGTGCTGATTTTATCGCAACAGGACACTATGTAAGACGCAAAGAGACCCTTGATGCCCAAGGTAATGCGCAAGTACAGATGCAAAAAGGCTTGGATGACAACAAAGACCAAAGCTACTTTCTGCATCAAGTAGGAGAGCAAGAGCTTGCTAAAACACTATTCCCTGTCGGCGAGCTGTTAAAACCCGCAGTGCGTGTATTGGCGGAAGAAAATGATTTAGTTACACACAACAAAAAAGACAGTACTGGTATTTGCTTTATTGGCGAAAGACGTTTTAAAGACTTTTTAGCGCAGTATCTTCCCGCACAACCTGGGAAAATAGTCACCCAAAAAGGTGAAATTATTGGCGAGCATGCAGGCCTTATGTATTACACCATCGGTCAACGCCAAGGACTATTAATAGGCGGGCTTAAGGATTACCCGGAAGACCCGTGGTTTGTCGCAGGCAAAGACTTAGACAACAACCAATTACTCGCAGTACAGGGCAAGCAACACGATTTACTCTTTACTAACTGGCTGACAAGCTCTGATATCTTTTGGATCAACGGTGAACCAAGCACACTTAAAGCCGGTGAATCATTTACTTGCATGGCAAAAGTTCGCTATCGTCAAGATGATCAGGAATGTAGTATCCAGCCTTTAGCGCAAAGCGGTTATAAAATCACTTTCAAGCAACCACAGCGCGCTATCACTGCAGGACAGTCTGTTGTCATATATCAAGATGATATTTGCCTTGGTGGCGGCGTTATTGAAACGACTGGGAAATAACATCTTTCAGATTTTATTCGGAGAAAGTACGCATGTCTAGATCGCAAGATGAGCAAGCTATTGCAATAGCAGCCATGTTTCAAGCAGCCTCTTTAGTGGATCAAATTGCTACTAAAGGCATGATTTCACAAAGCAGCTTTGAAGTATCTATCAATAGCTTATTTGCGCTTAACCCAGAAAACACTGAACAAATATTTGGCGGTCAACGCTTTCTCACCAGTAATTTAGGGCTGGGCTTTAACGCCGTTATCGATACGCTTGAGAAAAATCGAAAAAGCAATTCCGCCAATATCACTAACTACGTTTTATCGATGATTATGCTGCAGCAAAAGCTGGCTAAGAATGATCAAATGCTGGCTTTAATGGCAAAACGCTTACAGGAGATCAGCGATAAAAATGATCGGTTTTATTCTTTTCAAAACACAGATAACACTGAAGAAACAAACTATACCCACCCCAATATTGTCGCGGGACTAGATGGACTATATCAAGACACTATCAGTACTTTTAGCTTTAGAATTAAAGTTCAAGGTGATCCTAGGCATTTGCAAAACAAAGAGAACGCAGCAAAAGTACGCGCTTTATTGCTCGCCGGTATACGCGCGGCAATTTTATGGCGCCAAGTGGGCGGCAAGCGTTGGCAATTACTGTTTTTTAAATCTCGCATTAAACACAGTGTCGAAAAGATACTAGGTTCCCGTTGATTTAAGGCCACGCCAAATAAATTCAGCTTAGCTGCGATCCAAGATCTACGCCAAGCTACACGCCGACATTAAATTACTATATAATGTCGCACAAAATTTCTAACCGATTACAGCGAGAACATTCATGGAACTTTCTGCACTATCTGCGGTTTCCCCTATCGATGGGCGTTACAACAGTAAAACTTCTGCTCTGCGTCCTATTTTTAGCGAATATGGTCTAATCCGCAACCGTGTTACGGTTGAAGTAAGATGGCTACAAAAACTTGCACAAACAACGCTAATCTCTGAAGTTCCACCTTTCTCTGAGACAACTAACCAGCTTTTGAACGATATCGTCGACAACTTCAGCGAAGTTGATGCGCTACGCGTAAAAGAGATAGAAAAAACGACCAACCACGATGTTAAAGCGGTTGAGTACATGATCAAAGAAAAGTTCGCTGATAATCAAGAACTGCAAGCGATCAATGAGTTTGTACACTTCGCCTGCACATCAGAAGACATCAACAATTTATCTCATGCACTCATGCTTAAAGAAGGCATGGATGTTATGCGTCCAGTGTTGGTACAGTTGCAACAAGAAATTGCGCAGCTCGGTAGAGACTTTGCAGCTCAGCCTATGCTGTCTAGAACGCACGGTCAAACAGCCTCTCCGACCACTGTCGGTAAAGAAATGGCTAA
>Ga0209291_1000896_pt1 | contig 28049 bp, 24 predicted proteins | sample GOMGulsemesocosm_FD_184633 | JGI IMG/M metagenome (GOLD analysis project Ga0209291, IMG submission 184633) | Methane-oxidizing microbial communities from mesocosms in the Gulf of Mexico - GOM9B Gulf of Mexico (SPAdes) (version 2) | ecosystem: Environmental > Aquatic > Marine > Cold seeps...
GCGGAAGAAGTATCGCTGAGTATTTGGGTATTGACGGCGGTCTTTGTTGCTAAGCTTGCTTGGATGTAACTGATAACACCGTTTGATAACAGCTGGGCTAACTAATTCGTTAACCCAGCTGTTTGACTGATTCGTTAATAAAGCCTCGTTTGTACTTCCATGTTTATGGATGTATTAACGGGGCTAACTGCGTTTAAGCATGCGGTTTACGGCTTATACTAACGCCAGACCTGCTAAGGTGCTGTTAATTGGTGAGTATTGTTTGGCATGGCACTACTGGTAGGAGATATAAAAAAGGATAAGTCCTGGTTGCAGGCTTATCCTTTTAGTGTTTGTTATGGCCATTTAACAGGACCTATTCATTAGGACCTATTTATTAGGGCTTATGTACGATGGCAGTATTTGATGTTGCTATCATTCACCTGTGATCAAATTTGCAGACTGAACCCCGCGTATGGCACACAACTCATCAAGCTCAGATAAATCACCACTGATACCGATTGCGCCGAGTAATTCTTGCTCGCTGTTTTTAATTAAAATACCACCTGCGACAGGCAGTACATTACCATCTGCGAGCGCGGTAACTGCGGTCATGAAAGCAGGGCGCTGTTCTGCATCTGTGGCTAATTTACGTGACGAGCAACCCATGGCAAGAGCCCCCCACGCTTTTGCTGATGCGATCTCTGGTCGCATCATGCTCGAGCCGTCTTGGCGCTGTAATGAAATCAATTTACCGCCGCTATCTAAAATCGCCACAGTTAACGGTTTACTATTTTCTGTTACCCCTGCATTGAATGCACCCTGGGTGATGGTTAAGGCTTCTTGTAGTGTTAAATTCATGCATTTCTCCAAATTAATGCTGTGTTATTTGTTAATCAATTAAGATAAATATCTTCAATCCAAACCTTCGCACTACAGCCTGCATTGCATGATCCTGTCGGTATTTATTGAATCAAGAATCAGTGGGTAAATCAGGATTGTTTCATTGATTGTATACATTTATTTTTATTATTGACTTACATATAGCGACAAATTTACCTAAATGTAAACAAATTTAACTATTTTTAAACTTAATGATTTTTTATTTTAACGCATTTAAAACATGCGTTTAACTCTATCTTGTTGATATTCATTGGCTATTTGCTACAGGGTGTCTTGTTTGTGATTTTTAATGTTTACACTCTGTTGTATTTTTGTAAATAGACACTTGATTGTTAACATTGTTGAGGTCTAGAATACAATTACTCGCTAGATTGTGTGCAATCGTATATGGAGATTTGAAATGACTAAGATGAAAGCAATAGAAGCTGCAATAGAAGTAATGAAATTGGAAGGGGTTGATATCGCGTTCGGTGTACCGGGTGCAGCAATTAATCCTATGTATGCAGCAATGAAAAAAGTTGGTGGTATTGAGCATGTGTTAGCACGTCACGTAGAAGGTGCATCGCATATGGCTGAAGGTTTTACCCGTACTAATACCGGTAATATCGGTGTTTGTATTGGTACATCTGGACCAGCTGGTACAGATATGATCACTGGATTGTATTCTGCATCGGCAGACTCTATCCCGATCTTATGTATTACTGGTCAAGCACCACGTGCCCGTTTACACAAAGAAGATTTTCAGGCCGTGGATATTGCGAGTATCGCAGCTCCAGTAACCAAATGGGCAACGACAGTATTAGAGCCTGCACAAGTACCGCGTGCATTCCAAAAGGCATTTCACTTAATGCGTTCAGGCCGCCCTGGACCTGTGCTACTTGATTTACCGATTGATGTGCAACTAGCTGAAATTGAATTTGATATCGACAGCTATGAACCGCTTGAAGCTTACAAACCACAAGCGAGCCGCGCACAAATCACGAAAGCATTAACCATGTTAAATGCGGCAGAAAAACCGTTATTGGTGAGTGGTGGTGGTGTTATTAATGCTGGCGCAGCTGAATTACTGCAGAAATTTGCCGAAATCACCGGTATTCCTGTGATCCCAACGTTAATGGGCTGGGGTTCTGTGCCTGATAATCATGAATTAATGGCGGGTATGGTTGGTCTGCAAACGTCGCACCGCTATGGTAATGCCAACATGTTAGCGTCGGACTTTGTGTTTGGTATTGGTAACCGCTGGGCGAATCGTCATACCGGTTCTGTGGATGTTTACACCAAAGACCGTAAATTTGTGCATATCGATATTGAACCTACCCAGATTGGCCGTATTTTCTGTCCTGATCTTGGCATCGTATCGGATGCTAAAGCTGCACTGGAGCTATTGGTTGAAGTCGCTACTGAAATGCGTGACGCAGGTCAGTTACCGGACCGTTCAGCATGGATCGCAGAATGCCAAGAGCGTAAAGCAACGTTATTACGTAAAACTCATTATAAAGACGTGCCAGTAAAACCAATGCGCGTTTATGAAGAGATGAATAAAGTATTCGATCAGGATACTTGTTATGTAAGTACTATTGGCCTGTCACAGATTGCCGCTACGCAATTCTTACACGTGTACAAACCGCGTCATTGGATCAACTGTGGTCAAGCAGGACCATTAGGTTGGACTATTTCTGCAGCATTGGGTGTTCGTGTTGCTGATCCTAAACGTCCAATTGTGGCAATTTCAGGCGATTATGATTTCCAATTTATGATCGAAGAATTAGCGGTAGGTGCACAGTTTAACCTGCCTTATATCCACGTTGTAGTGAACAATTCTTACCTTGGTCTGATCCGTCAAGCTCAACGTCAATTTGATATTGATTACTGCGTACAGCTGGCGTTTGATAATCAAAATGCACCAGAGTTAGAAGGTTATGGTGTTGATCACGTTGCCGTTGTTGAAGGTTTAGGTTGTAAAGCAATCCGTGTTCGTCAACCAGATGAAATTGCCGGAGCATTACGTCAAGCGCAAGAATTAATGGCTAAACATAAAGTACCAGTAGTTGTTGAAATCATTCTTGAACGTGTAACGAATGTTGCTATGGGTGTAGAAATTGACGGTGTTAATGAATTTGAAGCATTAGCTGAAGGTCAGGATGACGCGCCAACCGCTATTACGTTTAATCAATAGTTACTAACGACTCACTAATAATTGATTCATAAAAAGGAGGTTTTGATGCCAAAATTAGCGGCTAATTTATCCATGTTATTTACTGAAAACGAATTTCTGGATCGCTTTGCAGCAGCCAGTGAAGCGGGATTTCATGGCGTAGAATATTTGTTTCCTTATGCGTTTGATGCAGCTGAGATAAAGCAGCGATTAGAGCAATATAATCTCGAGCAGGTATTGTTTAATTTACCTGCGGGTGACTGGGATGCCGGAGACCGTGGTATTGCTACGGATCCTAGCAGAGTCAGCGAGTTTCAAGCTGGTGTGTTTTTAGCGATTGAATATGCGCGCACTTTGAATTGTACCCAATTGAACTGTTTGGCGGGTATTCCTCCAGAAACGGTAAGTGCGCAGCAAGCTCACGAGACGTTTGTTGCGAATCTACAATTTGCGGCGGCAGAACTGGCGAAAGCTGGGATCAGCTTAGTGATTGAAGCGATTAATACCCGTGATATTCCGGGCTTCTTTTTAACCTCGACGGCGCAAGCGCTAGCGGTGATCAAAGAAACCGAAAGCACTAATATCCGCGTGCAATATGATATCTATCATATGCAGGTGATGGAAGGGGATATTGCGACCACATTAAGTAACAATTTAGTGCAAATTCAGCACGTGCAATTAGCTGATAATCCTGGTCGTCATGAGCCGGGTACTGGTGAACTTAACTATCAATTCTTGTTTAAACACTTGGATGATATTGGTTACCAAGGTTGGGTTGGCTGTGAATATAAGCCAGCGACGACGACTGCGGCAGGACTGCATTGGTTACATGATTTTAACCTAATTTAATTAAATCTAACCTAATCTAAGGACAGAATAATGACAACAATTGCATTTATAGGCACTGGCATCATGGGGAAACCTATGGCAGCTAATCTACAAAAAGCGGGTCATAAATTAGTATTTTCAGAAGCACACTCTGCTGCGCCTGTTGAGCTGATTGCTAACGGTGGCATTGCTTATCCAACGGTAAAAGCAGCAGCTGCAGCAGCAGAAGTGATCATCTTAATGGTACCGAATACGCCACAGGTTGAATCTGTACTGTTTGCAGACGAAGGTGTGGTTAGTGAACTAACAGCTGGTAAAACGGTTATTGATATGAGCTCTATTTGCCCTATCGAAACGAAAAAATTTGCTGAAAAAGTAAAAGCGACAGGTGCTGAGTACCTTGATGCGCCAGTTTCAGGTGGTGAAGTCGGTGCTATCAATGCGGCCCTGACTATCATGGTTGGTGGTAGCGAGAGTGCATTTGAGCAAGCGAAGCCATTATTTGACGTGATGGGTAAGAACATTACTTTAGTTGGTGATAATGGAGCAGGTCAGGTTTGTAAAGTATCAAACCAGATTATTGTTGCTCTTAATATTGAAGCTGTGTCAGAAGCTTTGGTATTTGCCTCTAAAGCGGGTGCTGATCCAGCTCGAGTTCGTGAAGCATTAATGGGTGGCTTTGCCAATTCTAAGATTTTAGAAGTACATGGCGACCGCATGATCAAGGGCACCTTTGATCCTGGGTTCAAAATTGCCCTGCACAAGAAAGATCTGAACTTAGCCTTATCGGGCGCCGAAGCGATTGGTGTTAGTTTACCTAATACTGCAAAAGCATTGGAACTATTTGAGCAGTGTTCAGAGATGGGCGGTGAAAACTGGGATCATTCCGCGATGATCCGTGCTATTGAATCTCAGTCAGACCACGAGATCCGCCAGTAGATTATTGTTCTGTTCACAGTCATGTATAGAATGGGGGTTCTATATGTGATCGTGAGCAGACAATATTACAACCTCTTTAGAGCCACACAGGCAAGGAGTTTTTATGTATATTGATCCCGAGCAGTTTCTTACCTCACTTTTCCATCACGCGGTTGACGCCGCACTTCCAACGGGTAAATTAGCCCAATACCTACCCGTAAATAAAACCGGTAAAGCGATAGTGATTGGTGCCGGTAAAGCTGCTGCATCAATGGCCCAAGAATTAGAAAATGTTTGGCAGGGAGAATTAACTGGTTTAGTTGTGACCCGTTATGGTCATACCGCTACTTGCCAACAAATCGAAGTATTAGAAGCTGCACACCCTGTTCCTGATAGTGCTGGGCGTGAAGTGGCAACGCGTATCTTTAATCTAGTGGCGGGTTTAACCGCTGATGATGTTGTTATTTGTTTGCTATCAGGTGGCGGTTCGGCGTTATTAAGTTTACCGGCCGCAGGTATTAGCCTAGATGATAAGCAAACTATAAATAAAGCATTGCTTAAATCCGGTGCGGCAATTGACGAGATCAATTGTGTGCGTAAACATTTGTCGGCTATCAAAGGTGGCCGTTTAGCCAAAGCTACCGCGCCTGCAAAATTAATTACCTTAGCTATCTCGGATGTACCAGGCGATGCGGATACTGTTATTGCCTCGGGACCAACGGTTGCAGATCCAACTACCCGTCATGAGGCTTGTGCGATTTTAGAACGTTATGACATCTCGGTGCCGAAAAGCGTATTAAGCTGGTTACATAGTGAAGAGTCAGAGACGGTGAAAGCCGGCGATAGCTGCCTTGCAAATAGTGAGTTTCATATTATTGCTACGCCGCAATCAGCCCTAGAAGCAGTTGCTCGAGAAGCGGTGAATATCGGTATTCCTTGTCATATATTAAGTGATTGTATTGAAGGGGAATCACGAGAAGTAGCTAAAATGCATGCGGCATTAGCTAAGCAAGTAGCGGTTAAATCACAGCCTTTTAGCCCGCCCTGCGTGATCATATCTGGTGGTGAAACCACAGTGACAGTGAAGGGAGATGGCAGAGGTGGACGTAACAGTGAGTTTTTGCTGAGCTTATTTCAAGAGCTGCAAGGTCATAGCCAGATTTATGCATTAGCGGCAGATACTGATGGTATCGATGGCATTGAAGATAATGCTGGGGCAATTATATTGCCGAAACACTTTAAGCAAAGTCAAAAATTGGCTTTGAAAACGCAAGATTACTTAGATAATAATGACGGTTACAATTTTTTTAACCAGCTTCATAGTTTGTTGGTCACCGGTCCTACCTTAACTAACGTCAATGATTTTAGAGCAATATTGGTGTTACCTAAAAGCAACTACAGAAGCTAATAAGCAATATGAGTGCGGGTAAAGTCGGTTAATTGACGACACCGCATTATTAAACTGACTTAATATTACCACCGTAATTCTGGCGCTCTAGCTAGATACTAATCTAAAATTAACTATATAAATAGCGAATAACACCATAATAGCTCTAATGCCTTATTTGTGGTCGCAATGTTAAAATGTGACATTAGCTGTGTCATATTTGTAACTTGTGTGTAACAATTACCTGACTCGAGGGTCAGGTTTTTTTAGAAAGACATTTGAATCAGTATTTGAGTCAAAGTCAACGTTATGGAACAACGCAGGAGGTTCGACTTGATTAAGTTTCTACTTAACCAAAAGATGTGTGAGGTATCAGACCTTTCACCCAACACCACAGTACTTAATTACTTACGCCAAGAAGAAGCGAAGAAGGGTACAAAAGAAGGTTGTGCATCAGGAGACTGCGGTGCTTGCACCGTTGTACTAGGTGATATTGTCGATGGACGTATCCGTTACACATCGGTAAATGCGTGCATTACGTTTATATCCGCTTTACACGGTAAACAACTTATTACGGTCGAAGATTTAAAATCCAAAGACGGTACCTTGCACCAGGTGCAACAGGCACTTGTTGATTATAACGGTACACAATGTGGTTACTGTACTCCTGGGTTTGTAATGTCGATGTTTGCACTAAGCAAAAATACACCGTCAGCAGACAAGCACGCTATTTTTGAAGCGTTAGCAGGTAACTTATGTCGCTGTACGGGTTATCGTTCAATTGTTGACTCAGCAATGTCGTTAGCAGAACAACCGCACGTAGTTGATGCATTTGAACGTTTGGAATCAGAAACCGTTGCGAAACTTAATACTATTGACCGCAGTGGTACGCAAGAGTTAATGGGTAACGGTCAGTCATCTTACTCGCCTGATAATGTTGCCGACTTAGCAGCGTTATTAGTGAAGCACCCGGATGCCCGTATTGTTGCTGGTGGTACAGATTTAGCTTTAGAAGTAACCCAGTTCCACCGTCCTATCAACACGCTTATCTCGGTAGGTAATGTTGCTGAGATGAAAGATATCAAAGTCACTGACACCAGTATTGAAATTGGTGCGGCAAGAAGTTTATCTGATAGTTACAGCACGTTAGCTGAATATTTCCCTGATTTTGGTGAGTTATTACATCGCTTTGCTTCGCTGCAAGTACGTAACCAAGGCACGATCGGCGGTAATATAGGTAATGCATCTCCGATTGGTGATACACCTCCGGCCTTGATCGCACTTGACGCGCAAGTTGAATTACGTTGTGGCAATGCCGTACGTTTGATGGCGTTAGAAGAATACTTTGTTGGTTATAAGCAAACAGCACAAAAAGCGGCTGAATTTATTACCAAAATAATTATACCACTGCCGACGGAAGCGCAAATATTCCGCACTTATAAATTATCAAAACGTCTTGATGATGATATTTCAGCGGTACTAGGTGCGTTTAATATTACCTTGAAAAACAATGTTGTTACCGATGTGCGCTTAGCATTTGGTGGTATGGCTGCGACGCCAATGCGCGCGCAACATGCTGAAAAGATATTGTTGGGTGCAACGTGGGAATACGACAGTGTTTATGCGGCTATGGAGGCATTGTCGAAAGATTTTTCACCACTTTCTGATTTTCGTGCCAGTAAAGAATACCGTTCATTAACAGCTAAAAATCTGCTGAAGAAATTTTATTTAGAGCAGCAAAATACAACAATTGAAACGCGGGTAACGTCTTATGTCTAATCACAATAAAGTACAATTATCACAGCAGCAATTGTTAGAACAAGCAAATCGTTCAATCAAAACTGGTGTGGGCAAAAATGTAAAACATGACAGTGCTGGTATTCAGGTAACTGGTGAGGCAATTTATGTCGACGACCGCCTTGAATACCCAAACCAATTACATGTGTATGTACGCATGAGTGATGTGGCACACGCTAATATTACCAAGATCGACTTAACGCCGTGTTATGAGTTTGACGGTGTTGAATTAGCCATTGAAGCAAAAGATGTACCGGGCGAGTTAGACATCGGTGCCATCTTACCGGGCGATCCATTATTAGCCGACGGCAAAGTTGAATTCCTTGGTCAGGCTGTCATTGCGGTTGCGGCAAATTCAATGGAGATTGCCCGTCAAGCAGCGCAAGCGGCAATCATTGAATATGAAGAGTTACCGGCAATTTTATGTGTTGAAGAAGCCTTAGCGAAGAAAAGCTTTGTGACTGAATCACACCAGCAAAAACGTGGTAACTCGGCTGCAGCGTTGTCAGCAGCGAAACATATTTTAGAAGGCAGTATTCATATTGGTGGTCAAGAGCATTTCTATTTAGAAACGCAAGCTGCTTCAGTAATGCCAACTGAAGATGGCGGCATGATCGTCTATGCATCAACGCAAAATCCAACCGAAGTACAAAAGTTGGTAGCCGAAGTGATAGGCGTGCCTATGCATAAAGTGGTTATTGATATGCGTCGTATGGGTGGTGGTTTTGGTGGTAAAGAAACCCAAGCAGCGAGCCCAGCATGTTTATGTGCGGTATTTGCCAAGCTAACAGGGCGACCAACTAAGATCCGCTTACCACGTGTTGAAGATATGATGATGACAGGTAAACGTCACCCATTCTTTAATCAATACAAAGTTGGCTTTAATGATGACGGTCAAATTAACGGTATTGAAATTATTGTGGCGAGTAACTGTGGTTATTCACCCGATCTATCAAGCTCGATCACTGACCGTGCGATGTTCCACTCAGATAATGCTTACTATCTAGGTGATGCGACAATTACAGGACATCGTTGTAAAACTAATACGGCATCAAATACTGCATTCCGTGGTTTTGGTGGGCCGCAAGGCATGATGACAATCGAACACATTATGGATGAAATTGCCGGTAAATTAGGTAAAGATCCATTAGATGTACGTAAAGTGAATTTTTACGGTATCGAAGATCGTAATGTTACGCACTATTACCAAAAAGTAGAAGATAACTTTATTCATGAGCTGGTGGCTGATCTTGAAGCGACAAGTGAGTATGCACAGCGTCGTAAGGCGATTGATGAATACAATAAAACTAGCCCAATTTTGAAAAAAGGTATCTCGCTCACACCGGTTAAGTTTGGTATTTCGTTTACGGCTACTTTCTTAAACCAGGCGGGTGCATTACTGCACGTTTACACAGATGGCAGTATGCAGTTAAGTCACGGTGGTACCGAAATGGGCCAAGGGCTTAATACCAAGGTAGCGCAGATTGTAGCGCAAGAATTCCAAGTTGATATTGATAACATTCAAATCACGTCGGCGAATACCAGTAAAGTACCAAATACGTCTCCAACAGCTGCATCGTCTGGTACTGACTTAAATGGTAAAGCCGCGCAGAATGCCGCGCGTACGATTAAACAACGCTTGGTTGATTTTTGTGTTGCGCACTTTAGTGTCACCGACGAAGAGGTTATCTTTAGTAATAATACCGTCACCATCCGTGAGAAGATCATGACGTTTACGGATCTGATCCAACTGGCGTACTTTAACCAAATCTCGCTATCGAGTACCGGCTTTTATAAAACGCCTAAGATTTACTATGATCACGCAACAGCGAAAGGGCGCCCGTTTTATTACTTTGCCTATGGCGCATCGTGTTCAGAAGTACTGGTGGATACCTTAACGGGTGAATATAAAACCTTGCGTGTGGATATTCTGCATGATGTAGGCGCGTCACTTAATCCTGATATTGATATAGGCCAAATCGAAGGCGGCTTTATTCAAGGCATGGGTTGGTTAACGACCGAAGAGTTAGTATGGAATCCTAATGGTAAATTAGCAACCAATGGTCCAATGGGTTACAAGATCCCTGCTATTGCTGATACGCCGATTGACTTTAGAACCCATTTAGTTGAAAACCGCAGTAACCCTGAGCAGACGGTTTATAACTCTAAAGCTGTGGGTGAGCCGCCATTCATGCTGGGTATGTCTGTGTGGAGTGCATTACGTGATGCTGCAGCGAGCGTTGCAGACCATCAATATATGCCACATTTAGATACACCTGCAACACCAGAGCGTGTGTTATGGGCAGTGGAAGAGGCTGAAAGCTATAAGCGTAAAGCAGTAACATCTACACACGTGACCGAGTCTGAAAAAGACAGCGTGACTGTGTAGTCGCTTAATCGTGTAACAAGGCAGTTTAACGAGACTATTTGTGAGGAGTAGTGTGATGTTTGAAGACAATTGGATTGACCCGCTTGCAGCGTTAAAGCAACGTGGCGAAGCCTGTATTATGGTCACTGTACTCGAACATCACGGTTCAACACCTCGTGATTCAGGTACTAAAATGCTGGTAACGCAAGATCAGCTATATGCCACCATTGGCGGTGGTCATCTAGAGCACCTTGCTACTAAAATGGCTCGTGAAATGTTAGCAGAAGGCAAAGAGGCATTGGTCGTGGAACGTTTTGATTTAGGTGCTCGTTTAGGGCAATGTTGCGGTGGCAGTGCTACTTTGATGTTTGAACCTATTGGTCAGTCACTACATCATTTAGTTGTGTTTGGTGCTGGTCATGTAGCGAAAGCATTATTGCATGTTGTTGCAACTTTGCCATTTCGTGTTACCTGGATCGATGAGCGTGAAGAGCAGTTCCCGGCGCAGCTACCTGACAATGTCACTAAATTAGTCAGTGATGATCCGGCGGGTGATGTACTTGATATGCCAAAAGACAGCTATTATCTAGTGATGACACATAATCATCAGCTTGATTTTGATTTAGCCAAAGCGATTTTAAAACGTGGTGATGCTCGGTATTTCGGCATGATAGGTTCGCAAACCAAGAAAAAGCGTTTTCAGCATCGATTACGAGCTCGAGATTTCACTGATACCCAGATTAATCAGATGATTTGTCCGATTGGCATTAGTGCTGTGGTGGGAAAGCATCCTGCTGAGATCGCGATTTCGGTTGCAGGTGAGTTAATTGCCACCTATCAGGGCTGTGCATTAGAAAACAAACAAAAACCTAATTTAGTCCAAGTAAATAGTGATATCGCTAAGTTAGCATAATATAGGCAGTGTTTTGTAGACACGCTATCACCAGAGTATTAGGATAGCGCGAGATACGATGCAGAAGCATAATGAAGGAAGTTTTAAATGAGTACAATTCGAACAGCATACCGATCAGCAATATTACACAGTATTGGTGATCCCGATAAAGTTGGGATGGAAAATTCGTACGAATATTTTGCTGATGGTGCCATGATTATTGAGAATGGTATTGTGCAAGCAGTCGGTAACGCGGATGAGATCCTAGCTAATGAAAGCAGCGATATCGATGTTAAAGTGTATGAAAACAAGATCATCACATCGGGTTTTATCGATACCCATGTGCATTACCCACAGACGGGCATGATCGCGTCGTACGGTGAACAATTACTGGATTGGTTAAACAACTATACTTTCCCTGCAGAAGGTAAGTTTGATGATCCAGAGCATGCAACCAAAGTTGCTGAGATCTTCTTACAAGAATTAATGAGTAACGGTACTACGACAGCGTTAGTATTCGGTACTGTGCATAAAGAATCAGTGGATAGCTTCTTTACTCAAGCGCAATTACGTAACTTACGTATAATTTGCGGTAAAGTCATGATGGACCGTAACGCGCCTGATTTCTTAACAGATACGTTAGATAGCTGTTACGAAGACAGTAAAGAACTGATTGAACGTTGGCATCACAAAGACCGCTTACATTATGCGGTAACGCCTCGTTTTGCACCGACAAGTACTCCTGAGCAGCTTGATGTTGCCGCGCGTTTGTTAAGCGAATACCCTGATCTGTATATGCATACGCATTTATCAGAAAATTTAAAAGAGATTGAGTGGGTTAAAGAACTATTCCCAGAACGTGCTAACTACCTAGATGTATACGATCATCATGGGCTGTTAAGTGAACGTTCGGTATTTGCACATGGTATTCATTTGTGTGATAGCGAATGTCAACGCTTGGCCGATACTGGTTCTGCAGTTGCTTTCTGTCCTACCTCAAACCTATTCTTAGGTTCGGGTCTGCTAGACTTACCACGTTTAGAAAAGTTCGGCGTTAATGTCGGCATGGGCACGGATGTAGGTGCTGGTACTTGCTTCTCATTGTTATCAACGATGAATGAAGCATATAAAGTAATGCAGTTGCAAGGACAGGCGCTAAGCCCGTTTAAATCACTGTATCTTGCGACTTTAGGTGGTGCAAAAGCATTACGTTTAGAAGACAAGATTGGTAACTTAGCTGTTGGCAAAGAAGCTGATTTCGTGGTATTAGATTTGGCGGCTACGCCGTTACTTAAGTTCCGCATGGATAACTCAACGTCGTTAGAAGAAACCTTGTTTGCATTAATGCTAATGGGTGATGATCGTGTTGTATGCGAAACCTATGTGTTTGGTGAAAATCGCTATAGCAGCTTGTAATATTCAGTCGGTAATTATTCCGTAACTGTTCGTCCTGAATAGGACTGTTAACCTAATGATACAACAGTAAACAGGCCTGTTTACTGTTGTATCCTATTACTATATTCATTTCCTATATTAATCTTCCCTTTATCTATTCTGATCACAGGTTAGCTAGCGCAATTCTCAATCCAATTCGATAGATTCTTGGCCTGATTCAAGGCATCAAAGTTATTTTCTATATTTAGTCGTGCTAAACGTTTCATATCTTGACGTTTTTCGTATGGGTAATTGATAAATTCAGTGATGGCCTGGTTCAGCGATTGGCTATTTTTCTGTTTTACAATTAATCCTGTACCTGGCGCGACAATCTCTTTACAACCCATTAGGTCAGTGGTTATTACGGGAACACCGGATGCCATGGCTTCCTTTAGTACTAAGGGACCGGTATCAACACAACCTGATTGTGAAACGCAAAATGGCGCGACGAGGCAATCAAAGGTAGCGAGATTATGGCTAACCCAATGTGGTGATTTAGCCCCAAGGAAGCGCACAATTTTAGATAACCCCAAAGCATCTACTTGCTGCTGTAAGTTTGCACGCAGTGCACCATCACCAATGATATCGAGAGTCACTAAGTGACGTAGCTCCAGGTCATGCAGACTTTGGAGCAGATAATGAAGTCCTTTTTGTTCGACTAAGCGGCCTAAAAAAACCAGTCGGATAGGAGGTGTAGCCTGATTGTTTGCTGATGGTAATAACGGCGGTTTAAATTCATCAGTATTAACACCGCAATGTAATAATTTTATTTTATCCTTGTTTATTTTCTTTAAATCGACTTCCATGTCTTTGCATACTGCTATCACAAAGTCGCTGTTATTAACTTTCAAGTTAACATCGTAAGGGGTTTCATAAAGATCATGACCATGGGCGACAAAGGAGCTGGTTATTCCCATCATCTTAGCTGCGGCAATAGCGTGAGCGCAGGTATGTTGTGCAAAATGGGCATGGACATGATTAACGCCCTGCTTACGCATTTGTAGCGCCAGACTAAGGCTATATCGAAATAAAGATAATTTAGGCATAGAGTGCTGCTTGGTAATAAAAGACAGTGCTCGCATCATGCCAAGGGGGCTGAGGGTTGTCAGCAAAGAGAGAGGTACGCTAGCAGCAATCACATGAGTATCATAACTAAACTCGCTGCAGTCATTATATTTGACGAATGTCATGACACAAACTTGATGACCGCTGGATTTTACCGAGTTTACCTCTGTGCGAATAAATGTCTCACTCAGTACTGGATAGGAGGGGACTAAAAATGCTACTTTTTTCATTCTCAGATCCTTCTTTTTGTATTCGATTGTCCATAATCTTCTTAATCTTACATCCAAAAATTAATTTCTTAGCTAGGCTTATCAACATGATTTATAAAAATTAAGCCTTTGATAAATAAATGAGCCTTTGATAAATAATAGTATATAAATGGAATTGTTGTTTAGAGCGCTAAACGCAGTGTCGGCAGGTAGCAAAAGGGTGGTGTTATGGTATATACAGTTTCTGTAATTATTCCGAGTTATAACTGTTTGGCATATTTGCCGAAAGCGGTAGGTAGTATTTTGCAGCAAGGTAGAAGTGATGTTGAGATCATTATCGTCAATGATAATAGCAGTGATGGAACAGCTCAATACCTTGAATCTTTAAGCCAGCAAGAGTCTTGCGTTAAGGTTATTACCACTTCGGGACTTGGTGCTTCTGGTGCGCGTAATACCGCGATAGAGCAAGCAGAAGGCGGATATATTGCATTTTTAGATGCTGATGATTATTGGTATCAAGGCAAACTATCGGCACAGTTAGCATTGCATGAAGCGAACCCTAATGTGGCGATGTCGTTTACTAACTATGACCATATGAACGAGCAATATCAGTACATTGTCGATTGTTTTGGTTATTGGAATCAATTTGCAGATGTGACGACCTCTAGTCATAGTATCAAGCAACCCTTAGCTCAGGTGCTGGCTCACAATGTGGTTGGTACATCAACAGTGATGGTCAAAGCGTCTGTTTTTGAGACCGTTGGTTTGTTTGATGTTGATATGAGTTATTGTGAAGATTGGCAGTTGTGGCTGAAAATTTGTGAACACTTTGAAGTGGCTGTCTTAACTCAAAGCTATACTGGTTATCTAATGCGTAATGATTCTATTACCCAAACTGATAGTAAGCGTTTACAACACCTGGAATGTATCGAACAGATAATTAGCGATTATAAGCAGCGTGAGGTTGGATTAAGCAAGCATACCTTTGCTTTGGCTGATGCCAAATTAAAAGAAGGGTATGCCGACTATTATCGTACGCAGAAAAAATTTATGAGTGCGCTGTGTTATGAGGGTTATGCTTTTTTACTTAACCCTCAATTTCGACGTATTAAAAATGGCTTAGGTGATATAAAAAAATTAATTTTAAGCCCAAGTGCCTAAGCGGAAGTCGATATCGCGGTATCGTCACAAGCACGTACATTACAGCCTTTTAGAACCAGTTGACTGATGAGGTGTGCGGCATCATCATAATCACTGGCTGCCAGAGATGATTTCCCCATCACTGCATTAATCTGCCAGCTAAAGTCGGCATAAGTTTGAGTCGAAGACCAGATCATAAATAACAGATGGTGTGGTGATACGTTATCCATCTGACCCGCGTCAATCCATTGGGTAAATTTATTGAGTAAAAAGGTACTTTGATTCATTAAACGCTGGCGTATTTCGGGTGATAATAATGGTGAACCACGCATGATTTCATTGGCGAATACTTTCGATGCATAAGGATAATCTCGAGAGATGATTAGCTTAGTCTTGATGTATTCGGTTAAGGCGATTGCGGGATTTTCGATAGTTTCGATCGGATGGGTTGCGCTGAGTAATGGTTCAATGATCGTTTCTAATACAGCTGAGTATAATGTCTCTTTATTACCAAAGTAATAATAGACATTGGCCTTAGGTACACCGGCAAGTTTCGCGATATCAATGGTTTTTGTTGCTGCGTAACCTTCACTGGCAAACACTTGACTGGCAGCCTTTAAAATCTTTCCTTCGTTTTTCTTCCGTATGGTAGACATTCTTATATTCATCCCTTCGCAGTTACTTATATAAAGTTATAGACATTACTGAAAGTCATATAAAACCTTATGTATTATATAATGACATATGATTATATATAAATTTTACAAAAAACTTACAAAATTCACATTAAAACTTGACCCGGGAGTCAGTTTTTTGTTTAATGGTCTTAGCACGGATACTCAAGCTTCGCACGAGTTTGAGTTTTATGTTTACTTATTTGGCAAGGGTATTTTTATTCCTTTCGACCGCTTGCCTAGCAACAGCTATTTGAATATTTTAAATCAAAGAAGTAAGTATACTTTATCCTGAAATTTCCAGCTAGTTTGGTTATGTATTCAGGCGTAATAATTTAATTAACTATTACGACAGGAGTAGCGTTTGCTACTCCTTTTTTTTACCTAAAATTTAGGACTAACAGTATAATTGTTAATGATGTGATCGTATTTTACATGTAAATCTTGAATTTGTAGTAGTAAGTTATGGTTTTTTGAGCTGAGTTGCTGTTGATCGTGATTGAGCTCAGCTACGGTTTCCTGGCTTACGTTGAGCTGTTGTTCTAGTTCGCTAATTTGTTGCAAGAGGGATATTTGTGCTTGCATCACCGTTTGTTGGGGTTGTTGCATCTGGGCTTGTAACTTCGCCCGTTTTTGTTGTTGGTTTAAGGTATTGGGTTCGATGACACGAATAGGCACTTGCGGTAAAAACAGTGCTGATTGTGAACTCGATTTAATCTGTAATAATGAATTGTACTCAGTCAGTTGAATTTTTTGGTGATTAAACTGTGTGCGCTGTTTGGCGATACTGGCATCGCGCATGTTATTATTATTTTGCTGATAACCCGGTAATACTAGTAGGCTATTAACTTTTAGTTTATTTTTGTTTTGGTTAATAAATGCCTGTGGGTTGAGCTGAAAAATCATATTTATGTATTGTTCACTAGGTATATTTGTCGGTGCGCGTTGCCTGGCAATCGAAGACAAGGTCTCTCCTGAGCGCACTGGACCATGTCGTAATACGCTACTAACCCCAACAGTTAGCTGATTGACAATAATATCTTGTGCGGGCGTTTCTTGCATCGAGTGCACTGGCGAGTCATGAGCATACGCTTGGCTAACTGCTATCCACAGTCCTAATTTAAGCCCCAGTCCCAATTGAAGCCATAGTCCGAACCGAAACTGGGCTGGTAATATGCATCCATTCAACATTTAATCGCCTTTAATTATCATCCTATATGATATTAATACTAGCGTATGTTTTGCTTGTCGTTGGCGGCAATCACTGATTTTATAATGCTTTATGTTGTTATTAAGGCTGTTGGATCCCACTGTTGGCTAAAGTCGATAAACGCGGCTATTAATTCACTTTTGAATTTCTGTTTGTGCATGATTATTTTGTATTGTCGCTCTAATTTGTTATCTAGCGGCAATATCCGTACACGACCATTGGCCAAGGCATGTGTTGCACTGAATTTAGAGACGCAGGCGAGACCTAATCCAGCTGCCACAAAGTTAAGTTGTGCTTCAATCGAGTTTAGTTCGTAGGCCAGCTGCCATTGTGAAACTGAGGGGATAATATGGCTCTCAAAAAAAGCACGACTGCCTGACCCTGGTTCGCGTAATACCCAGGCATTATCGGTTAAGTCAGCCAAGCACAAGGCTGTTTTTGCCAGTAAGGGATGGTCCGCTGCGGCAATAATGCACATTTCATCTTTAATCCAAGGAATTGTTTCAATATCATTGTGCTTAACATCACCTTCGATAAGTCCGATATCCAGTTGGTAACTTAATATCATTTCAGCAATCGTTGCGCTGTTGCTGATATGCAGCGTTTGTTGAGTATGTGCTGTCAGTTGAATAAATTGAGCGAGCAGCCAAGGACATAACTGATTTCCAATTGTTTCACTGGCTCCAATTGCGAGATCACCAATCAGTTCTCCTGATTGCTGAAATAAAGTATCAATACTCGCTGCACGGTGCAGTAATTCATCAGCAACGGGCAATAAGCGTTGACCGTAAGGGTTTAGATGTAAGCGGTTATTGGTTCGATCAAATAATTGTTGCCCCAACTGGTTTTCAAGCTCGCTTAACGCCATGCTTACGGCTGCTTTGGTTAGGAATAATGTTTTTGCTGCGTGGGTAATGCTTTGTTGCTGGCTGACCGCAACAAAGACACGTAATTGTTTTAACGATAGATTCATGCTTGTTCAACTTTGTTTAACTTATAGTTAAAAATATACAGATTTTATTAACCAAAAGCTAGGCATATAATACTGGCATCAACAAGTGAGGTGCATTATGTTAAACCAAATCAGAATTAACTTTAAATTATTACCAACACCTGTCGCAGGTCTGGCCTTGGGTATTTCATCTCTGGGAGCTCTGTGGGAGTCAGTATATGGCTTTAATGGCTATATACAGAATGCGACATCAACGATCGCAGCGGTGATCTTACTCACTTTGTTATTACGCTTTGTTATTCACCCACAATCGCTCTGGAATGATCTTTCCCATCATGTTGTTGGCAGTGTCGTTCCAACATTTGCGATGGCGACCATGGTGGTATCAAGTTCATTAGCGGCAATTTATCCAGCCACAGCTTCTTTTTTGTGGTTAGCTGCGATTGTCATACATGTAGTCTTTTTAGTACTGTTTCTTTACCATCGTTTTCAAGATATGCAGTTAGAGCATATGGTACCAAGCTGGTTTGTGCCACCAATTGGCTTGATTGTTGCGGTATTTACTTGTCCTCAACCCGCGCAATTTCAGTCTATTTGTTACGCCATTTTGGTATTTGGTCTTATCAATTACGCATTGTTATTACCGGTAATGCTTAACCGTCTTATTTTTGGTGACAAGATACCAGCGAGTGCGAAACCATCAATTGCGATATTAGCTGCGCCAGCAAGTTTATGTTTAACAGGTTACTTGGCTTTTATGCCACAGCCATCACCAGTAATTGTTGCGGTATTATTGGGCATTGCATTACTGATGACCCTCGTTATTTACATGGCGCTATTACATCTATCCCGTTTAACTTTTAATCCTGGTTTTGCTGCCTTTACTTTCCCTTTAGTGATCAGCGCGAAAGCCTTGTATAGCACCTGTGATTGGTTTGCGAGTATCGGTATTGCCGAACATTATATTGCTCAACTACATGTGGTGGCTTTGTTTGAGTTATGGGGTGCAACGGCTGTCGTTACTTGGGTTAGTGTATGTTATATAAAACATTTTTTTACAAAATTAAAAAATATGCATATTGCGCATAAAATAGGGCCTGAAATACTACTATAAACATGACTATTGTTATTAGGTGTATTTACAAGTTACATGGTGATAAAGTAGCTTTTTATAACACTATTCATTCTTTCTTGAGTCACTGATTACTATGCTTATAGAACAAGACATTACCGAGATTACCGCGGGTACTTATATTGAAAAAATCACCTTGCAGACCGGTAGTTTCAGGTTGACGAAATCAGAGTGGGTAAAAAATGATGCAGTTCTTAATAAACTGATTGAATTAGGTATTAAAAATGTATTAGTTGATACTGACAAGTTTAATGCACAAATGGCTGCTGATGCTGCAGCCTTAAATGCAGCATCCCTCGGACGTAAGCACGAATTTAGTGTAAAAATGACGCAAGCCAAGGCGCTTATATCAACCTCGAAAGATGTGCAGAGAAAAATATTTCAGCATATTGAAGAAGGCTCACAAATTGATCTTTGCTCAGTTAAAAACCTCACCACTGAATTAATTGATACCTTATTCGCTGATTCAAATGCGTTAATGTGTGCGATCAATATTCGTAAAAAAGATGAATATTTATTGGAACATTCATTTGCTGTCTCTATGTTGATGGCGTTATTTTCGCGTTATCTTGGTATCGAGAAAACGCTGATCAGAGAGTTGGCTATTGGCGCTTTTTTACATGATATTGGCAAGATTCGCACGCCGGATCACATCCTTAATAAGCCGGGTAAATTAACGGTAGATGAATTTAGCATTATGAAGCTTCATGTTGATCACTCTATTGATATTATTAAATCTATTCAGGGTGTTTCTCATATCAGCTTGGATGTTGCCGGGTTACACCATGAAAAGTTAAATGGTGAAGGTTATCCTTTTGGCTTAGCTGGCCAACAAATATCAAGATATGGGCGTATGCTTTCTATCTGTGACATTTATGATGCATTAACAGCAAACCGTTGTTATAAAGAAGGCTCGACTCAACTTAAAGCATTTTCTATTCTGCGTAGCCTTGCTCAAGATGGGCAATTGGATTTGAGTTTAGTTAATGCCTTTATCAAATGCATGGGCGTCTATCCTGTTGGTTCACTCGTTAAATTACATTCGAACCGGTTAGCGATTGTTGAGGGTTATAATCAAGCGGATCCTACTCGTCCTAAAGTGAACTCGTTTTATAGTTTAGACAAACTCGATTTTGAACATTCGAATCAGATTGACTTGTCGATGGTGGATGATGAAATTGCCCAGTCGGTAAGAGCGGATGATTTTGATTTAGACATGGAAGAGATCATGCGCTTCTTAATCAGTGAAGCGTAACTGTTAATACAACGCTATAACTGTTAGCAAAGTGCAGTAAGTTGCACATTAACCAGCAATACTTAACTACTGCTGGTTAGCTCCCCTCATTTGTAAGCCCCATTTATATTATGCGCTTTGTTAACACTTCCCCTACCGCAATAATCATGTTGTAACATGCCGCAAGTTTATAACGAACTGAGTGTACGACCATTGCTGCAAAGCCACTGACAACCGCTGCTGCAGCGATGTCGAAAGGAAAGTGTACGCCAATATATACCCGTGATAATCCACCGATAATGGCTAATACTGTCAATCCTAATGCTAATTTTCTGGTTGCTTGATGAAACAGTAAACTAAAGGCGATACAAAACATAAATGTGGTGTGATCTGAGGGAAATGATGAATTTGGCGCATGAGCGACAAGTGTCGTGCCCAAATCATTCATAAATGGACGTGGGTGAAAATAAACTTGTGCAATAACATGATTGATCGCGATGCCCACAACAGAAGTCAGTGTTGCACCAATAAGGTAACGTTTTACTTGCTCCTTACTACGGAACCATGCGGCGATAACCAATACAATAAAGATGTAAGGCATTGCTTCAGCAAAAAACATGAAAATGTAATCAAAGAATTGATTTTGGCCAGCAAATTGATTGATGACAGAAAAGAGGTAATTGTTTAATTGTTCCATTTACGCGACTTATTATGATTTTATATAGCGTTAGGACAAGTTTGGAAGGGCTTTGTTCCTTCATATTGATAAAAAGCTACCCACAATGTTATAGGTAGCTTTTATCGATTGATATGGCTTATTAAGTGCTTATATCTTTGCGCCTTGGTTGATCCAATTGACAACGACAATACGTTCTTCGTCAGTCATTTGAGTCACGTTACCTTGTGGCATCACTTTATTTCGTACCGCAGAGAGTACGCGATCAGAGTTAAGTTTAATATTCTCTGGAGTATTTAGATTTACTCCTGCCATAGGGGCTACACCCGGTGTCGCATGACACATAGCGCAACGTTCTTCGACAATGCTTTGCACTTCACTAAATGCAATTTGTGGTGCGCTGTTATCTACTACAGGTCTGCTCACAAATGCTAATGTGATCATCGCAACTGCAGCAAACGGTAACGTCCACGCGTATTTCTGATGTTCATGGCGTGTATTAAAGTAATGGCGTACTAGCACACTGATAATTGATACTGCCGCTAATATCAACCAGTTGTATTCACTACCATAAGTGCTTGGGAAGTGATTACTGATCATGATAAATAATACGGGTAATGTCAGGTAGTTATTATGACGCGAGCGTAATAATGCTTTGGCAGGATCTTTTGGATCCGGCATTTCACCTTTCGATACCGCAGCCACCATTTTACGTTGCCCAGGCATGATCACAAAGAATACATTACCTACCATGATAGAGCCAATCATTGCGCCAACGTGGATGTAAGCAGCGCGGCCTGTGAATACCAGCGATAGAGCATATGCTACAGCAATGATCATGACCATTAATACAGCACCCATTAAGGCCGGTTTCTGTGCTAGTGGCGACTCACATAATACATGATAAACAATCCAACCAATCACGATAGTCGCGACACCAATAGCAATACCTTGCCATTCAGTTAAGCCTGATTCTGGTGCTATTAGCATAGATTGAGCATTAAAGTAATATACGACGGTTAACAGTGCGATACCACTAAGGAAAGTTGCATATGCTTCCCATTTAAACCAATGTAATGTTTCTGGCATTTTTGCTGGTGCGAGTTTGTATTTTTCTAAATGATAAATACCGCCACCGTGAATAGCCCATAGATCACCGGCCAAACCGGTTTTTGGGTTGATACGATTAAGATGATTTTCTAACCAAACAAAATAAAATGAGGCACCGATCCATGCGATACCAACAATCATATGCATCCATCGAATTGCAAGATTTAGCCATTCCGTAATATGCGGATCCATAAATACTCCCTGTTAATTTAGTACGTACTGAGTACGCTTTTATTTAATATGAAATGTGAATTACAATATTATTGATTCTTAAACTGGATGCGCTGGTTTTTCTAGTACACGTTTTTCAGCATCAGTGAAATGAACTTCTTCACAGTTATTTCCTGGCCCTGCACGATCGACAATCAAAAATTGATCTTGGTCGGTTAATGCAAGGATAGGGTGGTGCCAAACACCTTTATGGTAATTAACACCCTGCGAACCATCGCTGATGAAACCGCGGATGGTTTGGCTATCTAAGCGATCTTGTTCTAGATCACCAGTTGACTCTGCAACTAAGATTAAATACGCATTGCCAAATAAAGGAATAAAGGCTTGTGAACCTAACGGGTGGCGTTCCATCATGCTTACCGACAGCGGATAAACTAACGGGGTCGCTTGAAAGATACTAATAATAGTACGACCACCTTCCGTCTCGGTATCGACATCGGCAAGTTGATGATAGCGACGCGTTGAACCATTGTTGATCATGAAGTAATCACGATCTGCTGTAGCAATGACATCCCCGTAAGGTTTAAACGCTTCAGCTGTTAATGGTTCAAAGGTAATAATGTTAGTCATCAGCAAATCCTTTATATTGACAATGTTGTAGTAATTATTTAGTTCGGTTTAGCATTATTTCGATTGTGTTATTTAGCTATTGTCTGCATCCTTGTTACAGATCGTTTAAGCGAAATGCAGCTATTTTGTTTATTTCTAATAGAGCTTGTTTGAACTCGGTATCGCTATCATTTTGAATACGGCGTTTAAAGTCAGCTAAAATTAAAAAACGGTTTGCGCCACGCACGGCTTTGATGAAAGGAAAATTGAATTTCGCTTTATAAGCATCATTAAGTTGCGTGAAAGTGGTAAATTCTTCGGCTGTGCACTGATCAATTCCTGCTCCGGCCTGTTCTGACGTAGATGCCTCTGTGAGTTCACCATTTACCGCTGCACGACCTGCTAAATCAGGGTGAGCATTGATTAGTGCAAGCTGACGTTCATGGTCTGCTGTGAGTAAAATGTCTGCCATGCATTGCTGTAATGAGGCAATTTCATCGATATTGCCATCAATATCTTGATGTTGGTATTGCAGGTATGCTTCTTCGGCTACCCAAGGACTGTGCTCATAGATATCAGCAAAAATTTCGACAAAATCGAGCTGAGATAGCTGGCTTGGTGTACAGGTACTAAAATGTGTCATGTTAAACTTCCTGATATGGATGATTTTCAACCCAGTGGTTTGCGATTTGTTCTCGAGTACATAACCACACATCGTCGTGCTGCTTTACGTAATCTAAGAAGCGTTTTAGTGATGCAATACGTCCCGGACGACCAACTAAGCGGCAATGTAAGCCGACCGACATCATCTTGGGCGATGTCGCACCTTCTGCATAGAGGGTGTCAAAGCTGTCTTTTAGATATTGAAAGAATTGCTCGCCACTGTTAAAACCTTGTGGTGTTGCAAAGCGCATATCATTGACATCTAAGGTATAAGGGATAACCAAATGTGGTTGATTGTTGGCTTTAACCCAATACGGTAGATCATCATCATAGGCATCTGAGTCATACAGAAAACCGCCTTCTTCAGCTACTAGACGACGTGTATTTGGTCCTAATCTGCCGGTATACCAGCCTGTTGGACGTTTGCCTGTTAGCTCTTTGATAATATCGATAGCTTTATGTAAGTGTTCACGCTCTTCGGCTTCATCGGTATATTGATAATCAATCCAGCGATAACCGTGGCTGCAGATCTCGTGATTGGCGTCAACAAAAGCTTTTGCTACATCAGGGTGTCTTTCTAGCGCCATTGCGACAGCAAATACAGTCAAGGGTATTTGATATTCGGAAAATAAGTTTAATAAACGCCAAACACCGACACGGCTGCCGTATTCATAACAAGACTCCATACTGAGGTTACGCACACCTTCTAGTGGCACTGCTCCTGGCATTTCCGACAGAAAGGCTTCTGATTCACTATCGCCATGTAGTACACAACGTTCGCCACCTTCTTCGTAATTAAGCACAAATGAGATTGCTAAGCGGGCATTGTTTGGCCAGTTAGCATGTGGCACATCTTGGCCATAACCAATAAGATCTCTAGGGTAGGCAACAGTCATCATGACTCCTTGTTACTGGTATATTTTGATAATCACTCTTTGATTATAGATAAGTAATTAGGTTGTTAAACAATTATTGCAATTATTGTATACAAAATCCATATCTTTTTGTAACAAAGTTGCAATAAATATGTTTATACCCAAATAGAGGGTTAAAATTATTGAATGATAGATTATTACTGTTTATTAGTAATAATTCTGAGATGTTGGCAGTATTTATTTGTGCTTTTAAGATTAAATTTGATTAATGATTTAACTTTTGGCCGTTTTTCTGTAATCATGTGAAACATAATGTTAACATTTTGTATCATATTATGTATGCATTTTTTATTTAAACGATATTAAAATCGTAATATTCAATCGTGACAGTAAGGTATTTTGATTATGAGTGGACTAAGTACACACGTACTTGATACAGCCAATGGCGTACCAGGTGCAGGCATCAGCATTAAGTTATATAGAGTAGAAGCAGATCAATTAGATTTGGTTGCATCGGCTATCACCAACAGTGATGGACGCACCGACGCGCTATTATTGACGAGTGATGAACTGCGTGTAGGTAAATATCAGCTACAATTTGATACGGCTGATTATTTCCGTGCATCTGGTAGTGAAGTGCCAGAGACTGCTTTTTTAGATGACATTGTTATTCGCTTTGGTATTAGTGATACGCAGGCGCATTACCACGTACCACTGCTGGTATCACCGTTTAGCTATTCTACTTATCGTGGCAGCTAGCCCGAAGTACGACTAACAAATTTTGCAAGGCTGTATTATAGAAACATTAACAAACCGACTACGATAAAATAAATAATATAAAAAAATAAAATCGGTAAAACCGAATACAACAAGGGAAGTATGATGGATAAAACACAACAAGGATCTGAGTTACAGGGATCATCGAAAGGTGGCTTGCTGGAGAGATTGTTTAAACTCTCAGAGCATGGCACTACGGTTAAAACTGAGCTTATGGCAGGTTTAACAACCTTCGTTACTATGGCTTACATTATTTTTGTAAACCCCGACCTTATGGCTAAGACAGGCATGGATAAAGATGCCTTGATTGTTGCTACCTGTATTGGTGCTGCAATCGGCTGTATGTTAATGGGTCTATACGCGAACTGGCCTGTAGGTCTTGCGCCGGGTATGGGGCTTAATGCTTTCTTTACTTATACTGTTGTATTTGACATGGGTTACACATGGCAGGTTGCAATGGCGGCTGTATTTGTATCCGGTGTATTGTTTGCGCTGATGAGCTTTTACAAGATCCGCGAATGGATACTCGACAGTATCCCGCAGAGTTTACGTTATGCGATGACGGCGGGTGTGGGTCTATTTCTGGGTATTATTGGTTTTAAAAATGCTGGCATCGTGGTGGCTTTTGAACCAACTTTGACCACTTTAGGTAACTTTAAAGAACCGAGTGTACTACTGGCCGCGTTAACGTTCTTGATTATTGGCTCATTATTCCGCCGTAATCTATTTGGTGCGGTATTAGTGGGTATGTTAGTAACAACGCTTGTTGGTATTCCACTGGGTCTAGTTTCTGCCCCAGCGTCAATTATTTCTTCGCCACCAAGCATTGCGCCAATCTTCATGGCAATGGATTTTGAACACCTGTTTTATAACGCTGAAGGTCTATTTAATGTAGGTATGGTCAGTGTCATTATCTCATTCTTATTCGTGAACATGTTTGATACAGCTGGTACATTAATGGGCGTAGCGGATAAAGCGAATTTGATTAATGAAAAAGGTGAAATTGAAAACCTGAAAAAATCATTAAAAGCCGATTCAGTATCAAGCGTATTAGGTGCATGTGTAGGTTGTCCACCAGTAACATCGTATGTTGAGAGTGCGTCAGGTGTTGCTGCGGGTGGTCGAACAGGTTTAACAGCTGTAACAGTAGGTGCGTTATTCTTAGCAGCGACTTTCTTTACTGATATTGCGTTAATTATTCCAAGTTATGCGACTGCGGGCGCGCTTATCTTTGTATCATTCTTGATGATGAGTGGCTTGAGTAAAGTAAATTGGGATGAGTTTACCGACTATGTACCTGCATGTATTACTGCAATCATGATGGCGTTTACTTTCTCTATCGCCAATGGTATTGCGCTTGGTTTCATCGCTTATACTTTCCTAAAAGTAGGTTCAGGTAAAGCAAGCGAAATTTCAATTAGTATTTGGGTATTAACGGCAGTGTTTGTGGCTAAATTAGCATTTATGTAAACATTGTTTTAGGTGATTTACTGATTAAAAATTAGTAACAGCTTAAATGAAGAAAGCCACTGATGTTATATCCTTAATCTTGGGATTGTCATCAGTGGCTTTGTTGTTTATATCGCTATCAAGCTATCAGTTATTGTTTTGCGTTATAAATCGTTGTATCTAATTCTTTTTCTGATTTAGCAATGATGACTGATGCTGCAATGTCACCAGAAATATTAACAGTTGTACGTGCCATATCAAGAATACGGTCAATACCAGCAATCAGTGCTACACCTTCAACAGGTAGACCAACCGTAGTAAGTACTAACGTTAGCATGATCAGACCCGCACCCGGAACGCCCGCAGTACCAATTGATGCCAATGTCGCTGTTAAGATAATCGTGATGTATTCAGGCATACCTAAATCAATACCAAATGCTTGCGCCACGAATAATGTCGTTACACCTTGGTAAAGGGCTGTACCGTCCATGTTAATGGTGGTTCCCAGTGGTAATACAAAGCTTGATACGCCTTTTGATACACCGAGTTTCTCACGTGCACACTTCATTGAAACTGGTAAGGTACCTGCACTTGATGTCGTGGTGAAAGCAACTACCTGTGCATCAACAATGCCACGGAAATACTGTACCGGACTTAGCTTAGCAATAAATACAATCAGTGCGCTATAAACACCCAGTACATGTAAGATACTACCAAGGTAAACCGCACCAATAACTTTCATTAATGGTAATAATAATGTTAAACCATATTTACCCGCTACCCATGCCATTAATGCAAACACACCATACGGTGCTAGTTTCATTACTAGATCGGTCAGCTTATACATAGCTTCTGCGAGGCTTTCGAATACCGCGACAGCAGGTTTACCTTTTTCACCGATCAGTGTTAGAGATACACCAAGGGCAACAGCAAAGACAATAATTTGCAGTATATGACCCTGAGCTAGGGCACTTACTGGGTTAGTTGGTACTAACGCAACGAGAGTGTCAGCTAGTGATGGTGCGTCTTTTACTACTTCAACTTGTTGAGCAACAAGTCCTAAACCAGCGCCAGGCTGTAGAACATTGCCTAATACTAAGCCGATTGTGATCGCAACCGCGGTTGAAATAAGATAAAACATCACGGCTTTAAAACCAATGCGACCCATTTTACTGGTGTCTTGCATTGAGGTAATACCAACAATAATTGAACAGAAAACCAGTGGTACGATCAACATTTTAATGGTGTTAACAAAGAATGAACCGATTGGTTTTAGGACGGCAGCATCTTCACCAAAAATGATACCCACGGTAATACCAAGGAGCATACCGATAACAATTTTTTGCCAAAGGGGTAAATTAAACCATAATTTTTGGCCTAAAGTGGGTGTGTCTACTGATTCAGTATTACTCAAAATTGACGTCCTCTGCTTTCTGTATCGA
>Ga0209291_1000898_pt1 | contig 27976 bp, 24 predicted proteins | sample GOMGulsemesocosm_FD_184633 | JGI IMG/M metagenome (GOLD analysis project Ga0209291, IMG submission 184633) | Methane-oxidizing microbial communities from mesocosms in the Gulf of Mexico - GOM9B Gulf of Mexico (SPAdes) (version 2) | ecosystem: Environmental > Aquatic > Marine > Cold seeps...
GGAAACGGATCATAGCAGAATTCTTAGAAATGTGAATAAAAGAGTGTGAGTCCAGTGAATAAAGTGTGCATAGTGGATAAGCCTCTGAATATCTACCGTGGAACATGTTTAACTTCCAGAGAATAGCCTGTGTACAAAATCTATTGCTGATTTATGAGATGACAGTTTGCCGGCTTTTTCAACGTTAGAAATATTTTGAAAATAAATAAAAAAAAATTTTAAGACAGCAGCTTTTTACTGCGTTTATTGTGGATAAAAATGTTAATTAAACTTATGAATCCCATTGTTGTAGTACTTCTTTAAAAGAATTCTGTTTAACTAATAGAAAACACCCCCGATATTAAAGCGATTTCAGTGAATAATGTTTTCGTAACTTACTGATTTTTAGTGGTTAAAAAAGTGCAAGTAGAAGTTCATAGGTTTTTAATTTAATAAAAATATAATTTTTGTGATGAGCAGAATTGGGTATAAAAAATAATAGGCTTGTGGGTAAGTTTTATTGTTTTTTTGAAAAATATTATAAAATAGCCTAGAAATAGGCCTTATTGAGATTAATTATCAATAAAAATGGTCAAAAATTGGATTTTTAACGAGTAGCTTTGCCACTACTTATGACATTTTCATGTCACCGGAGCGCTTGGTTGTTGTGTGAAAGCAGTCAATATATGCAAATTCTGCTTCTTGTAGGCGATAAATGTCTCGTCCTACAAGCTCAAAGCCTTCTCGTAAATAGTTAAATATAGGGTTATTTGAGCATTAATGAGGCAGGATCCTAGACCCGGCTGTTGAACAGCTTTTTATACGCCGCAAAATAATGTCGTAGCGAGGCTCGGATTGTGAAATTCTCTGATGATTTAGTCCCTCATGATCTCTAGTCAGTGGCTGTTTTCTTTGCAGCTTTGCATAACAATAAAGCACAACGAAGTCACAATGCGATTTAGCAAGTCTGAAGAGTATTCACTCATGAAGTGAATACTCCGGATACGATAAAGCTAAATATAAATAATAATTTGATATAAGTGCTAAGCGGTTAACTGCCGATTTTAGGTTCAATCAAAGAAGAAGGTTTTTTTCTACGAGTGCTGATTAACCAACCCGCTGTTGTTATTACTAACAAAGCAAATAATAAACCAATCAGCGCATTGAGCTGATTATCAGTAAATATTTTTTCTGATACGCCAGTGGGGGTATCCTTGGCAGATAACCCCTTAGGGGGGGATGTATGGGCTGTAGAGGCATTAGTGATGACTTTTTTAACATCTTGCTGTGCTGTGGGGGTAGGGGGTATAGGATCTTTAATGGTAAAGCTATAAGCTTGAATAGTAGCGACACGCGCTTGATCAACCTTGGTATTCCACCAGTGGATATCGATAGGTTCAATGCTTAGACTACCGCTCGATTTAAAGGTCATAGACACCGTTTCGCTGCGCGTCGCTATTAATTTACCTGCAATAACTTTGTTATCAAGTCGAACGTCTTCCAAACTCATACGGATATTCTCATGAGTCAGGGTACTCATTAATGGCAAACTATCGGCATCTAAGCCTTGGGCTTTAAGTGTAATAGTGCGATTAATGGTATCGCCCTTTTTGAGGTTTTTAGGGATATCAAAGGTTTGCGTCAAACTGATCGATTCGCTAGGTAGCCAGTAGCCCAAGCTTGTTTGATTCGCTTTGGGGGCTATTTCAAAATGTAATCTGTTGGCTTTTAATAATATGTCTTTCGGGTTCCCCTGTAAGTTAGGCTCACTATAAGTAACTCTGGCGGGTTCTATTTGATAGATAGCGACTTGCTCTGCAAAAATGGCGTAACTCTGTGTATGAATGGTGCGCGGTTTTGAGCGAAGAGTCGTCTCTATGGTGCTCATAGGTGCTAATGGTAAAACGATAGCGCCAGCAATAAAAGGCGCGTTGATTTTGAATTCACCCTTTTTTTCTTTAGGAGCATTAATGCTCAAGCGATACTCAAGAATCTCATTTGGATATAGTTTTTTCTTACTAAGAGACGCTTTTACAATGATGTTGTGAGCATGCTCTATTTTCTTTATTACCTTTTTCTTGGTTTGTGAGGGTTTTGCTTTATTTATTGCCTTAACGCTTACTTTAATTGCGTTAGTCTTTTCGCCGTTAACTTTGATGACAGGAATAGTAAGGTTTCCTGAGCGTTTAGGCTGCAAAATATAGAACCAAAGTGTTTTTATTTGCCGACGTCCATTCTTAATATAGGGACGACTAACTTTAGATGAGCCTACGACCTTAAAGCTGCGTTTTAATTTGGATAAATTAGGACTTAAGCCTGCTGCGTTATCGGATTTAATATTGAGTTGCAGAGACTGGCCATAGCGAATTTTACTTTGATCGACATTGGCAGTGACTTTTGCATATAACTCAAAGCTAGTGAAAAAAAGCAGTAAAAATATCAGACGCATAAAACAGCCATGTTTAAGGGGATAGTATTGGGGCTATTTTAGCAGTTAAATTTATATTAAGTATTACTCTGTGCTTTTTCAATGAATTAAGTTGTTATCTTGCCTGTTGAACAGCTTCTGAAATGCATGATTGGAGACATTATCAAGAGTCTAAATCACAGAGGGTAATTGTGCCTCTATTGGTCTTTAAACGTGTTATTTAAATTTGCTAATGGATTTGTGGCGTTCAACAGCGATATTGAAAAAAGCGAAATTTAGCCAAAGATAGGTAAAAATAATAGACAAAGCATAAGAGAGGCAACGATGACGGCTATTGGGTAGGTAGTAGCGGTGTATTTCTTTTGAGTTTGCATCTGCAGTCCCTTGCTCTTAAATGATGATATGGACAGAGTAAATTATTATAACACTAAATGCAAATGGTTATCATTAGTGATTTGTTCGAGTCTTAAAAATTCATAGAAAATATCAATGGTAATTGTCATCATGGTCTAACTTAAATTTATTGTCGCTTGACAATTTATATGGCAACAAATGATAATGATATTAAATCTCATTACGATTAAGTTGTGTTTATGTGTCAATGCTTCCCCGCCTTTAGAGCTCAAGACCCTGCTATTAATCAATTACGGCATAAAATACGCTATGCTTTAGAGGAGGATAATCCTAGCTTAGTGATGCTTTGGTTGTCGATGGAAGAGAGCGTCAGGCATATGGATCCCAATGCCAACTGGCAGCTTTACTGCGCGCAATTTAAATTATTAATCGATACGCTCAGTGATGATTTACTCCCTAAGCATTGGCGAATATGTGCGCTGGATAATATCTATAAACCGCTCAGTTCGCTGCAACGTATTGCGAAAAACCCTGATCAGCAAAAACATCTAAATAAACTCTACTATGAACTAAGAGTGATCAGTAATTTCTTTCAAAAAGGGCTTAGTTAAACCTAGATTAGGCGATTGAATCGCTAAATCTAGCTTACAGCCTACATCAGCTAAGGAAAACAAAATGAGTACCAGAATCGAAAAAGACAGTATGGGTGAGTTACAAGTGCCCAGCGAAGCGCTCTATGGTGCGCAAACGCAACGCGCGGTTAATAATTTCCCTATTAGTGGGACACCGATGCCCGCTGCATTTATCAAATCTCTGTTGCTGGCTAAATCTGCGGCAGCTTCTGCCAATGAAGCGCTAGGTTTGATCTCTACAGAGATGGCTAACGCCATTATTGATTCAGTGAATGAACTGATTGAAGATCCCCAGATGATGCGCCATTTCCCGGTTGATATTTACCAGACAGGCTCAGGCACTAGTTCAAATATGAATGCCAATGAGGTTTTAGCAACCTTAGCCAGTTCTAAGAGTCGTGAAAAGGTGGGTGCTAATGATCATGTGAATTATGGTCAAAGCAGTAACGATATTATTCCAAGTACTATTCATATCAGTGCCGCAATTGGTGTTGAAAAGCAGTTATTGCCAGCGCTTGATTATTTAAGTTCGGCGATAAAGACTAAAGCTCAAGAAGTTGATCATCATATCAAGACTGGTCGTACTCACTTGATGGATGCTATGCCGGTGCGTATGAGTCAAAGCTTATTGAGTTGGTCCTCTCAAATAGAGCAAAACATTAAAACGTTAAAGTCAGGGCAGAGCGCTTTGCAAAGTTTGGCGCAAGGCGGCACAGCGGTGGGTACCGGCATTAATGCGCATCCAGAGTTTTCCGCAAAATTTAGTGAGCAAATTAGCCGCTTAACCGATGTTAAATTTACCCCTGCTGATAATTTATTTACCCACATAGGAACACAAGACATTGCCGTATCGGTATCTGGTCAGCTTAAATCGCTGGCAGTTTCACTGTTAAAAATTGCCAACGATTTGCGCTGGATGAACTCAGGACCACTGGCTGGTTTAGGTGAAATATCTCTTGAAGCGCTGCAGCCTGGTTCGTCTATTATGCCGGGCAAGGTTAACCCTGTCATTCCAGAAGCGACGGCTATGGCTGCCGCGCAAGTGATAGGGAATGACAGTGCGATTACTATCGCAGGGCAATCGGGTAACTTTGAACTGAATGTGATGTTGCCGCTGGTGGCTAATAATTTATTGAGCAGCATTGAACTGATGAGCAATGTGAGCGTGTTATTGGCAGATAAAGCGATTACCACTTTCAGTGTCAACGAAGACGCTCTTAAAGCGGCGCTGTCTCGCAATCCTATTTTAGTCACGGCACTTAACCCTATTATCGGTTATGAAAAAGCCGCAAAAATCGCCAAGCTAGCATATGCAGAAGGTCGTCCTGTACTGGATGTCGCAGAGCAGGAAACCGATGTTTCCCGCGCAGAGCTAGAGACGTTATTAGACCCTACTAAACTGACACGCGGGGGGATTTGAGTCTACCATCTGCCGCTCTAGCTACCTACAGCCCTAGGAGCCTGTCGGGATCATGGTTGTAAACTGCACGACTAAAGAGGGTATTTAGTTATTCTAAATAGCTATATTTAGCCGTGCATTAATAGAAGCAGTCAGATGAGCTAACTAATTGTCTGCATAAATCGCTCTTTAATATCAACTGCGGAGTAGGGGATTTCTCCATCATCAGCTTTGTTTCCCGCTTCAATCATAAAATGTACAAAGTTTAACTTATCATTAAGCATACTCTGAAAGGTTTGTTTGTCATCTGTCATGGCGCTTTTTTCCAAGCCTAGCGATTGTACCATTGCAGACAAGTTATAGCCTTTAGAGCTCATGGTTGGTTGATTACCTGTTGAGCCCCAACTGCCATTATCGAGGCATATAACCGTTAAGTTTTCTGGGCACATGCTCGCTAAGTCAAAGAGTTGATTAGGGTTAAAAAAGAAGGATCCATCACCGTCAATGACATAAACGTGACGATCAGGAGTCTCTAACGCGAGGGCAATGGCGACTTCAGTAGCAGAGCCCAGTGCCCCTAACATGTAAAAGTTTGCCGAGCGGTCGCGGTAGTTATATAACTCTCTAGATGGGAAACCAATTTGGGAAATAATAATATCGTCATCGCTCAATGCTTCAACGGTTGCCGCTATAGCACCTGCGCGTTTGAGTGTCGGTGTGCCTTGGTAACCGGCAACTTTAATATCGATAGCATTTAAGCTCGGTTTTCCAAAGACATGATAATCGGGACTGTTTGTTTCCCACAGTTGCGGTGATAGTAAATAAACTTTCACTTTTTTCTCAATAAAACACTGTTCTACATCTTCTGTGATTCCCTCCAAATCGGCACTGGTCTCAATAATCTTATATTCAACATCAATGGCGTCCAGTAATGCCTCCACCTTTGATCCAAAAATGACCTGCGCTTCTATCAACTCCTGGTAATGGCCACGCCATGAAACAAAAATCGGCAGCGCTTCCTGGTAGAGCTTTTGCATGGTATAGAGCTCAGTGACTAAGTTTCCTAAACCAGTGTTTTGCATAAACATAGCACTACGTTTAGATGCGAGTGAGCGCCCAAAACATAATCCCAAGCCAATAGACTCTTTACTAATATCCCATACTTCAACCTGCTCAGGTCGATGTTTCATCACTTGATTGAGTTTATTACAGGGCATATAGACAGCTTTATCAATTTGATTCTCTGTTAGAGCATGCCAAATTTTTTCACTATTATTCATATTATCTCTCTGTGTGGGTTTAGTTGCATCGCTACTTATACCAATGCTAAACATCGGGCTGCAGCACTATTTTGGCACTGCTGACATCGCCATTATGTAAATCTTTAAACGCTTGCTCACCTGCTGAAAGGGGGCGAACATCGATCCATTGAAGGTCTCCTAACTGATGTAGGTAGAGCATATCGATAGCGGCACACATATCCGCTTTGCTATAGCAATAATTACCAAGCAGAGTTACTTCCTGCAGAGTAAGCTTACGTATATCTAATCCAGCATCACTGTCTTGCAACCCTATGTGGGAAACAATGCCGCCAGGGCATACCGCATTGCTTGCAGCGCTTCTAGTACTGGCGGCGCCAACACAATCAAAAACAATATCGTAATGATCTATGGCAACGGGGTCCGCAATAGGATCAAAACAATTGGCGCATTGTTGTTGCTCTACACTGCGTCTACGCAATGGGTTTGTTTCAGCTAAATCAATAGAGTGACAGCCTTTAGCTTTCAATATTAACGCTGTGAGCAAGCCGATAGCGCCGCCGCCAATCACCAGTGTGCGGGCCTCACAAATCGGACGATACAAGACTCTTTCCACCAGCGCTATGGCGTGTAATGCGGTAGCAGTAGGCTCTGTTAAAGAGGCGTGGACGGGGTCCATATCAGTGGGTATTTTTAGTAAATTACAGGCGGATATAGCCACTTTTTCAGCATAGGCACCGGGTAAATACATGCCAATCAACTCACGTTGTCGACACAGATTGCTTCTTCCTCCTAGGCAAAAATGGCATTTACCACAAGTCATCAGCGGGTTGATTACCATCTGCTGTCCTGCAAACTCACCGCTCAATACTGTGCCACTGACTTCGTGACCTAAGATTAGCGGTGCAACTCTTCGGCTATCCTTACCATGGTATGCGTGCATATCAGAGCCGCAAATGGCCGTGGCGGCTATTTTGACCATGACATCACCATCTCTAAGCGTCGGTAGAGGTTCTCTGCGGTAGCTCATCTGCTGTGTGCCAGTGTAGACCAGCGCGTTCATGGTCGTGTTCATCTATGTACTCCTTATTTGGCGGTGAAGCCGCCATCGATATTGATCGTTTGTCCGGTAATATAATCACTACCATGGCTAGCCAAAAAGACACAGAGTCCGTCTAGGTCTGACAAATTCCCATTACGACCGATGGCGGTTTGTTCTGAAAGCTTTTGGCTAAGCTGTGACTGGTCAAATACGGATTGGGTTAGCTCGGTCGGAAAAAAGCCTGGAGCAATGGCGTTACAGCTGATCCCATCAGCTGACCAAGCCTCTGCCATAGCACGGGTCAGTTGTACTATTCCCCCTTTAGATGCCCCATAGGCAAGTCCGTTACTAAATGCCCTCGTTGATTGTAACGATGCAACATTAATGATTTTTCCCCAACCCCTTTGTTGCATTTGTGGGACTAACTTTTGCGCCAAAAAAAAAGGCACTTTAAGGTTTAAATTTAAAGCGTTATCCCAGCTACCAAAGCTAATCATTTCGGCTCGCTGGCGTATATTGACACCCGCTGTGTTACATAAAATGTCAATTTTCTGCCAGGGATGAAGGGCACGGTCAACAATCTGATCTAATTGATCTAAATCCATTAGATCAGCGGCTAAACAGGCAGCTTGACCACCGCTTAGCTCAATTTCTGTGCACAGTTCTTCAAGTCTTTGTTGGCGCCTTCCCAATAGCACTACACGCGCTCCCGCTTGACTAAGTGCACGAGCTTGTTGTGCTCCTATCCCAGATGATGCTCCTGTCACTAATGCGACTTTTCCACTGAGATCAAAAAGGTTCAATGGGATACCTCTAGGTCAAAGGTTTCATTGGGGAAATATTTACTTAAACGCTCATCTCCACTGCGCGCGTGTGCCTCCATACCTTCAAGGCGTGAAATACGAGCCGTTACAGCGGCGACTTCTCGGTTTGCTTCTTGTGTCATACGCTGAGTGGTGACCGTTTTAATAAATTTTCCTGCCGACAAACCACCGGTATACTTAGCAGCCCCTTTAGTTGGCAAAATGTGATTGGTCCCCGAACACTTATCTCCAAAGGAGACGGTTGTTTCTTCCCCAACAAACAATGAGCCGTAATTTCTCAAGCGATTAACCCACCAGTCTAAGTCTTCACACATTACTTCTAGATGCTCTGCTGCATATTGATCACTAATAGTGGCAGCCTCTTCAGCGTTTTCACAAAGAATGACTTCACCGTATTCAGACCAAGCTTTCTCGGCGGCGAAACGGGCAGTGTCAGGAAGTCGAGCTATATAGGAGGGCATGATCGCGATGACTTTTTCTGCCAGCGCAAGATCGGTGCTAATAAGCCAGACAGGGGAGTCTGGGCCATGTTCGGCCTGGCTGACTAAATCGGTAGCCACTAAATGAGGGTCGGCACTTTTATCGGCGATGATGGCTATCTCAGTGGGACCTGCAAACAAGTCGATGCCGACACGGCCATATAACATACGCTTTGCCTCGGCAACAAAGCGGTTTCCTGGACCCACTAAAATATCAGCGGCGCGATTAGTGAAAAGACCAAAGGCCATGGCTGCTATGCCTTGAACCCCGCCGAGCGCCAAAATAGTATCGGCACCTGCCAAGTTGGCTGTGTAGATGATCGCAGGGTTTACTCCCTGGCCAGGTTTTGGCGGAGAACAGGCGATGACGTGTTCTACCCCAGCGGCTTTAGCGGTGGCTACCGACATAATGGCAGAGGCGACATGGGCATAGCGACCTCCGGGAACATAGCAGCCAGCGGTGGCCATCGGAATTTGTTTTTGTCCGGCCCAGAGCCCAGGACTTAATTCTGTTTCGAAATCGACTAGCGCTGCCCGCTGTTTTTGAGCAAAGCTAAACACTCGATCGTAGGAAAAGCGAATGTCATCTTTGGTGCGCTGTGTCAGGCTCTGTGTAGCCGCTGCTATTTCCTCTTGGCTGACGATTATATTACCGTGATAATTGTCTAGTTTTGTGGCGTATTCGGTGCATTTTTGCTCACCACCGACTTCTATATCCGCCAGCATATTTGAGACTATTTCACGGGTATTGTCCTCTAAAGTAGTGGCATTTTTGGCTGCTTTTTTTAAATAGGTAATAGTCATTATCTGATTCCTAAAATTGAATAAGTAAAAGTTGTTAAATACTCTTAACGGGCATAATCTGGGATCGCCCACATCGATAGCTCGGGAATAAATGCTAGCAACAACACTATCGAGAGCATTGCCAACACAAATGGAACGGCGAACACTGCTATTTTTAATACCGAAGTGCCGCTGATACTGGATACAACAAACAAGTTTAAACCTAGCGGCGGGGTGATAAAGCCCACGCCTAAAGCGGTGATCATCATGATGCAAAACTGTATATCAGGCATGCCTATCTCTTGCGCTAAAGGGAGCATGATAGGCGATAAAATAACAATATTAGGAGTGGTCTCCATGACACATCCGGCCAGAATTAAAATGCCAATCATCAGTAAGATAATATAGCTGGGCTCCTGGGTTATCTCGGTGATCATATAGACAAAGCCTTGAGGGACATCAAGGGCCGCTAATGCCTGCGCTAAAGGGAGAGAGAAGGCGATAATGGGTAAAATAACACCGTTAACTTTGGCGGAACTACTGAGCATCTTAGGAAAATCTTGCAGTTTAATCGTGCCCTGTGCAAGGCCGATAATAATCGTTGTGATGACAGCTATAGCCGCTGCTTCAGTAGGGGTGAAAACACCACTGTAGATACCACCAAGTATAACGATAGGCACGATTAGTGCGTATCGGCCATCAATTATAGCGGCCATAATTCGACTGCGAGAGAAGCCGGCCTCGGCGTTTTCAAAGTGGTTGATACGGTTGAGTATGATGTTGCAGAGCATAATCACGAACATCACCATTAATCCCGGTATCAACGCTGCCATAAATAAAGTCGAAGCAGATATACCCAGCACTAAGCCGATAATGATGTAGGCAATAGAGGGGGGGATCAGGATTCCAGTACAAGCACCGGCGGCGACTAACGCACAAGCATAGGGCTTTGGATATCCCTGTTCGACTAAGCGGTCGATGGTCATGCGCCCGACACCTGCTGCGCCAGCGGCATCTGAGCCGGAAATACAGGCAAAAAAACCGCACACTAACACGGTTGCAGTACCAAATCCCGAGCGTACTCCACCGGTTAATGCCTCCGCAATGTTTAGCAGTTTTCGTGACAGTCCAGTGCGTACTAATACGTCACCGGTCAATATAAACAGTGGGATAGCAATGAGGGCAAAGGCATCGATGCCGTCAAAGAGTGCCTCCCCTAGCAGTGATAGCGGTAATACACCACTAAAGTGCAAAATTGAGACAGAGATAGTGCCTAGTACTGCCCAGATAGGCACGCCTAAAGCGAACAGAAGAACCCCAAATAACAGTGGACCAGCCAGCTCCCAGCCCCACTCTAAACTGACTTGAGTGTTTAAATAGTCGTACATAAAAAATTACCTGTAAAAAGGAGAGTTAATCAAATAGCTTGTGACCGCTAAAAATAGCTTGATCTGTGTTGAACATTTTCAAATCACGCCACATCGATTGCACCAATCGGAAGCAAATTAGCGTAAAACCAAGCGGCACAGCGGCGATGAACCAAGTTTGGCTAACTCCTAATCCGTGAGTAACAGAACCAAATCTTAGAGAGGTGGAAAAAGTTTCCAGCGAGAAGTAAAAGGCCAGGAAAGCAATGCACAGCATCACTAAATCACCAAATATATAGACACACAGTTGCCCCTTGCGCGGTAGCACAGACAATATAATATCGATACGAATATGGGCGCGCTCTTTGACTCCGGCAGCTGCACCTATCCAGGCGAGATAGATAAATGAATAGCGTGCGACTTCCTCGCCCCAGTTTGAGGAAAATGACAATCCAAAGCGGCGTATCACTTCAATACCCACAGTTGTGACAATCAAAGTGTAAAAAATTAACAGCAACCAACGCTCTGCGTTCTCATCTAGCAGTTGCCAGAACGATGGTTGCGATGGGATATTTGGCTTATCTTGCATCTAGTATCACCTCATTTAAATAGAGACACTTGTCTATCATCAAGAGAAAGGATAATCCTAAATTCAATGGCTGAATTAGGATCATTGCCTCTTCCTGAGCAGTGCTGCGAAAGAGGCAATGTTAATGGCATTAACTAAACTCAGACGTCGTGGACATAGTGTCTGCCACGGGTATTGGCAGCGGCCAATAATTCATCGAAAGTGTCTAGACTACCCGCAAGTTCAACCTTGATGTCGTCCCAGACGGGCAGTTGATGACCGGCTTTATCTACCCATTGTTGTAACTCTGCACTAGTAGGTGAATAAAATTTAACTCCGGATTTGGCCATTTCTGCCATTGAAAAAGCTCTGGCAGCAGGTACTTTAGCGAGGTTTTGTGCTGAAGTGACTTCTGCAGCAAATAATATGCCCTCTTGCACATCCTCAGGCAGTGACCTAAACCACTCTATATTTACCGAGTATACTTGCGCATCGGGAACTGAGCGGATGAAGGTAACGTGGGATAACACATCTTTAAAACCGAAGGCGTTGAGTGCTTCAACAGAAGGGTCTAAAGCATCGGCGACTCCCTGCTTGATAGCAGAAGGTGTTTCACCCCAGGCAACAGGTGTTGGATTGGCGCCTAACAAGCGGTAAAACTGCTGCAGTATTTTTGATCCTGGAACACGAAACTTAATGCCTTGCATCTGATCTGGCGTTTTAATCGGACCTTCCATTCCGCGACGCAATGCGACCACTCGTGGATCAATGTTGACGTACATCAGGGGTAGAAATCCCTTGGCTTCAATCTTAGGATTTACTTGCTGTTTCCAGGCATTTGAATTGACTAAGTTGGTGAATTTTTGGTTATCACCGCACCAGTACGGGACGTTAATCAGATCGACAACGGGGGCGAAGGGTGCGAAGTTTGACAGCGAGTGCTGCGCTCCTTGAATCGTTCCCTGCTGTACTTTCTGCGCCAGTGCCCCTCCTGTACCCAACTGTCCACCCGGTGCCAGCTTTACGTAAACTTGACGGCCGGTTATGTTCTGGATGTTTTCTTTGAGGTCTAGTTGCATCAGCGGATAGCTGCGTGAGGCTCCTAGCGGGTAAGCGGTTGCTATCACCATTTTGTACTTGGCGTTTTTCTCTAGCATTCGCTCTTCTTTGGATATAGCTGCGACCGCTTCCTCTGTGACAATCACACTGGAGGCAAAAGCCACAGTGGCCGCAGTAACGCCATACTTAGCGCTCAGCGAAAAAAAACGGCGTCGTGCGCTAGATTTTAAATCATTTGATGTACTCATGTTCGCTCCTAAAGTCTATTACAAGGAGATCGTCGGCTCATGGCGCCTCAGTAATCACCTCTCAAGTTTTGAATAACGACTTGAGAGGCAGCTATATAAGGCAGTAAAGAATGTTAAGGCCAACAAGTTCCTAAGTGGAAAACCAAGTTAATCTAAATCATTTATTTCTTATTCTGCACTCGTGTTCTTTGAGCAGAATAGCTATGACAAATAAAGTACAAGTAATAAATAATAGGATGAACTCAGCTACTTCTCCGATTCCCAACGGCAGCTGGTAGTGAAACACCAACATGGATAGCTTGCCTGTTAGAACATTGGCGAAAAACAGTATAAGAAATATGCTTGACGCTTTTAAAAAGTATGTTGAATGTATTGATCTCATCTGCAAACCTGTTTGTATTTTTATTTTGTAAGCGCTTACATTTTTATCTTTATCCTAGTAAATTGTCAAATGTTAAATTTATTAATACTCAACCTCGATACGCTTTTGCTATAATAATTTGCGCTGTTAAGCCTTCATTCAAGCGATATGAGCTCACTTGAAAGGCTTTTTTTCAGCCAATATTTTTCTTTATTTCTTGTCGGCCACTAGAAAAGGACTCCAATGCCCAAACCTAACTTGCAGGACGTTGCTGAATACGCATGTGTTTCAACTGCCACTGTCTCCCGCTGTATTAACTCGCCTGAAAAAGTAAAAAAGAAGCTTCGCGATAAAGTACTGTCTGCGATTGCCACTTTAGGTTATACGCCACACGGCGCTGCGAGAGCGCTAGCTTCAAGGCGTAGCTATACGATTGGTGCAGTTGTGCCTACTATTGGCGGAGATATATTTTCAAATGCACTTCATAGCTTGCAAAAAGGAATTACTAAACAAGGTTTTACTCTTCTTCTAGCGAGCAACAACTACTCGCTAGAAGAAGAGTTCCGAGAAGTTAAATCGCTGGTGAGTAAAGGCTTGGACGGATTAGTGCTGATTGGGAATTTACACAGCCCGCAGTTATACGAACTCTTAGCAAACGAAAAAATCCCCTTTGTAAATCTGTGGACTTGGCAACCCAACAGTCAATACAGTTGTATAGGGTTTAATAACTACACTTCCGCTATGGTCATGGCCAATCACTTATTTGGATTGGGGCATCGAAAAGTTGCTGTTATTACTGGTAATTTATTAGATAACGACAGAGCCGCTCAGCGATTGCAGGGGATTCAAGAATATTTCTCTGAACAGGGCTATGCTATAGCCAATCACCTAATTGTTGAATGTCGTTACAGCGCTCAAGAATCAAGAGATGCTGTTCTAGAGCTGCTTGTGAAAGAGCCACAAATCAGCGCGGTGATCTGCGGCAACGATATATTGGCAATAGGCGCACTATCCGCTGCTAGGCGGCTGAAAATAGCAGTGCCATCAGCGCTATCAATTAGCGGCTTTGACAACCTAGAAATTACCGCTGAGCTTTATCCTGGATTGAGTACTATTGATGTCCCAGCCAAGGAAATGGGTGCGTTGGCCGCCACTTATTTGCTCGACTGTATCCAAAAAGAAAGCTTTGAGGTCAAACGAGTAGAGTTAGTAACTGAGCTGATTATTCGTCAAACTACCAGTGTGCCTGGTAGAGAACCTACTCTTATCTCTTAGCCTAAAGTCACACAAAGAAGTGGGCTATTGCTGCATGAAGTATTACTTTTAGCAGCTCAGAGAGAAAAAATTTCGCTTATCAGCCCAGTAACTGTGTCAAAGCCTCATGCTCGATACTCAGACAACTGTCGGGGCGTAGGACAGCGCAATTGCTCTAAGACCTGGAGCAATTCATTGCGCAATAGGTCGATACAATGCTCGGCACCAGGTTCCGAAAAGGCACCCACAGCATACATAAAAGCGCGTCCGGAAAAGACCATCTGTGCTCCTTGCGCTAAGAATCTGGCTATATCAGGGCCTGATTCCACACCGCTATCCACCATCACCACCATTTTGTCTCCGACAGCATCGACTATTTCTGGTAATACGCTGATAGAAGCACGACAGGCATCGAGTTGTCTGCCTCCGTGGTTGGAAACAATAATGCCATCTGCTCCTGCTTGTAGAGCAAGCTGGGCGTCCGCAACACTGATCACGCCTTTGACAATCAGTTTATGCGGCCACTGCTCTCGAAGCTGTTGTAACATTGGTAGGTCGACAACGTCTTTGAGGCTAGTGCGAATATAGTTGGCGACATCCTGCATATTTTTCATGTTTTTCATATAGGGCATCATTGAAGCAAACTCGGGTAAGCCATGACGCATTGTCGCTAGAGACCACGAGGGGCGAATAATACTCTGGGCAATACTATTGGCGCCAATTTTAGGTGGAACAGTTAATCCGTTGCGAATATCTTTAGGGCGTCGACCAGCAGCGGGCACATCAATAGTGACCACTAAGTGTTGACAGCCGACAGCTTGTACTCGCGAAATTAAATCCGCGCGAATGTCTAGATCCGACGGAGGGTATAACTGAAACCATAAGGTGTCCCCCGCGCATTCAGCCGCCTGTTCGATAGAGGTGCTTGAGAGTGTGCTTAAAACGTACGGGATATTAGCAGAGCGAGCAGCTCGGGCATGAAACTCAGACGCTTTTGGCCAGATCAAGCCACTGAGCCCTAAAGGGGCAATACCGAAGGGAGCGGAGTATTCTCGTTCAAATATTTGTGTGTTTAAACTAGCCCCTTGCGAAGTCGATAAGTATTTTGGCTCTAAGTAAACCTTGTCTAACGCCTGACGGTTGTGACGCAGTGTTATTTCCTGGTTACATCCGCCGGTTAAATACTCAAAAGCGAATTTTGGAATACGTGCTCTCGCTCTGATTTTTAGATCGGTGATACAGGCGGCTTTGTCTAGTAAGTTTTGAGCCATAATTTCTCCGCTAAGTAGTGAGTTTTACATTAAAGGTTGGTGTAAGGGATGTAAAATAATAGCCAGAAAACAGGCTTGAGTCACCATATATTGTAAGCGCTTACATTACAAACTACTTTTATAATCTTCTTGGCCTTTCGCAAAAGTGGCATAGCTTCTGTTATACGGGCCGCATCCTACTATAAAGGGATTATTGGTAGACTCTATTATTAGCTATAAAAAATCAGTGTGGATGTGGAGGGCTAGCCTGAAAATTACTGAGAATGTCATAGATATTTATCGGCAAAAATGGCTTTGCTAGTCGTATATCTCAGTTGCTTTTTTTAATTGCTCGAATACTACCTCCTCTGTTCCATTTGCCGTTGATTATTCTCAGCAGTATAAATATTTATCTCGTCATTTTCGCCATTAAATGAAATTGAATCTCACTCTTTCTGGTACCCTGTTTTGAGTCATTTATGCTAATATTCGCGCTCATTTTCGCAAGTTATGGAAATTCAAATTGCTGCTAGTAAAAGTACATAAAACAATCAATATTAAGCGTTTTTTGATGTAAAAATAGTTGAATCAGTGAAAATATCTAAAAAAAACCTGTCTTTTGGGTCAGGTTTTTTATAAATTCAATAACTGTATAAAAATAATACGCATGATTTTTACTTTTTTTAATGTGCTTTTTGGACAAAAAATAGCGACAACATTTGAGTACTAACTTGTCTGAAATATCGCATTTGTGACACAAGGATACAAAGAGAGATGAACAGACCATCCGTCGATCATCAGAGAATTATCGGCTGAAACTAACCGGAATTACCAAGCAATATCCCGGTTGTTTGGCAAACGATAATGTAGATTTAGCTATTTCTGCTGGTGAAATTCACGCACTGCTTGGCGAAAATGGTGCGGGAAAATCCACTTTAATGAAAATGATTTACGGTGTCACTAAGCCCGATGCCGGTAAAATTATTTGGCAGGGTGAGCAAGTCACGATTAAAGACCCTTCTATGGCCCGCAATATGGGCATAGGGATGGTTTTTCAACACTTCTCTCTCTTTGAAACCTTAACAGTGACCGAAAATATAGCGTTGGCGCTCGGTGATGATGCCGGTGATTTAAAGCAGCTTGCCCAGCGCATCAGCACTGTCTCAAAGCAATACGGGATGGAACTTAACCCCGATCGACATATTCACTCTTTAAGTGTGGGTGAGCGTCAGCGCGTTGAGATCGTGCGTTGTTTAGTACAAGACATTAAGTTACTTATCTTAGATGAACCTACTTCGGTGTTAACCCCGCAGGAAGTGGATACTTTATTTGTCACGCTGCGTCAGTTATCTAAGGATGGCTGCTCTATCTTATTTATATCTCACAAGTTAAAAGAAGTACAAGCGCTGTGTCACAGTGCGACTATTTTACGTGCGGGCAAAGTAACAGGTGAGTGTATTCCTGCAGAAGCAGGCGCCACTAAGATGGCGCTGATGATGGTCGGTGATGATACGCCTATTAGTACTGACTACCCGAAATCATCAGGGACTGAAGTCTTTTTAAATGTGAAGGGACTTTCTCAGACCAGTGACGATCCATTTGGGGTCACCCTTAAAGACTTGAACTTTCATGTTAAGAGCGGTGAAATTTTAGGCATAGCGGGTGTTGCTGGTAATGGCCAAGAAGAGCTCTTAGCGGCTCTGAGCGGTGAACATCTTGTAGCAAGTGCTAATCAAGTGAGTTTTGCAGCTACTAAGGTTGGTTTACTTGACCCTAGGGCGCGCCGTGAACTGGGTATGGCATTTGTCCCTGAAGAGCGTTTAGGTCGCGGTGCAGTACCTGAGATGAGTTTGGTTGATAACGGTTTGTTAACTGGCTTTATGCAGGGCTTAGTGCACTTAGGCTTTATTAATAAAGCAAAAACAGAACAGTTTGCCAATAAAATTATCGATCAGTACAAGGTGAAAACACCTAATAATAGAGCCTCTGCTGACAGTTTATCCGGCGGTAACCTGCAAAAATTCATTATTGGCCGCGAAATACTGCAAAACCCAAAGTTGCTGGTGGCTTCACACCCTACATGGGGTGTTGATATAGGGGCTGCTACTGCGATTCATAAAGCACTGATTGAACTGCGTGATCGCGGTGCTGCTATTTTAGTGGTCTCTGAAGATATAGATGAACTTTTCTTAATCAGTGATCGCTTATGTGCGATATGCGATGGCGAGATTTCACCCGATAAACCGACACCTGATACGAGTATCGAAGAAGTGGGGCGCTGGATGAGCGGTGTGTTTGATGAATCTGCTTCACAAAGCCCTTCACAAGACAATTCGACTAAGCTCTCGGCGGAACTAATATGATTAAACTAGAACCACGTGGTGAAGCATCAATTACAATGTCATATGTATCCCCCGTTTTGGCTGGGATACTGACATTAATTACTGGCGGCATCTTCTTTGCATCGCTCGGGCATGATCCTTTATATGCACTGAGTATTTTTTTATTGGCCCCTGTGTCTGACCTATACGGTGTGGCAGAGCTCAGTGTAAAAGCAGCCCCTATCATGCTGTGTGCCGTTGGACTAGCCCTGACCTTTAAAGCGCAAGTTTGGAACATTGGTGCAGAAGGCCAGTTATTAATGGGCGGCTTAACGGCCAGTGCTGTCGCGTTACTGCTTATCGATGTTGAAAGTGGTTGGGCTTTAGTGCCGGTTCTACTCAGCGGTATGGTTGGCGGAGCACTTTGGGGGTTGTTAGCGGCTTGGTTACGCAACCGATTTAATGCCAATGAAATCCTGACCACCATCATGTTCAACTATATCGCGCTTTATATCCTATTGTACTTCGTGCATGGATCGTTAAAAGACCCTGATGGTTACGGTTTCCCTGAGTCAGCACTTTTTTCTGATAGCACGCTACTGCCAATACTGCTGGAAGATACCCGTATGCACATCGGCATTTTATTTGCCTCTTTTGCTGTGGTTGCCGCTTGGGTCTTTATCTCGCGCTCATTTTTGGGCTTTCAGATCAAAGTATTGGGAATGGACAGTAACGCCGCTAAGCTTTCAGGTTTCAAACACAAACGTTTAGTGATACTTGTCATGTTAATCAGTGGCGCACTGGCAGGGCTTGCCGGGGCGAGCGAAGTGACAGGACCTATCGGCCAGTTAATACCCTCAATATCCCCAGGTTATGGTTATGCGGCGATTATTGTGGCCTTTTTGGGCCGGCTACATCCAGTGGGTATCTTTTTTGCGAGTCTGTTGATGGCGCTTATTTACATGGGTGGAGAACTGGCGCAGATTGAGTTGAAAGTGCCGTTAGCTGTGACCTCGCTGTTTCAAGGAATGTTGCTTTTTTACCTGTTGGCCTGTGATGTGTTTATTAACTTTAAAATTAAAATGGCGGCGCCAAAAGCGCGTCAATCTGTGGAGAGTGCGTAGTGGATATCGATTTAATTACCAATGTGCTCTATGCGATGGTGCGTACTGGTACGCCGCTGTTGATCGTTGCTTTAGGCGAGATGGTTTGTGAAAAAAGTGGCGTCTTAAATTTAGGCCAAGAAGGCATGATGTTAATGGGTGCGGTGATAGGTTTTATTGCCACACTCACCACTGGCAGCTTATTGGTGGGCTTTATTTTAGCGATAGTCGCCGGCATTTTAATGTCGATGTTATTTGCAACTATTGCCTTGGGTTTAAACGCTAACCAAGTAGCGACTGGACTAGCGCTGACTATATTTGGCACAGGCCTGTCTGCTTTTATTGGCGCCGCCTATGTGGGGGTTCCTATCACGGGACTTGATCCGATCGCTATCCCTGTACTTAGCGAGATACCGCTAATAGGCAAGATGCTGTTTGCGCAAGATTTGATTGTGTATTTATCTTTTGTTCTGTTCGCCTTGGTGTATTGGTTCTTTAAATCATCACGCTTAGGCCTAACGGTTAAAGCGGTGGGCGAAAATCCGCATGCAGCTAATGTTATTGGCTTACCGGTGATGCGCACCCGTTATTTAGCCATCGCCTTTGGTGGTGGAATGGCGGGCCTTGCCGGTGGTTATTTATCGCTAGCTTATACGCCTTTATGGGCTGAAAACATGACGGCTGGTCGCGGTTGGATCGCCCTTGCATTAGTAGTGTTTGCGACTTGGCGTGCCGAGCGAATTCTTTTAGGCGCTTACCTGTTTGGTTTAGCCAGCATACTTAACTTGGTTGCACAGGGACTGGGATATCCAGTATCACCGAACTTACTGGCGATGATGCCCTATGCTGCTACCGTATTGGTGCTGGTAATGATCTCAAGTAATGTGATGAAAGCAAAAATGTATACGCCGATGTCCCTGGGTAAACCGTTTCATCCGCATGGATAGATAATAGCGACAAGCTAGGTTAGTGGTAAGTCAAAAGACTATTCATCACAGAGGACACTGAGAGCGCGGAGGAAAGATTAAGACAAAGATTATTTGATGTTTTTTCTTTTCTCTGTGTCGCGCAGCGCCTCGGTGTCCTGTGAGGTGAAAAATGGTTTAGTGGTTAGTGGTTAAAGAGTTTTAGGAGAGCGTGTGCAACAAGTAGAGCGATTATGGATTAAAAACCCGCTGGCTATTTTGGTTGAAGACCAAGATGCCCGTGGCGGTATCGTTATTAGCGAGGGGAAAATCGTTGAGCTGGTGGCTTTAGGTCAAGAACCTACTGCCTACAATAAAGTTTATGATGCTTCAGCGTCTGTTGTTTTACCCGGGCTTATCAATAGTCATCATCACTATTATCAAACGTTGACCAGAGCTTACCCTGGTGCATTAAACCAGGAACTTTTCAGCTGGTTGCAAAATCTCTATCCGTTATGGGCTGGACTTGAACCAGAAATGCTGGCGGCGGCTACGAAATTGGCGTTAGGCGAGCTGTTGCTCTCTGGGTGTACTTTATCAGCCGATCATCACTATTTATTTCCAGAGGGAATGGAGCAGTCTATAGATGTGCAAGTCGAAGCTGCGCAAGCCGTTGGTATACGCACCTTGTTTACGCGCGGTTCTATGAGCTTGGGCCAAGATGATGGTGGTTTGCCGCCGCAAAGTACAGTGCAGCAACAGAGCGATATTCTAGAGGACTCAGAGCGTCTGATTAATAAGTACCACCAGCGAGGAGAGGGCGCTATGTTGCAAATTGCCTTAGCTCCTTGTTCTCCTTTCTCGGTCACCCCTGAAATAATGCGCGAGAGTGCAAAATTAGCAGAGCGCTTGCAAGTGCGTTTACACACGCATTTGGCAGAGACGATAGATGAAGAGCAATTCTGCCTCGATCGCTTTGGATTGCGTACGGTTGACTATCTAGAGAGTGTCGGTTGGTTGAGCGAGCGCACTTGGTTAGCGCATGGCATTCACTTTAATGACGCAGAAATTACTCAGCTTGGAAATGCAGGCGTAGGTATTTGTCACTGTCCGACCTCCAATATGATGTTGGCATCGGGCATTGCTCGAAATTTAGAGTTAGAACAAGCTGGCGTTCCCGTTGGTTTAGGGGTGGATGGTAGCGCTTCTAATGATGGCTCAAACATGATTCAAGAAGTGCGCCAAGCGCTCTATTTACAGCGCTTGCGTTACGGGTCGGCTAAAGTGACGCATTTTGATGCGTACCGCTGGGCGACTAAAGGCTCAGCAAAAATACTGGGGCGCAAAGATGTCGGTGAAATAAAGGTGGGCATGCAGGCAGATTTAGCGCTGTTTAAGTTAGATGAAATGCGCTTTAGCGGGGCTCATGACCCACTGGCAGCACTATTGTTATGTGGTGCGCAACGCGCTGACCGGGTCATGGTTGCAGGCTCTTGGCAAGTCATAGATGCGCAGCTGGTGGATTTTGATGTAGAGCAGCTAATGAGCGATCACAGTGCGTTAGCTACAAAGCTCGCTTTGAAACTCAACATCAGTTAAAAAGCGCATTAAATTCAGGTATTATGGCTTTTTCCAATTGGTCAATCGGAGCGACAAATGTCAGCCACACCTTACAGTAGAGATTTTCCCGTATCTTGGGAAGAGTTACATAGAAATTCCAGAGCACTGTCATGGCGCTTATTGGAAATGGGACCTTGGAAGGGCATTGTCGCTATTACCCGCGGTGGATTAGTACCCGCGGCGATCTTGGCACGTGAGATGGATATTCGCTTGATAGATACTGTGTGTATATCAAGCTACGATTCTTCAGATGCCGATGGTGATAAGGCGCAAGGACAATTGAAATTGATAAAAGCCGCAGTCGGTGATGGCGAGGGCATGTTACTGGTAGACGATTTAGTCGACACTGGTAAAACGGCTAAATACGTACGTGAGCTGATGCCAAAAGCGCACTTTGCCACTGTTTATGCTAAACCTTCAGGCAAGCCATTAGTCGATACTTTTATTACCGAGGTGAGTCAGGATACTTGGATTCGCTTCCCATGGGATATGGAATACTCATTCTCTACCCCACTAGCTGATAGAAAATAAAAAGTACCACCACTTAAACTCATTAAGGATGCAGAAAATGAAACACAGTGTAAAAAAACTACTATCTAGTGCTGCTTTAGGCCTAAGCCTTCTAGCTGCTGGCGGCGCGCAAGCTGCTGACCCTCTTAAAATTGGTTTTGTTTATGTCGGCCCTGTTGGCGATCACGGTTGGAGTTACCAGCACGATCGAGGCCGTTTGGATGTAGAGAAGCATTTTGGCGATAAAGTAGAGACAACCTTTGTTGAATCTGTACCAGAAGGTGCCGATGCAGAGCGTGTTATCCGCAACTTGGCAAAAGCCGGTAACGATTTAATCTTCACTACCTCTTTTGGTTACATGAACCCGACACTTAAAGTGGCTAAAGCGTTCAAAAAAGTTAAGTTTGAACATGCTACGGGTTACAAAACGGCTAAAAATGCGGGTAACTACCTAAGCAAGACCTTTGAAGGGCGTTATGTCGCTGGTTTTGTTGCGGCTAAAGTGACTAAAAGCAACAAAATTGGCTACATTGCTTCATTCCCAATTCCTGAAGTTATTCGTGACATCAATACAGTTCAGCTAGCGCTACAAAAGTATAACCCAGAAGCAGAGCTTAAAATTATTTGGGTAAACAGCTGGTTCGATCCAGGTAAAGAAGCAGATGCAGCGAACGCGATGATGGATCAGGGCGTTGATGTCATTCTTCAGCACACTGATAGCCCGGCTGCAATGCAAGCAGCAGAGCGTCGCGGTAAGTTCGCAGTAGGCCAAGCGTCAGACATGTCTAGCTTTGGCCCTAATGCACACTTAATGTCAGTGGTTGATGACTGGGCTGCTCTATACATCCGTAAAACCCAAGAAGTGATGGACGGTACTTGGAAGCCTGAGAACTACTGGGGTGGCATGGCTGAAAAAGACATCATTATCCCTGAGTTCACTAACATGCCAGCAGAAGTTGCAGCAGAGGCTCAACAGTTAGTTGATGATATCACTAGCGGTGCTTTCTTCCCATTCACAGGTCCTATCAAGAACCAAGCGGGCGAGTTGATGGTTAAAGATGGGTACAGAATGCCGCTGGGTGATCTAGTTGGTATCAACTGGTATGTTGAAGGTGTACAAGGCGATATCCCTAAGTAACTCTTAATAACCGCATGTTATGACCGAAAGGTAGGGGCTGTGGTGCGGCCCCTTGAGCAATAAAACTTTGCTCTGCAAATAACACACTGGCTGTCAGCTTTGTTGGCAGCCATTTTTCTTAGAAAGGAAGTGTGTCATGAGCAACAGTTACATCCCCGTTATAGATATATCCCCGCTTTATTCAAAAGACTCAACACAGTGGCAAAGCGTCGCCCAAGCAGTTGATAGTGCCTGTCGCAATAGCGGCTTTTTTTATGTTACCGGTCACAATATTAGCGTCGAGCGCATTAGTGCATTAACAACACTGTACCGTGATTTTTTTGCCCAGCCGCTAGAGCAAAAGCTGCAGATTGATATTACAAAAACCGCTCATCATCGTGGTTACGGTAGTATTGGTACTGAACAATTAGACCCAAAGCGCCCTGGAGACTTCAAAGAAACCTTTGATATGGGCCGTCATTTAAATGCAGATCATCCAGATGTTATTGCTAATAAACCTTTACACGGTACTAATCAATATCCCGATATGGCGGGGTTTAAGGAGTTAGTTGAGACTCACTATTGGGACATGATTGAGCTGGGAAAAACTATTTTACGAGCGCTTTCTATAGCCTTAGAGCTGAAACCTGACTATTTTGATGCCTCATTTAGCGAACCTATCAGTGTTTTACGCTTTATACACTATCCAACTGTTGAAACAAAAATAGATAGCGAACAACTTGGTGCTGGTGCCCATACGGATTACGGCTGCATTACCATTTTACATCAAGACAGTATCGGCGGTTTACAAGTACAAGATAAGCAAGGTAACTGGTTAGACGCCACCCCAATTGATGGCAGTTTTGTGATCAATATTGGCGATATGATGGCGCGCTGGAGTAATGATCGCTATACATCGACCCCGCACAGAGTGATTAATCCTAGTGGGGTCGAACGTTATAGCATGCCATTTTTTGTCGAACCAAACTTTGACACTCCTATTGCCGCCATTAATAGCTGCTATGATGAAAATAATCCCGCGATATATGCGCCGATAAGTGCGGGTGATTACCTACTATCGCGATTCTCAGAAACTTACGAATATTTTGAAAGTGAAAAGGTGCACTGATGAACGAGCTCATTTACGCATTGCCAAAAGCAGAATTACATTTACACCTTGAAGGTTCACTCGAGCCAGAATTAATGTTTGAGCTGGCTCAACGTAATCAAATAAGTTTACCTTTTGCCAATATTGAAGCGGTACGCGCTGCATATCAGTTTAATAATCTACAAGAGTTCCTTGATATCTACTATCAAGGGGCCAATGTATTACTGCACGAACAAGATTTTTATGATCTGACATGGGCCTATTTACGGCATTGTAAAGAAGAAGGTGTGGTGCATGTGGAGCCTTTCTTTGATCCCCAGACTCACACCGATAGAGGGGTACCGTTTGAAGCGGTAATTAGGGGGATTTCAAGAGCGCTAGAAGATGGCGAGGCTAAATTTGGTATCACTAGCTATTTGATCATGTCATTCTTACGCCATTTATCGCAAGAGGCCGCCTTTGAGACACTAGCGCAAGCTTTACCCTTCAAAGATCAAATCAAAGCCGTAGGATTGGATAGCTCAGAGCAGGGCCACCCACCTGAAAAATTTAAAGATGTCTTTGCAAAAGCGTTAGAGCAAGGGTATTTGACGGTAGCACATGCCGGTGAAGAGGGACCGCCGCAATATATATGGCAAGCACTTGAGCTGTTGCAGATATCGCGTGTTGATCACGGGGTACGCGCTTTTGAAGATGAGCAACTGATGCAGCGTTTGATTGAAACGAAGATGCCACTCACTGTTTGCCCACTCTCTAATACCAAGTTAAAGGTATTCAACGATATGGGTGAGCACAACATGATTAAAATGCTCGAGCGCGGTGTGAAAGTCATGGTCAATTCAGATGATCCGGCTTATTTTGGGGGTTATGTAGCGGCTAATTATATTGCCATTTGCGATGCACTTGATATTAGTGTGGATCAGCTTAAGCAATTAGCCGCCAACAGCATTGAAGCAAGTTTTTTAAGCTCCGAGAAAAAGCAAGTTCACTTGTTAAAAATACAAGGAATGTAGCTAAATACGAGGGCTAAGCATAAGAGTTACCCACAAGCGATTTAAGTTTCGTTGTTGTGGGTAAGTGAGCCTTGGTAGATTATGCACAGCCACTTGCTTTGCGCGGGCTGTTAGTCAGTTACTTTTTCGCTTTGTTATATGCTTTTATCTGTTTGCGTAAATCGGCATCGAGGTCCTGTGGATGAATCACAGTGCCCTCACTGTTTTCAACAGGGAATACCACTACATAAAAGCCGTCTTGCTCTAAACCTTCACTCCAACGCAATTGCCACGTCTTTAGGTCAATCGCTTCTGCTTCACAATCTTTCCAGTCACCATTGGCCCACTCTTGTGCTGTTGCAAAGCTTGGCCACACAGGCACACACTCTTCTTCTTCAGTATTCAGCATGACACAACCGGTTTCATCGGTCAGTATCCATACTTCCTTTTGAGAGACAGCCTGTTCGATAAAGTGCGTAAAGCGCTCTTCACAGGTTAAATTATTTAACGGATGGTTCGTTGCTTGGGACATAATCGTGCCTTAAAAATAGGTGGTGGATAGTATAAGCTAAGCGTTATAACTGGGGAACATTTATAATACTTTTGCACTTTGGATCATTGCTATTGGATTTAAAATACTCTATCAATAAACTTAGATCTCGGCAAGAAACAAGGCTCATAGGAGTCGTCCGAGAACTGCGATCGTAGCGAGCAAAAGGCTATTTTAGGAACCATTATCGATCAATTGAGCCGAACAAACTGTTCAAAACAATTTATCATGTAGGCCCCGAAGGGGTGAAACATCGGGATATGCTGAATAATAGCGTGCTATATAACGAATTTTAGCGGCAGTTTTAACAAAATCGGCTTGGTCGCAGTAGGTTAGTCTGTTTTGTACAGGCTCCTAGTCTGAAGTTCTGGATGGGAACTACTTAGCTATGAGAATACGATGAGGTATACTCAAGCCTCGTACCCGCAAAACAGTTCAATCAAAGGATAAATATGCAAAGGATATCGATAAGCTTTTTAGCTATCTTAAGTCTCTGGCAAAATATGACGTACGCAGATGATTCCCACTTAGCAGCCAGTTTTTTTACCCAGTTGTATACCAATACCTGTGTGAAAAATGCCGCTGATCTACAGGTTTTAAAGTCGCGATTTTCCTCGATTGAAATAAAAGAGCTATCTAGAGGCAAAGCGGCTTTATTTCTGCAAAATAAACCGGGTATTGTCTGGGTAATTCCCAACGTTATCGGTGACTTCTTAGTCTCAATCAATGAACAAACTGAGTGTGCTGTCTACACGCGTAATGTCAATATAAATGAGATTGAGCGAGGATTTATCAAGGTATTAGAAAAAACACCGAGTTCTTTTAACATAGAAAAAGTGCAAGATGAAACCGTTAAAACTGACTTAGGGCCTGGACATCTAATCCGCTATATTCGTACCAATACAGCTGACAATAGTCAGCAGGAATTTCGTTTGGAAACAACCAATGCAGAAGGTGCTGAAATCCAGGTAAAAGCGGTTGTAGGGCCTGTCATGTATTAATAGAGACCCCGACCAGGAGGTTTTGTGAGGCTATTATCATTTTTATTACTAAGTTTATTATATTCTAGCGCCATTTTTGCTAATTGTAGTTTAATCGCCAGGGGCCTGAATTATGAGCCCTATTATTTTCAAGCTAAAGATGGCAGTTATAGTGGTTTAGACATTGAGTTGATTGACGCCTTAATGGCTGAGGCTAATTGCCAAGTAAAATATCAAGAAACTCCCTGGAAGCGCAGCCTACAATTGATGAAAATAGGCGGCTTAGAGTTATTGACAGGCGTTTCGATCACGCCTCAAAGAACGCGCTATATCTCATTTATCGGTCCCATGCGTGAAGAATTGATGGTGATGCTAGTGCCTAGAAGCAGTGATTATGCAATAGCGACATTAGATGACATTAAGCTGCTTGATAAACCGGTCGGCATTGCAAATGGTCTATTTTACGGCGATAATTTTTCTGTTAAATACCAACATGATACAACCTTTAAACAGCATGTTGACTTAGCTAACTCCACGCTAGAAAATCTTAAAAAACTGCAAAAGCAGCGACTATCTGCTGTGATTGGCGATTTGTATTTTATGGCTCACTGGATCAAAAGTAATAATTTAACTGAAGACTTCAAAGTACATCCGTACTATATCAATAGAAACTTTGTCTATTTTGGTTTAAGCCGAAGAAATGTCTTACCTCACGAAATGGCTGTACTTAAAACGGCCAATGAGAGGATGCAAGCGGCAGGCACTTATCAGCGTATCATTGATAAGTATAAACTGTAATTCACCACAGAGGTTAGGGAAGCAGGGAGCAAGTCCCAGACGCCCCGCAGGGTGCTTACGTTTTAAAAGAATGCTAAGCGGTCAACAGAGATGAAATCTTGTTTCATCTGCATTTCCTTTGTCTGAACGCTCATAAAGGACTGGCCATTCACGTCCATTCTTGCGCGGTAACCGCTTAGGCTGACCTAACTAAAAAAAGCCCAGGGAAAATCTGGGACTTATTCGCTACTTCCTTAGCTAATCTCCATTATCGTATCTGCTGCCTGTGTTTTCAGAGTGACTAGCTATTTCTATCATGGATGCAAATAAGAGAGCTATCTGATGAATTTCAGTATGAAACGCATTAGATAACTCTCTTGATTTTTATGCTTCATTTTACCACGCTTCATGGCGGCTTTCTTGTCCGTATGAAAACTTGCTTGATTGTAAGTATTAGCATGTTTGGCGACGAAGTTTCGCGCTTTCTCTGAAGGCTTCTTGGGGGTGTTCTTAGGCATAGTGATTTGCTCTATATAGTGTGAGAGCCCATTCTATTGCTCAATCATATACTGAGCAAGTTTAAAGCAAAAAAAGGGCCCTTAAGGCCCCTTGTTTGTACTCGAATATTAGATCAGAGATTAGATCAACTCTTGAGTATCAATATCAAAAAATACCGCTTTAGACATGTCAAACATGAATTCACAAGG
>Ga0209291_1000899_pt1 | contig 27965 bp, 22 predicted proteins | sample GOMGulsemesocosm_FD_184633 | JGI IMG/M metagenome (GOLD analysis project Ga0209291, IMG submission 184633) | Methane-oxidizing microbial communities from mesocosms in the Gulf of Mexico - GOM9B Gulf of Mexico (SPAdes) (version 2) | ecosystem: Environmental > Aquatic > Marine > Cold seeps...
CTGTAGCACTGACGCTTTTAAAGCAGCCTTGAAAGCTGCCCATAGGGGTTCGCTGCGCTGAAACAATAACGATGGAGTCATCTGATAACATGGTAATTTCTCTTCAATATAAAATGGATAAGTACCTTTTAAAGCAAGCCGTTAATCTATTGCTTTAAAGGACGTGAGGTAATTTGTTGAGCCAATATTAGTTATGTAATATTGGCTCTGTAATGTACTTTCTAATACTTATTGTGCTGTCCAAGCACCATCCATAGGTAAGGATGAGCCAGTAATACTACGGGCACTATCACTACATAAAAATAGAATGAATTCGCCAATCTGACGAGGGTCCATCATTTCAGGTAGGGGTTGTTTAGCGGTAATGAGCTGATATTTTGCTTGCTCAAAACTACTTGTTTCTTTGTTAGCAATATCGGTGATTTGATCATTAATCAGTGGTGTATCTACCCAGCCTGGGCATATAGCATTAGCAGTGATACCGTACTCTGCACATTCAAGTGCTACCACTTTAGTGAAGCCGACAATGCCATGTTTTGCAGCACAATAAGCGGCTTTGTTTTTAGATCCAACAAGGCCATGTACTGAAGCAATATTAATGATTCGGCCCCACTTATTGGCTTTCATGCCAACCAAAGCGTGTTGAACAGTATGAAATGCAGCCGTTAAATTAATGGCAATAATGGCATTCCATTTATTGGTTGGAAAAGTATCTACAGCTTCAGTGTGTTGAATACCGGCATTATTGATTAAAATATCGATAGACCCCATGGTCTGTATAGCTTTATTCATAAAGGAGTTAATAGCATCCGAGTCCATTAAATTGGCATTGTCGAATAATGTTTTTATTTTATATTTTTCGCTGATTTCTTTTGCTAAGGCGCTACCTTCTTCATCACTCATTAAGCCGTGTAATACCAGGTTAATGCCTTGTTCGGCTAAAACGTGAGCACTGGCTAAACCAATACCACTTGTTGAACCTGTTATAAGTGCAGTTTTACCCTTTAGCTTAAAATTTATTGATGTTTTTTCTTCTGTCATTAGGTTTCCTTTGAATATAATTAAAAAAGTTCAGTATTTCCTTATACTGAACAACAGCTCGTGCATTAGAGGAAGGAATTCATCTAGTGAGAGCATGACTTGAAATTTATTTAATTACCTTAGCTGAAAAAATAGCGAGTTGATTTACTACCTTAGTGCCATGAAAAAATAGCGTCGATAGGGGAAGGGGGTTTTACCGTTAGATCCTTAGTATGACTGACTAGTACTAGCGGTAAATGTTGAAGTGAACGTGAGGAGGTTATTTGGCATTTTTCCTTAAAAAATTAAGTACAGGTTAAGAAAAGTTTTTCTGAATAACTTTTAGAAACTCAGTAGTTGCGTGAGAAAAATTATGACGACGTTTACTAATAATGCCTACTCGACGACTTATTGAGGGATCATCTATTTCACAATGATTAAGTTCCAGCGCTGACAACTGCTGTTTATACAATGAAGGAATAACACTAATACCTAAGTTATTTGCAACCATTTGCACTACGGTTGCTAATTGGTTTGCTTCAAAAGCAACATCTAAATATATACCTTGTTTTGCTAGAGTATCATCGAGCAGTAGACGAATGCTTGAAGGTCTTTGCAAAGTGATGAATGGGTATCGACTCAATTGTCCCCAATTGGGCGTAGTTTCTTCGTTGATGAAGGAAGAAAGCTCATGACTGTTGGGAAATACCGCAATAAATTTATCGGTAAATAGGGTTTCAAAATTAAGATCTTCAGAGCTGCCAGGATCAAAACTTATAGCAAACTCTACTTTGCCAGAGCGAACCATGGCGACAGCATCTTCGGCAATGACATCTTCGACTTTTACCTTTATTTCTGGGTATTGAATATTAAAATTAAGTATTTGCTTAGACAACAAGGTACTCGCAAAGGAAGGCATAGCAGCAAATGATAAACTTCCCCGCTTTAATGTAAAACTCTCGTTAAGTTCAATAAAAGCGTTATCAAAATCACCGAGTAATCGTTTTGCCACCGGCAAAAAATTTTCTCCCTCTGGCGTTAATACAAGGCTTCTGGTTGAACGGGTAAGTAGCTTACCACCTATGGTTTCCTCTAAATTTTTGATAGTGATGCTTAAGGCTGGTTGTGAAATGTGAAGCAATTCACACGCCTGTGCAAAGCTTTTTACCTGAGCTACCGCAAGAAATGCACGTATTTGTTTTAGTGTTATATTCATTCTACCTGCTTATTTTGGGGCAATACCATCATAATTATTACTGGCTCTATAAAACAATTCATAAGTATAATTTATTAATCATTCATATTAATTAATTTTACAAATGTGTGCAATTAATTAAAACTGCTAAACACTTAAAACTTCACAGGGCTTTTCATTAAAGTGAAAAGTAATTAGCGATGTCAGGATTTGATAAAGTTGTTCATAGTTATGAAGAAGCGATGGCGGGATTAACGGACAATATGACTATTATTGCTGGGGGCTTTGGTCTCTGCGGTATTCCAGAAAACTTAATCAGTGAGATTAAACATAAAGGTACAAGAGGGCTTACCCTCGTTTCTAATAACTGTGGTGTTGATGACTTCGGCCTTGGCTTATTATTACCCGATCGCCAAATTAGAAAAATAATTGCTTCATATGTTGGTGAAAATGCAGAATTCGAGCGCCAAATGATGTCAGGAGAGTTATGTGTTGAGCTAACTCCGCAAGGCACACTCGCTGAAAAAATGCGTGCTGGTGGTGCTGGTATACCAGCCTTTTATACAGCTACAGGTGTTGGCACCCCCGTGGCTGAAGGCAAAGATGAACGTCAATTTAACGGCCGTGATTATATTTTGGAAGAGTCCATTGTCGGTGACTTTGCCATAGTTAAAGCGTGGAAAGCCGATAGATACGGTAATCTGGTTTTTAGAAAAACAGCGCGTAATTTTAATCCTATGGCCGCAACGGCTGGAAAAATAACTGTCGTAGAAGTGGAAGAAATAGTTGAGCCAGGTCAGTTAGACCCCGATGAAATTCACACCCCAGGTATTTATGTTAATCGCTTAATTAAAAGCAGCTTTGAAAAACGTATTGAACAGCGTACAACAAGACCAGCAGGAGAGTAATCATGGCTTTATCAAGAGATCAAATAGCACAACGTGTTGCGCAAGAATTGCAAGATGGTTATTACGTAAACTTAGGTATAGGCATACCAACGCTAGTCGCAAATTTTGTTCCTAAAGGCATGGAGGTTATGTTGCAATCTGAGAATGGTTTATTAGGCATGGGGGCTTTTCCAACAGAAGAAGAAGTCGATGCAGACTTAATAAATGCTGGTAAGCAAACCGTTACTATGGCAAAGGGAGCATCCATTTTTGATTCAGCTGAATCATTTGCCATGATCCGTGGTGGTCATGTTGATTTAACGGTATTAGGTGCTTTTGAAGTGGATGTTAATGGCAATATAGCTTCTTATATGATCCCAGGAAAACTTATTAAAGGCATGGGCGGCGCTATGGATTTAGTGGCTGGCGCAGATAATATTATTGTCACAATGACTCACGCTTCAAAGCATGGTGATTCTAAGTTACTCAGTAATTGTACTTTACCTTTAACAGGTAAAGGTTGTATTAAAAAAGTATTGACGGATTTAGCTTTTATTGAAATAAAAGCTGGTAAGTTTCATTTACTAGAGCGAGCTCCGGGCGTATCAGTGGAAGAAATTCTAAAGCTCACTCAGGGTGAACTTATTGTTAACGGTGATATTCCAGAAATGAAATTTAATCAAGCTGACTAGCTGTTACATCCGTTATTTTAATTTCTATCTAAAACAAAAAAAGACGAGCAATGGCTCGTCTTTTTTGTTTAATAGTATTTTACTTAGGAGTGTTAGATGTTACTTACGACATATGATAGCCGGATTAATGTTGATAATTCCCGATTCATTAATGGTCGCAATTTTACTATCTTGCTTGAGTATTGCTAGGGAACTGTCGCCTACAGTACGTACATAACTTAGTAGGTAACCAAATTGACCTAAACTGCATACCGCATATTGCTGGCTAAAGTTAAGCTTGTCCCACATTGTGTCCGCATTCTCATTTTTTTGTCTGTTGTCTGTTAAGAAAGTACTTGCAGCGACTAAATCATTACTTGGTGTTTGAATGTTTAACATAATATCTACCTCACTCTTAAGCTCGTAGGGGATATTAACCAATAAAAGCCGGTCAAACTGTTGATAGTTGTTAAGCTGATGTGTTCTTTTGTACAAGGCGCTCTGTTTGAGTTAATTTGTTTTATTTAAGCTTAATAGTGAATTTGACAAAAATAATTAAGTAAAACACTAACTTATTAGTTAATTTAACCAGTTTTGATGTTGTTGGATGGTGTTACTTTGTGTAACTTGTTGTTACACATGAAGAATGAGCAAGTGGCACAGCTTGTGCTATTTTTAATGCATTATTAAAAAATACGGAAATACCCATGCTTACTCATTCTAAAACATTATTACTTTCTTCTGCTGTGATTATCACTGCATTGTTATCTGCTTGTTCTGAGCCTGAGGCTAAAGAAGAGGATAAAAAAGTTGCCGAATTTGCCGTACCAGTGATGGTAGCGAATATCGAACGTAAAGATATTTCGTCAAACTTTCATACAACAGCAACCTTAGAATCTCGTAATGAAGCTGAGATCATCACTCGTGTTACCGGTATTATTGAAGAGCTAAGTGTTGAAGAAGGGGACTTTGTTGAAAAGGGACAACTGCTTGCTAAGGTTGATGCAAGACGTTATCAATTAGCACTAGATAAAGCCGAAGCTGAATTAGCAGGTCTTGAGCAAGAATTAAAACGTTTATCTTTAATGGCTGAGAAGCAATTGGTGAGTGCCCAAGCATCAGATAAATTGAAATATCAGCACAGAGCGGCAGTTGCAGCGAAGGAGTTAGCGGCATTAGATCTAAGAGATAGTCAAATTGTTGCACCTATTTCGGGCTTCATTTCAGAACGTTTTATTAAAACAGGTCACTTTACTCAAGGTTACCAAAAGTTATTCCATATTGTTGATCAATCAAGCTTACAAGCTGTGGTTTATCTACCAGAGCATAAGCTGAGCTATGTTGAACTAAAACAGCAAGCCTTATTACAATTCAGTGCACGCCAAGGTAAACAGTTTATTGCACAAGTACGTTCAATTTCTCCTGTCATTGATAACCGAAGTGGTACCTTCAAAGTGATTTTATCTATTGATAATGAAGAGCTGCAATTAAAACCAGGTATGTTTGCCCAAATTGCACTGACTTTTGATACCCATAGAAATACCTTAACAATCCCAACAGATGCAATTATTACCCTTGATAACCAAAGTAAAATTTATTTAGTAAAAGATAATAAAGCGGTAGAAGTATCAATCAACAAAGGCTTTGTACAAGAGCAACTTACTGAGATAAGTGGTGAATTAAATGAAGGTGATAGTGTAGTGATAAATGGCCATCATAACCTTAAAGCAAACGCCTTGGTTGAAATATTAAATGCTAAAGCCAGTGATGATGACAGTCTTAATGACGAAGAATTAACTGACACAGATACAGCTATTGCTAAAGCCACTAAATAGAGAATTGTCAGCATGAATATTTTGATTGATAGCTTGTTCTTTGTGGTTGCTAAACACCCAGTAACTACCATATTTTTAATTTTTACTGCATTGCTGATCAGTAGTGTAAATACCATTGGAGCTTTATCATGAGTATTGTTGATGTAGCAATAAAACGTCCGGTAACGGTATGGATGTTTACTTTTGCCGTGATGCTTTTTGGTTTAGTGGGCCTATCTCGCCTTGCGGTTAATTTATTACCTGAACTCTCCTATCCTACTTTAACAGTACGAACTAACTATACCGGAGCTGCTCCGGCTGAAATAGAGCAGCTAATAACTAAGCCTATAGAAGAAGCCGTAGGTGTAGTTAAAGGTCTAAGAAAAATAAGCTCAGTATCTAAAGCTGGCCAGTCTGACGTCTTACTAGAGTTTGAATGGGATGTTGCGATGGACATTACCAGCTTAGAGGTAAGAGAAAAACTCGACCTTATTCGTTTACCCCTTGATGTGCAAAAACCACTAATTTTAAAATTTAATCCCTCTTTAGATCCTATTATTCGCTTGGGTTTACAAACGTCTGATAATTCAGTTGCTGGCTTAACCCAGCTTCGTACCTTTGCAGAATATGATGTGAAACGCCAATTAGAATCTCTACTTGGGGTAGCATCAGTAAAATTAGGCGGTGGCCTTGAACAAGAGTATCAAGTCGTTATTGATCAACATAAGTTGGCGCAGCTGAATTTAAGTAGCCAAGAGATCATCAATCGTATCAATGCCGAAAATATCAATATTTCAGCAGGTAAATTAATTGAAGGAAATACGCAATATTTAGTGCGTACGCTGAATCAATTTACCAATATTAATCAAATTGGTGAATTGGTAGTGTATCGCGAAAATGATCAAATCATTACGTTAAACGATATTGCTACCATAGTTGATGGTTACAAAGAACGGACAGATGTAACCCGCATTAATGCTGTTGAAGCGGTTGAATTAGCCATATATAAAGAAGGTGATGCCAACACAGTACAAGTGGCTCAACTGATAAACAATAAACTAGATGCCATTAACAAGTTATTAGGCGATCGTTATAAATTAACTGTGGTATATGATCAATCGACCTTTATTAGTAATGCCATCAGTGAAGTAAAGTCAGCGGCGATAATTGGTGGCTTGTTGGCGATGGTTATTTTATACCTTTTCTTACGATCTATTACGCCAACGCTGATTATTTCTCTATCAATTCCAGTCTCGGTCATTGCTACGTTTAACATGATGTATGCTAACGGCATAAGCCTTAATATTATGTCACTTGGCGGTATTGCGCTTGCTACAGGTCTACTTGTTGATAATGCCATTGTGGTGCTTGAGAATATTGCGCGATATAAAGAGCAAGGGCTCAATGTTGTTGAAGCCGCGAGAAAAGGTACCAAGGAAGTGAGCGGGGCAATTATTGCTTCAACCCTGACTACCTTGGCGGTTTTTGTCCCGTTAATTTTTGTTGAGGGGGTTGCAGGACAGCTATTTGCAGATCAGGCAATGACAGTTGCTTTTGCTTTAATTGCTTCGTTAGTTGTCGCACTAACATTGATACCCATGTTAGCTTCAAGACAGGCCTCTAAAGAATCTGAGCAAGACAGTGAAAAAGTCACTCAAGAACACATTAGTTTTAAAGCCTTGGTCTGGCATAAAAAAATCACCTACTTATTAACTTTACCCGTTAAAGTTATCTTCGTTTGGCTGCCAATGCTGGTCATGCGTATTGTCTTACTAAGTTTTCACGCTATTAATAAAGTGGCTTCATTGGTGATGAAACCACTTACAGCAGGTTTTAATTATATCTTTGAGCAATTGGCTTCACTGTATAGCAAGTTATTATCATTGTCTTTGAAACACGGTGTTGTAACTTTGTTGTTCAGCTTAACTTTTGCAGGCTCTGCTTTTTTCATCTTGCCTAAAATTGGCGTAGAGTTATTACCTCCACTTGCACAAGGTGAGTTTTATCTTGAGCTTGAACTTGCACCGGGAACACCATTGGCGGTGACTGATAGCACCATCAATAAAATAGCGAAAAAATTGCAAAGTGATGAGCGCATTAAAAGTACCTATTCGTTAACCGGACGAGGTAGCTTAATGACCAGTAATGCTGATAAAGGTGGTGAACATCAAGCTAGGTTACAAATAATGCTGCATGATAGTGAGGATGAACAGCAAGTAATGTCAGATATTAGGCAATACACACAAAAACTTGTTGGTGCTACCACACAATTGAATCAACCTGAGTTGTTCACTTTTAGCAAACCAATGAGCATAGAGCTAGCAAGTTATGATCTAAACCTACTAACTACCTACTCCAAACAGTTAACACAGTTGATGGAACAAGAAGCCCAGTTCGTTGATGTAGCGAATAGCCAGCGCAAAGGACAACCAGAATTAGCCATTCACTTTAATCAACAAAAAATTGCCCAATTAGGTTTGAATGCACCTGATATTGCCAGACTTGTTGCGGTAAAAATCGGCGGTAATATTGCGAGTAAATATACATTGCTCGACCGAAAAATAGATATCTTGGTACGTAGTGATGAAAAGCAACGAGACTCTATTGGTGACTTAAGAGAGCTTGTGGTTAATCCTAATGATAACTTTCCTATCACACTCGATAGTATTAGTAATATTGTTGAAACCGTTGGTCCAGCCCAAATCAATCGCATTAATCAGCAACGTGTTGCTGTTATTAGTGCCAATATCGCCATGGGTGATCAAAACAGTGCGTTAGCTAAGGCGAATGAGTTAATAAAAACATTAAAACTGCCATTAACCGTAATACCTACTTTTGGTGGTCAAAGTGAAGAGATGCAACAATCATTTAACTCGATGTTGATGGCATTAACTTTAGCAGTATTTTTAGTTTACTTGGTCATGGCCTCTCAGTTTGAGTCCTTATTACAACCGTTATTAATTTTGTTTAGTGTGCCATTAGCCGGTGTAGGCTCGATTTATGGCTTATATTTCTTCGGCAGTAATATCAGTGTCATCGTCTTTATTGGTTTGATTATGTTAGCGGGCATTGTCGTCAATAACGCCATTGTGTTATTAGACCGAATTAATCAATTACGTGAACAAGGCTTGGATAAATTAACGTCAATAAAGCAAGCTGCTGAATCTAGATTACGTCCGATAATAATGACGACATTGACCACAGCGCTGGGTTTATTACCTATGGCGTTAGGTATGGGCGAAGGGGCGGAGCTAAGAACACCTATGGCAATTACAGTCATAAGTGGTTTACTTTGTTCAACATTATTAACATTAATTGTATTACCCGTTCTTTACCAATTGTTTGATCATAAAAAGTTTGCCTCGTTGAGCTGTGAAGGTGATGAAGACGCGAAAGGCAATGGCGTGAGTAAAAAGCTTGGAATCAACCCTTCAGCGGAGCCACAAAATGTCTAATAGCAAGTTAAACTTAACGGCACTGGCTATTAAGAAGCCAGTGACGACCTTGATGCTTTGTTTAACTATGTTGATGATGGGCATGGCTGCTACTCAACTATTGCCATTAGAGAAATGGCCAGGTATCGACATTCCTGAAATGATGATTAGTGCGCCATATCAAGCATCAACCCCAGCAGAAGTAGAACGTTTAGTGACAAAACCGCTTGAAGAAGCGCTGGCAACAATGGGTGGAATACAGCGACTTAACTCCACTTCAACAGAGCATGGAGCAGAAATAGGCATTGAGGTTGAATGGGAAAGTAGCTTAACGGGCAAAGCGATAGAAGCGCGGGAAAAAATTGATGCGATTCGTCACTTATTACCTGAAGATTTACAACGTGTATTTGTTTATCAATTCTCAACTGCGGATATGCCGATTTTGACACTGCGCATTTCGAGTGAGCGTGAATTACAAAATAGTTTTCAACTACTTAATAATTATTTGAAAAAACCACTTGAGCGTATGCAAGGCGTATCAAAAGTTGAGCTTTATGGGGTTGATCAAAGGCAAATATCTATTCGTTTATTAAGTGACCGAGTGGCTAGTCATAATGTTGATATTCTCCAATTAACTCAGTTACTTCAGGCTCATAATTTCACTATTAATGCCGGCTCATTGAAGTCAGCGACTAATTCAATTCGTATCAGTCCTAAAGGTGAGTTTACCCAGCTAAACGATATTAGAGAGCTGATGGTTAAAGACAATGTCTACCTTGGCGATGTAGCGGAAGTTCTTTTTGAGCAACCAGAAAGAATTGACGGTCGACATTTAGATAGAAGTTACGCTATTGGTGTAAATATTTTTAAAGAGTCTAGTGCTAACCTTGTTGATGTTGCCGGTCGAGTGGTTATTGCTGTCGATGAAATATCGCAAAGCCCTCAGTTTAGTGGCATTAATATTTTTATGATGGAAGACCAGGCTAAAGGGGTGACTGACTCCTTAGCTGATTTATTGATGGCGGGTGCAATTGGTGCGGCTTTATCCTTTATTGTGCTATTCCTCTTTCTTCGAAACACTACGGCAACGGTTTTAGTGGTTGCTTCTGTCCCCTTCTCTATTTGTATCACTTTGGCGGTGATGTATTTTCTAGGATACTCGCTCAATATTCTTTCCATGATGGGGCTATTATTAGCCGTAGGTATGTTGGTTGATAATTCGGTTGTGATCACTGAGTCAATTGCAGCGGAACACAGAAAGAACCCAGCAAGTACAAAGCAAGAAAAGATTAGAAACATATTAGCTGGCGTTGATAAAGTATCACTCGCAGTAATGACAGGTACGTTAACGACTATGATAGTGTTTTTGCCTAATATCATTGGCGAAAAAGTGCAGTTGACTGTTTTCTTAGAGCATGTTGCTATTGCCATTTGTATTTCATTAGCGGCCTCGTTATTGATAGCTAAAACGTTACTACCCTTATGCTTATCTAGAATGCCGCTGGAGAGTCTTGCAGCAAAGCCAAAACAAGGGAAAGCAAGAAAACCTGCGGCTGATACAGTTCAAAAGGGAAGTGTGCGCTATAAAAAGAGCCTTTCTTGGGTACTAGCTCACCCTAGAATTACCGGATTCTGTGCTTTATTGATTTTAGCTAGCTCAGCTATTCCTATGGGAGTGATTACCTCTGATAATAATGACAATCAAGACGGCACACGTTTGTTTATGCGCTATCACGTTGAAGGGCAGTTCCCCGTTGAGCATGTAGAAGCAATGGTTAATCGTATGGAAGAATACTTGTATCAAAACAAGGAAGAATTTTATATCGAATCTGTTTATAGCTACTACAACGGAGAACGTGCCTCATCGACTTTGTTACTCAAAGAAAGTCGTGATATCTCAATGAATGATTTAAAAGAGCGTATTAGAAAAAACTTACCAGTATTTGCCGAAGCTAAACCAGATTTTGGTTGGCAGAGTGCTAAAAGTGGTGGTGTTAGTGTTACTTTATTGGGGGCTTCAACTGAAAAGTTGATGACACTCTCTGAGCAAATAGTGCCGATTCTTTCCCATGTTGATGGTTTAACCGATGTAAAAAGTGACGTATCCCAACATCAAAAAGAAATGGTGGTGGTAATAGACCGCTTTAAAGCAAACCAATTAGGACTTGATTCTAAACAAGTTGCGCAAATAGTGGGTACGGCATTAAGGGGCCTTGAGTTACGTAGTTTTCGTCATGATCCCAATGGAGAAGTAAATATTCGTTTGCTTTACGATGCCAAATTGAAGTACTCCTTAAATAGATTAAAAAAACTACCCATTACTGAGATTGATGGTCAAAGTATTAGCCTAGAAAGTGTTGCTCAATTTCATATACAGCCGAGGCTTGCGGCAATTTATCGTGAAGAACGACAAACAGCATTAACCATAGGGGCTAACATGAATGAAATAACCATGGAGCAAGCCCAAGAGCGTATTGAAAAAGCCATGGAAACGTTAAACTTACCGGCAGGGTACACTTGGAAATTAGGCCGCGGTTTTAATCGTCAGCAGCAGGAGCAAGATATTATGCTGGTGAATATGCTATTGGCCTTGGCGATGATTTATATTGTTATGGCAGCTTTATTTGAATCATTGTTGTTACCCGCGGCAATCATTAGCTCCATCCTTTACTCAATTGTGGGAGTCTTTTGGTTTTTCTTACTTACTGGTAGCAGTATGTCGGTGATGGGCATGATTGGAATTTTGATATTAATGGGCATAGTCGTAAATAATGGCATAGTGTTAATCGATCAAATAAATCAGATGAAACCCAAAATAGATGAGTTAGAAGCCGTGATTGCTGATATATGTATTACGCGACTCCGCCCAGTGTTAATGACAGTGGCAACGACAGTGTTAGGCATGGTGCCACTTGCATTAGGCTCAACGCAAATTGGTGGTGATGGCCCATCTTATGCGCCGCTAGCAGTGGCAATAATTGGCGGTTTAACCTTCTCAACTGTGACGAGTTTATATCTGGTTCCGTGGTGCTATCTGATGTTCAGTAGGTTAGCTAGGAACTCAAGCATTGGCTTTAATAAGGCGAACGCTTTTGCCAAGCGCATTGTTAAAGCGTAGTAAAATAATGAAAGTAAAAAACCAGCAAAGCTAACGCTTTACTGGTTTTTTTAATCAATAAAAACGTTATTCTGAGTTTTTATCAATTTCTGCTTCTTCTCTACGTTTAGCTTCTTCAATACGCCATTTTTGTAATTTAGCGTAATAGCCATCCCATACGCAAGGATTACAGGCACCACCACCACAGCAGTCATCATCGGCAGGAGCAATAGGTTTTTCATGAGGTTCGGACATAACTTCTTTAACTCGAAATAAGTGAAATATACTTACGTTTATAGGGCGAAGAATAACAAAAAAGCCCTGCAATTGCAGGGCTTTTTTCTATCGCATTAAAGAGTATTGGCTAGTCTAGTTCAGCTAACTTATGCTCTAAATAATGGATGTTAGCACCACCATTGACAAAACCTTGATCATTTAAGATATCTTGATGCAAAGTAATGTTAGTTTTGATGCCATCGATTACTAACTCTGATAAAGCATTACGCATACGCGCAATCGCTACATCACGGTTATCACCCCAAGTGATTAGCTTACCAATCATGGAGTCATAGTGTGGCGGTACAGAGTAATCAGCGTATATGTGGGAGTCCCAACGTACACCTAAACCACCTGGTGGATGGAAACGCGTGATTTTACCCGGTGAAGGGATAAACGTACGAGGATCTTCCGCATTGATTCGACATTCAATAGAGTGGCCTGAAACTTTAATATCATCTTGTGTTACTGATAATGGTTGACCAGCGGCAACACGAAGTTGCTCTTTGATTAAATCAACGCCAGTGATCATTTCTGTTACAGGATGCTCTACTTGAATACGTGTATTCATTTCGATGAAATAGAACTCACCATTTTCATACAAGAATTCAAAAGTACCTGCGCCACGATAGTTAATCTCAACACAAGCATTACAACAACGCTCACCAATTTTGGCGCGCATTTCAGGTGTAATACCTGGAGCAGGAGCTTCTTCAACTACTTTTTGATGACGACGTTGCATTGAACAATCACGTTCACCTAAATGTACAGCAGTACCTTTACCGTCAGCAATGATTTGAATTTCAACATGACGTGGATTTTCAAGGAATTTTTCCATGTAAACCATGTCATTTTTGAAAATAGTGCCCGCTTCTTTTTTGGTCAAAGCGATAGATTCGACTAATTCTTCTTCATTGCGCACAACACGCATACCACGACCACCACCGCCACCGGCAGCTTTAACAATGACAGGGTAACCAATGCGTTTAGCATGGGCTTTATTTGCCTCATCATCGTCATTTAATGGGCCGTCTGAGCCTGGAACGCATGGTACACCAGCTACTTTCATCGCTTTGATTGCAGCAACTTTATCACCCATGATTCGGATGCTTTCTGCTTTTGGTCCAATGAATGCAAAGCCTGATTTTTCAACTTGCTCAGCAAAATCAGCATTTTCAGCTAAAAAGCCATAACCAGGATGAATAGCAACAGCATTGGTTACTTCTGCAGCAGTAATTATTGCTGGAATATTAAGGTAACTTTCAGGTGCAGATGCTTTACCAATACAAATAGTTTCATCGGCTAATAAAACGTGTTTTAGGTTTTTATCGGCAGTAGAATGTACAGCTACTGTCTTGATCCCTAACTCTTTACAAGCGCGTAAAATTCTTAAGGCAATCTCGCCGCGGTTGGCGATAACAACTTTATCTAACATGGAATAACCCTTGTTTTTGAAATCTTTGATTTAAGATAAGTGGGTTTATTCAATGATGAATAAAGGTTGGTCAAATTCAATAGCGTCTTCGTTTTGCGCTAGAATTTCTTTAATAACACCAGACTTGTCTGCTTCAATTTGATTCATCATTTTCATTGCTTCAACAATACATAAAGTATCGCCAGCATTTACATGTTTACCAACTTCTGCAAATGCAGGTGAATCTGGAGAAGCTGAAGCATAATAAGTACCTACCATTGGAGAGCGAACAACATGGCCTGAAATTACTGGAGCAGCAGCTTCAGTCGCAACGCCAGCTACTGGCGCAGCAACAGGAGCAGCAACAGGTGCTGCTTGCATCATAGGAGCTGCTTGCATAGCTACTGCACCACGACTGATTCGTACAGATTCTTCACCTTCAGAGATCTCTAGTTCATTGATACCTGATTCTTCAACAAGCTCGATAAGTTTTTTTATTTTGCGAATATCCATTGTAATACCTTAATTTGGGTTGCTAAAATTATTTATTTTTTAATATAGGTTAATGATCGGTCATTAACTGTTACGGTTTGTTTTGCTTTTGACAAATAATGTTATTTACTATTTAAGTGAGCATGGGCTGCGTCAAGGGCGTAATGATAGCCTTTGGCGCCAAGACCACAGATGACGCCTATAGCAACATCAGAGAAGTAAGAGTGTTTTCTAAAATCTTCTCGGGCATGCACATTTGATAAGTGAACTTCTATAAATGGTATCGCAACTGAAAGTAGAGCATCCCTTATTGCAACACTAGTATGTGTGAAGGCAGCAGGATTGATGATAATAAAATCTACTTGTTGATGGCTATGATGGATTATATTGATTAATTCATGTTCAGCATTTGATTGCAGATGTGTTAACTCAATCTGCTTATCTTCAGCTTCTATGGCTAACTCATCAATTATGTCTGTGAGACTTTGTTTACCATATATAGTAGGCTCTCGTTTACCAAGCATATTTAAGTTCGGGCCATTTAACACTAAAACTGTAAACTTTGCGCTCATCTTCTGCTAAATACCATTAAAATATAATTGGCGCTAATAATTACATAAAATTCAGCTGCTGTGAATAAAAAAATTGTATTTTTCATTGGTTTTTTGTTATTGGCGACAATGATTGTATTTTCGAAGAATATAGCGGCAAAGTACTGGTCAAACCTCTTTAGTGGGTTCTTTAAACACTATGTTGATGTTGATTTTTTGTTGATTTGAGCTATCATTATTGAGTTATTGCTATTACGGTATTGATTTTAAAAAGTTTTTTTACATTTGTTCAAGTTCTATCATAAGGCTTCCTTATTAAATACTATTCTCTCATTCTCGCTTTTGTACTTGCATATACTGTTACTTTAAAAGTAGCGGCTATTGAGGTTGTGACGCATCCGCAAGTTGCTGAGCGTACTTTAACTAAATCACAATTACGGCGAATTTATACAATGCGTCAATTGCGTTGGAGTGATGATCGGGCGATTAGTGTCTTTGTTTTACCGAGCCAACACCAGCTTCACCAAAAGTTTGCCAAAGAACGATTACAAATATTTCCTTATCAACTTAACCGTATTTGGCATAAGTTAACTTATTCAGGCTTAGGTGTTGCACCCACCATTGTTAAATCAGAAAAAGAACTCATTCAAGCAGTTATTAACACACCGGGTGCTATAGGTTATATACAAGACAGTACTTTGGTAAAAATAAAGCAAAGAAAAAGGCAAGTTGTTACAGTGGCTATGACGGTAAGTCAGCAAGACACAGGTATGGAAGAAGAACAGCGAGTTAGCAGTAAAGGAGTAGTAAATGTTGTTAAAATTGAAAACTAATGCTGCAGGAGACATATCTAACAGAGTTGAACTGTCATGTGATCTAGGTCTGTTTTTACGTACTTTCATCTTTGCTATTTTAATCGCTGCTTTTTGCGGACCATTAGCGCTGGCTAATGAAGGAAAAAACAATTCAAATTTAAAAGACTTTCAACTACATGGTTTTTTATCTCAGGGTCTCATTGATGTAGATGGTAGTGACTTTGTTAATGATGATGGTGAACTCTCGACTGAGTTAACTGAAATTGGCCTTAATGCCAGTTATCAGTTAAGTAACCAATTTCGTTTAGCTGGACAGATCGTTTATTTAGATGGTGGAAATCGCTACTCTCAAGGTGCAAGAATAGATTATGCACTTTTAGATTGGTCAGCTGTTACAGATGAGCAATGGCAAGTAAATGTTTATTTTGGTCGTTTTAAAAATAGTCACTGGCTTTACTCAAGCTCAAGAGATGTACCTTTTGCAAGGCCCAGCATAATCCTTCCTCAATCTGTATATTTTGATGGTTTTCGGGATATTGCAGTAGGTAGCGATGGAGTGGCAAGCAAAATTAGTTATAGCTCTGATAGTTATGGCGATTTTGATTGGCAAATAAGCTATGGCTCTTCACCTATCTCTGATGATCAGATTAAGAATATCTTGAGTGAATCGGCTCAAGGTAGCGGCGAACAAGATTACGACGCGCAAACGAGTTTGTATTGGCAACCTGCATTTTCCTCTTGGCGCTTTGGTTTATCGTTACTTGATGCTGAGTTTACTTACGATAAAGACAATGGCGGCGATTATTTTGCTGATGGAAAGTTTGCTTTTCAGTTTTACACCTTAAATGCACTATATGAAGGTGAAAAATGGGAATTTAGTGGTGAAGTATATCAACAGCGTTTTACTGTTGACGGATTCCTGTATGAGGGAGCTATACTTGACAATGTAGGCCAAGGTTTTTACCTGCAATCACGCTATAAACTAACGCAACAGTTAACGTTATTGGCACGTTATGAAGATTTCTATCTTAATAAAGATGATAAAGATGGTAAAAAATTAGAGCAAACAACGGGAATACCTTATTATTTTGGTTTTCATAAAGACATCACTGTCGGGCTAAATTATGATATTACCAGTAACTTTAGTACTCGTATGGAATATCACTGGGTGAAAGGCGCAGGGAGGTTAACTCCCGTTTTAGATCCCAATGTCATTATTAATGACTCTGAAGATTGGCAAATGTGGGCCGTACAATTGATGTACTGGTTTTAGAAGTTAGATAGAAATGAATAAAAAATTTATTGGTGTGCCCACTAAGCTTATGGTACTTATTGTATCAACCTTACTGTTTTTGGCTGTAGGGTTTTCTTCGTTATCTTATTGGCGCTTACAGGCTGATTATCAAGAGTTTCAAAAAAATAATATTGCCCAAGGGCAGGTACAAGTTAATCTACATAACAATATTTTACGCACTAAACTAACCGTATGGTTAGAGTCATTTACCGACTTGATTGAACTATCACAACAAGATGATTTTTCTAACTTAGCTCTACAATTAGAAAAGCAATATGATGCTCTACAGTTACACCTTAACGTAGAGGATATTTGGTTAGTTGATGATAAACAAAATATTTTATTTGCTACCAACGACTTCCCTACCGTAGTGCAAGATAATATTGCTCAAGTTTTTAGGTCACAAGAGCCTGAACATCGGATATTTTGTCCACAAAGTTGCCAACTGTTATTGAGTTTACCTTTACTCAATAAGCAAGGTGACATGGTAGTGGTTACCATGAGTACTTCTCTGGTTGACATGCTGTTTGCTTTAAAAGCAACATTGGATAGGGATGTTGCTGTTATTCGTATTCCAACGATAAATGATAAAGACTCAGCTAAAGTGATCTCGGCGTCTAATATGGCATTAACAGAGTCTTTATTAGCTATAGGTAAACCCTACTCTGAGCTAAATAAAGTGTTAGCGAAAGGGGGGCACTTAGACCTTGTTGATAATAGTTATTTAATTAACCTGTTAATTTTATCAGAGCAAGCTAAGCAAGATTTTTATTTAGTATTGATTAATGACGTAACCGCTTATAAAGCAAAGAATGATACATATCAAAAGCGTTTTATATTATCTTTGAGTCTTATCTTCACTTTACTCGCAGCATTTGTTTATTTCATCTCTAGCCCCTTTACCAAGCGTTTATTATTACTGTCAAATGCCTTGCCTTTATTAGCGCAAAAACAGTTTACACAATTTCGTCAAGTCAAATTAAAAAGGCCGCGAATGTTTGCGGATGAATTAGATGTGTTAGTTGATTCATCTCAAGAACTCAGCTTAGAATTAGAACAACTTAACTTGGTGGTAGAACAAAAAACCAAAGAGTTAGAGAATATCGCAATGTACGATTTACTGACGGGGTTGCCCAATCGTAATATGCTGAATTATCAATTACGTAAATCACTCGCTAATATCGCTCGTCATAAATGTGGTGTTGCTGTGTTATTTCTTGATTTAGATGATTTTAAAAAGGTTAACGACAGTAACGGTCACAGTATTGGTGATAAGTTACTTATTCAAGCAGCAGACAGAGTCAGGGTTAGTGTTGGCGAGATGGACTTAGCGAGTCGCTTTGGTGGTGACGAGTTTGTTATTGTACTTAGTCACCTTGAAAGTGTTGATGAAGCCATAGAAGTTGCTGAAAAAGTATTGTTACAATTTAAAGATCCAATAAAGCTTGGATCAAATATATTTTATGTTTCAACGAGTATCGGTATAGCGTATACCGAGTCACCTACCGACAAGTCTGATGATTTGATCAGTCATGCTGATATTGCCATGTATGAAGCAAAAGATAACGGCGGTGGTCAATATCACATCTATCACCAAGAGATGTTTCAACGTGTCGCTCACCGAGTTATGCTTGAAGGAGAGGTAAGGCAAGCGCTAGCTAAGCAACAATTTAGCTTAAGTTTACAACCTCAAATATCGGCTAAAACTAAAAAACTTTATGGCTTTGAGGCATTATTGCGTTGGCAGCACCCAGAGCGCGGTATGATATCGCCTGAAGACTTTATACCTATTCTAGAAAACTCTCAGCACATGATTGAGTTAGGTTATTGGATTATTCGTCGATGTTTCGAGTTGGCAATTGCTTTAAAAAATTACGGCTTAAATGACGTACGCATTGCAATAAACTTATCTGCTGGACAATTTATAGATGCAAATTTGCCGAGCTTTTTACAAGAACTATTAGCAGAGTTTTCATTAAGCGCGGAAAATTTTGAGTTAGAGCTAACTGAACAAACATTAGTAAAAGATATGGAACATACCATTACCATGATGGAGTCTTTGAAGGTTATTGGTTTTAGCTTTGCTATTGATGATTTTGGTACAGGGTATTCTTCTTTAGCTTACTTAAAAAAAATGCCTGTCGATGTTATTAAAATAGATAAAAGTTTTATTTTTGGCATGCTTGAAAACCATTCAGACTTTCAAATTATCACCTCGACTATTGCTATGGTTAAAAACTTAGGTTTGATGGTGGTGGCTGAAGGTGTTGAAACACAGGCGCAGTTACGTAGCTTAACTGAAAATGATTGCGATATAATTCAGGGATATTATTATTCTAAACCTATCCCTGAAACAGACTTGTTCGTTATGTTAGACAAACAAGTCACCTCCGGATATTGGAAAGTTCCTAACTAAATCTAAGTCAGCTCTATCTGAAAATAAGCCAGCCTAAACGAAGACTGACTACTTCATATTGATTAATAAAGTGGGGATTAAAAGATTGACTGAACGTGGGCTGTAAACTCTGTCGCATTCATAAAACCAGTAGTGCGCTGTTTAGTTAATTCATTTCCTTGCATATCGAAAAACAAAATAGAGGGAAGCCCTAATATATTATAATGTTTAACAAGTTCAGCATTATTAATTGAATCAAACTCTGTCATATCTATTTGCAACCAAACACTATTACTCAGTGCTTCCTTAACCTGTTTATCAATGAAAGTGTATTTTTCAAATTCCTTACACGCAATACACCAATCTGCATATAAATCCACCATAACCGTTTTTCCTTGCTTGTTAGCAAGAGCGACTTCGCTATTAAGCTCTGACAAAGTACTCACCAGTTTAAAGCTCGCGTGCTGGGCATCAATTACCGCTACATTTTTACTTGGAAAAATTAATTGATAGGCTAGGTTAGCACCAAAAAATAACATCAAGAATATAACTAAAGAGCGAAGGCCATACCAAAACCCTTTGCCTCCTTGATTCAGTGCTTTAGCGTCAGCGTGATTTTGATTTGTGACATAAAAATAACTTGCGCTAGCGAGTATAAGTAATGCCCATAACGCTTGGCTTGCCGTTTCAGGGATAAAACGTTCTAATAAAAATACCGGTACAGCTAATAATAACAAACCAAAAATATTCTTGATAATATTCATCCACGCACCTGCTTTAGGTAATAATTTACCACCAGAGCTGCCTAAAATAAGTAAAGGCAACCCCATACCTAAACTTAATGCGTATAACGCTGATGCGCCGAGAACCACATCACCTGTTTGAGATATGTAAAGTAATGCGCCGGTGAGTGGCGCTGTTGTACAAGGAGAGGCCACTAAGCCAGATATAACACCCATCATAAGCACTCCTGTGATGGAACCACCTTTTTGTTTGTTACTAATATTATTCAGTTTATTTTGCCAGCTAGCAGGTAAAGCTAAATTAAAGACACCAAACATAGAGAGTGCTAAAAAGATAAATAATATGCTAAGTCCAATTAATACCACAGGGTGTTGAAATACTGCCTGGAATTTAGCGCCTGCCAACGCAACTACAATACCTAAAAGAGTATAAGTTACTGCCATGCCTTGTACGTAGAAAAAAGATAAGGTAAAAGCTTTTTTAGTCGTTAATTGCTTTCCTTGACCCACAATAATACCCGTTAGAATTGGGTACATAGGGAAAACACATGGCGTGAACGATAACAATAAACCACCAACAAAAAAGGCAATTAAGGTTAACAATAAGCTATCTTGCTTCAGCATGTCAGCTAACTGATGTTGTTCACTTTTTTGTGTTATGCCTTGGCTTGTCGGTGTTTTGTACTCTTCGTTTTGACTAAATGAGCTCGGGTTGAAGGCAGAGCTTTCACTTGCATCAATTTCACTCAGTTCAATAACTTTGCTTGTTGGTGGGTAACATAAACCTTTTTCAGCACAACCTTGATAAGTGATCTTAATGCTGGCATCGCTACTGACGTGTTCAAGATTTATGGTGAAGCTCAATTGCTCGGTAAATATTTTTTGCACACCAAAAAATTCATCTTCGTGGTCTATGCCACCCGGTAATGAAACCTGAGTAAAGCTGGCATCTTTACCTTTGAACTTAAATTGATGTCGATAAAGGTAATAACCGGGCGCAATATCAAAGCTAACTTCTAACAGATTGTTCTTTTGATAAAAGTTAAATGTGAAAGCTTGATCAACTTTTAAGAACTCATCATCGTTACTAAACAAACTGGAGCTGGACACATCAAAAATCGATTGCTTCTCTTGTGCCGCAGCAGGAAGAAAAGTAAAAGCAGTTAAGATTATTAAGCACAGGGAAAATAAATTTTTCATTAAGCCTACTTCAAAGAATTGGTGATCCAGTTTAAATAGTGCTTATCACCTTGCTGGATATTCAAGGCAATCACTTCTACTACATCATACGGATGTAGCTGATTAATCCGCTTATTTAACGCGGCGAACTTATCTGCATTCGTTTTGATTAATAGTTGTACTTCATTGTCACACTGCAGCTCATCCTGCCAGCTATATACTGACGTGATGTTAGCAACAATATTAACGCAGGCAGCAAGTTTTTCCGTAACTAAATGTTTAGCTATGCTTTTCGCGACGGTTTCATCTGGACACGTTGTTAATACTAATTGATACAATTTTGTTACCTCACCTTAACCAGCTTGCTGATAGTATACCCTGAGAATTAATGAAAACTTAGGGCTAATATTGAACGCAATATTGATACAGCTCAACAGGCCTTGAAAAAGACCCGTTAGACCCCATATAAGTTTCATCGAAAAGAAGGAATCATTATGTTTCAGTTATTATTTGTACTTTTTATCATCATCCCCATCATCGAAATCACCGTAATTATGCAAGTTGGTGCATTGCTTGGTGTCTGGCCAACTATTGCTATTGTCATTTTAAGTGCTTGGCTTGGGGCTAAATATGTCCGTCAACAAGGTCTAGCGACCATGCAAAATGTGCAGGTGAAAATGGCACAAGGTGAAATGCCGTCCAATGAAATTGTTACCGGCCTTATGTTATTAGTGGCAGGTGTTCTATTAGTAACGCCAGGCTTTGTTACCGATATTCTTGGTTTGTCTCTACTTATACCTAGTGTACGAACAGCGATTGCAGCTCATGTACAAAAACATATTAAAGTGAATCAGTTTGGTGCAGGGGCGACATTTACTCAAGGTGGTGCTGGTAATGTTTATCAACATGAACCACAAGAGCAGAATTTTACTCAAGATAGGCAGCCACTGTCACATCACAATGCTGAAACCATAGAAGGTGAGTATCAACGTAAAGACTAGAGTTTGTTGAACTTTCGCGGTTAAATTTTGTTCGAGATAAAAGCGTTTTAATCGCGGCGAGTAGTATGTAGCCTAGTCACTCTAAGCAAGTATTACTAAACAAAGAGTAAAATGCTTTTAGCCGAATCCTTCGGACAGCGCTTGTTGGATGTTTTTACGGCGTTATCACCTTTGTCATGTGGAATAACCACATGACAAAGGCTCTGCCTTGTATAAATACCCAACAAAAAGCTGCAAAAACAATCTCGAAAGATCAACAGACCCTAATCTTAAAGTTGGTGAAAAGTATAAAAAAATGAAAGCTGACCTTGTGTCGGCTTTTTTTATCCCCATTTCTATTAACAACAATAGCTAGTCATTAACGTTAGTCGTTAAGACTAGAAAATTAATCACATAATTTACTAATTAAATAAGTAATCTCAGGAGAGAATAATGAGCATTCGTCCACTACATGATCGTGTAATTGTTAAGCGTAAAGACGTAGAGTCAAAATCACAAGGCGGCATCGTCTTAATGGGTAGTGCTGCGGAAAAATCTACTCGCGCTGAAGTTATTGCCGTAGGTAATGGCCGCATTTTAGAAAGCGGTGAAGTACGCGCATTAGACGTTAAAGTTGGCGATCAAGTTATCTTTAGTGAAGGTTATGGTGTTAAAACTGAAAAAATTGATGGCGAAGAAGTACTTATCCTTTCTGAATCTGACATCTTGGCAATCGTAGAATAGTCGCAGTAATTTTCATGTCGCTACTTTACACAATAGCGGCATCAGAAGTACTCACTGACTAGCGTCAGCTCCGTGCTTCTTCTTTGCTCTTGAGTACACTAACTTAATAAAATTGCTGCTTGAGCGCATAGCTTTAAAATTAATTATTATGAATAAACAAAATTATAGGAATAAATAACATGGCTTCAAAAGACGTATTATTTGGAAATGACGCACGAGCTAAAATGCTACGTGGTGTAAATGTACTAGCTGATGCAGTAAAAGTAACATTAGGCCCAAAAGGTCGTAACGTAGTTATTGATAAATCTTTTGGTGGTCCAACAATCACTAAAGATGGTGTGACGGTTGCTAAAGAAATCGAATTAGAAGATAAGTTCGAGAACATGGGCGCACAAATGGTAAAAGAAGTTGCTTCTAAAGCCAATGACGAAGCAGGTGACGGTACAACTACTGCAACTGTTTTAGCGCAAGCTATCGTAAACGAAGGTTTAAAATCTATCGCTGCGGGCATGAACCCAATGGATCTTAAACGTGGTATCGACAAAGCGGTTGTTGCAGCGGTTGCAGCATTAAAAGATGCTTCAACACCTGTTACTGATAACAAAGCAATTGAGCAAGTAGGTACTATTTCTGCAAACTCAGATGAAACTGTTGGTCAAATCATTGCAACAGCAATGGACAAAGTAGGCGCTGAAGGCGTTATTACTGTTGAAGAAGGTCAGGCATTAACTGACGAATTAGATGTTGTTGAAGGTATGCAATTCGACCGTGGTTACTTATCTCCATACTTTATCAACAAGCAAGAAAACGGTACTGTTGAACTTGAAAACCCATTTATCTTATTAGTCGATAAAAAAGTATCAAATATTCGTGAATTACTAACGACGCTTGAAGGTGTTGCTAAAGCAGGTAAGCCACTACTTATTATTGCTGAAGATGTTGAAGGCGAAGCATTAGCTACGTTAGTTGTAAACAACATGCGTGGTATCGTTAAAGTTGCAGCTGTTAAAGCGCCTGGTTTTGGCGACCGTCGTAAAGCAATGTTGCAAGATGTTGCAACTCTAACAGCGGGTACGGTAATTTCTGAAGAAATTGGCATGGAATTAGAAAAAGCAACGTTAGAAGACTTAGGTCAAGCTAAACGTGTTGTTATCTCTAAAGACACAACTATTATCATTGACGGTATTGGCGAAGACGCAGACATTAAAGCTCGCGTTTCTCAAATCCGTGGTCAAATTGAAGATTCTTCTTCAGATTACGACAAAGAAAAATTACAAGAGCGTCTAGCTAAATTAGCTGGCGGTGTTGCGGTAATTAAAATTGGCGCAGCAACTGAAATTGAAATGAAAGAGAAAAAAGACCGTGTTGAAGATGCATTACATGCAACGCGCGCAGCTGTTGAAGAAGGTGTTGTTGCCGGTGGTGGTGTTGCACTAGTTCGTGCTGCTGAAGCAATTAAAGCGCTTGAAGGTATTAATGAAGATCAAACTCACGGAATTAACGTAGCTATTCGAGCGATGGAAGCGCCACTTCGTCAAATCGTAGCAAACTGTGGTGACGAATCTTCAGTGGTACTTAACGAAGTACGTAACGGTAAAGACAACTATGGTTACAACGCTGGTAACAGTACTTACGGTGATATGTTAGACATGGGTATTTTAGATCCAACTAAAGTAACACGTAGCGCATTACAATTTGCAGCGTCTGTTGCTGGTTTAATGCTTACTACTGAAGCAATGATTACCGATGCACCTCAAGAAGCTGCTCCTGCAATGCCTGATATGGGCGGCATGGGTGGTATGGGTGGCATGGGCGGCATGATGTAATAGATTTTAAATCTATAACTGAAGCTCTAACCATTTAAGTGAAAGCCCGAATAGCAATATTCGGGCTTTTTTATTACTTTCATTATTTGGTGAATTTAGATCCCATCATTGATAATCATTGACTACCTAAGTTAACCTGCAAAATTTATCCATTAATTTTAAGAGTTCAAAAAATCAGGATACTGGTTTTTTAATTAATTCTAGTTTAATTTTTCGATCACAAAGTGCGCTTAGAGTACATTAGTAGCACCAGCACGTTAATTCTAACGTCAGCTTCAAGTTCTTTGAACTAAACCGCTCCCGCGGTAATGGTGCACTTGGCAAGCACCTTTATCCTCATAACATTTATTCTTTTTTCCTATTCTAAGCCTTGAGGCATGCCGTCTCAACTTAGATTGGAGAAACTTCCATGAACATCAACCCACACTTTTCTGCTCCCTTAAGTGAATAGCCCTTATCTTCAACCAATACCTTGCCTCTAAGCTTTTTAATTCTAATTTTGAGCGACTGTCCTTGTTATTCTTTCTTATTACTTTCTAAAGGCCAGCTGAGTATGAATTTTGCTCCACCAAGAGCAGAGTCAGACAAGTTTACCTCTCCGTTATGCCATTGCATGATCTGTTTCACAATGGCTAAACCTAAACCGTGACCACCATTACCATCACGCTGCTCATTACCTATTTGTGCAAAAGGAGTAAATATCTTCTCCCATTCACTTGACGGTATTCCACAACCATCATCTTCAACTGAAATAGCGTAGCCGAGTTCATCTTGATAAAAGTGAATTGAAATTTTTGAAGCGGCATACCGACTTGCATTAGCAATGAGGTTATTTATCGCTCTGATCATCGCACTTTTGTCAATATAGATTGGTTGTTCTAATAAAGGTGTATCAACTTCCAATTCAATTGATATATCACCCATTTCTAGAGCAAAACAATCAACTTCATACTGAATCTTTTGTGCTAAATTTGTTAGATTAAAATGCTTTAAATCAACCGTGCTAGTATAGCGAGATAAAAGTAATGTTTGGTTTATCAACTGGTCTAGATCATTAATACTGGTATCTATTGCTTCGAAATATGTTGCTTTCTCTTGTTTTGATGCATCATCTGATTTTATCATTTCAAATGCAAATCTCAGTCTATATAGGGGCGTACGTAAATCATGTGCGATTGCACGAGTCAATTGCTTTTGGCTTGAGAATAACTCTTCTATTTTATCTGCCATTTTGTTAAACGAGACAGCAAGTTTAGATACGGTTGACTTCTTGGTGATTTTAGCTCTCTCATCCAACGCGCCATCACCAAAATTTGTCGCTATAATATTGAGTTTTGATAAGTCTTTCCATAGGGGAGAAACCCATAAAAACATGGCAACAGAAATAATAACGATAAATGTAAGCAGGAGGGCTACGATGAATAATGGACTAGCACTCGTTGAGGGAATTTCTTCAGCTTTAATTACTTGAGTCTTCCCTGGTAGAAGAAAATAAAAATCAAAACGCTTATCCTTATTTGGCGTCCAAATTATTTCGTTTTCTCTTAGTTTATCTTTTAGTACTGGTGGAACAGCGAGTTCGTCTACATCCAATATAGATAATGTAAAAGAAAACCTATTTTTCAAATCTTCAAGTTTCTGTAACCACTTGTCTTTTTCATTAAGGGAGAACTCTTGCTGAAGTAAATATAAAGTGCCTTTACTACTTCGGTAAATTTTTTCAGTTTCTGCGCTATCAACACTAATGCTTACAAACCAAGGTGTATTATCTATACGCTTTATCAATTTTTCAGGTTCATTATTGATAAAGACATACTCACCTTTTGCTATTGCATCATACCTCTTTGAGCTTCCTTTCCATTGGTCCAAGCGGCTTAATGTTAAGCCATAGCCAAATTTTTTTGACAGTAGATCAATATCTTTTTTCCACAAGCTTTGCTCTAACGGTTTTAACCTTTTAAAAATAAGATAAAACGTTCCTTTATATACTTCAACAAAACGTGTTTTTTCAACATACTCATTGAAAATAACAACAGGACTATAAGGTGTTGGGCTCAGTAAAAAAAACAAAGGTAAAAATACAACAATCCAAAGACCGGCAAATGCTTTAAACATAACTATCTACTCAACTCTTGTTTTTACATAACTGGTAACCTTTACCACGAATCGTTTTAATAATTTGGGGTACATCAATATCATCTTTAAGTTTTTTTCGTAATCGAGAGACTTGTCTATCAAGCGATCTATCCAGGACATCATATTCATAACCTTTTAAGTGCTGGGTCATACTCTCTCTTGAAACTGGCTCACCTGGAGTTCTAGCTAATAGATACAATAATTCAAACTCTGACGTTGTTAACTCTACCTCTATATCATCTAACATCACCTTTCTTAATGAGATATTAATGATTAAGCTGTCTAAAGATATTACGTTATTATCTTCATTCTTTGGTTGAACTGATGCATCTACGTTTTTTTGTGGTGCTATTCTACGTAATAACGCTCTGACTCTAGACAAAAGTAATCGAGGCTGAACTTGTTTTATAATATAGTCATCTGCTCCTAACTCTAATCCCATCATCTGATCTATATCATCATCAAGTGCAGTCTGCATAAGTATTACGCCATTATACTTATGTCTTATTTGACGACAAACTTCCATACCGCTTTGCCCTGGTAACATTACATCTAAGATAACAAGATCAGGTTGTTGAGCAAGCACAACATCAACAGCTTCATAGCCGTCACTTACTACAAATACATCAAATTCATATTTTGTTAAAAAGCTTTTAATCAGGTTTGCTAATAATTCATCATCTTCAACCAAGACTATTTTTTTATTGTCGGACAAAGGTTTAAATTCCTTAAATTATGGTAATGACTTTTGGTTCGGTTATTGTTTTTCATTGGGGGCATTATTTTCTCATTTAAAATCGATTAAATCGATTAAATCGATTTTAAATAGCTGCTTATCTGAATTATTTACGCACTATAAGGGCTAAATATACATTATCGACTTTCCCCATAACGCCCTTTAAGAAGAAAAATATAGTTGGCTAAAATAGGTGAACATAGTGAACAAAAAGCCAACTGTATTTTGTCCTGCTTGAAACTCTTATGTTTTACTTTTCTAGGAAG
>Ga0209291_1000901_pt1 | contig 27950 bp, 23 predicted proteins | sample GOMGulsemesocosm_FD_184633 | JGI IMG/M metagenome (GOLD analysis project Ga0209291, IMG submission 184633) | Methane-oxidizing microbial communities from mesocosms in the Gulf of Mexico - GOM9B Gulf of Mexico (SPAdes) (version 2) | ecosystem: Environmental > Aquatic > Marine > Cold seeps...
TAACTGCTTAGTATCATGAATTAAAATACCATTCTCTAGATCTAGCCCCCATGCTCGTGGATTTAAGTTATTACCTGTTAATAGGTGATACTTATAATCACAGCATAACCCTTTTAGGTGGAAGCTATTACCTTCATCGTTCCATAAGCGCACATTAAGCAAACCTTTATCGATATAAGGCTGGCAAGTTTTTACAAACTTATACAGGTACGTTTCATAAATATAAGGTAGTGCTGATATCACCTTAAACGGTTCTGACGGCGGAATGTAGAAATCGTTAGCGGTTTTGTCACCGATAACCAAGGTGACTTTTACATTACGCTTTAACAGACGTTTGATATCTTTTGATATTGATAACGGCAAATTAAAATACGGCGTAAAAATTGTGATCTCGCTTTCTACTGCGCGCAATAAGTTAGTGATGGTTTGATTTAACTTATTACCGTGACGACCAAAACCTGAAATAGGGGTGATACCCACTTCAGTACTTTCTGGCGTGGTATTGATATAGTGATATTGCGCACTGCGTAGCGTTTGTTTGAAGTGACGAATATCTTGCTTCAATGCTTTGCTTGACGGAATAGCATCATCATCCAGTCGTGTCACTGCGTTTTGACTGACAAAGTAATCTTCTAAATACGCGGTCATTGAATCCGCTAGCGCAGGGTTGTAGAGTACATGATAACGATCACAACGGTATTTCTCCGCTTGATGTAGGTAGATATCATTAATACTCGCACCACTGTAAAGCACGTTATCATCAAAAATAAAGCCTTTAAGGTGCAAGACCCCCAGTACTTCTTTACCTTTAACTGGAACGCCTAAGATCGTTACTTTATCGCCTAGATTTTTGCGCATGTCTCTATAAAGGTCGGCATTACCGCCATTTTCTTTCTGACCAATAAGTCCACGCTGTGCACGATGAAAATCAACGAACACTTTAATCACTAACCCAGGATTATTTACCCGAGCCTGGTAAAGCGCATTAAGTATCTCTTTACCTGCATCGTCATCTTGAAGATATAAAGCCGAAAGATAAATACGTTTCGAAGATGAAGCAATTAAGTCTAATATTTTTGCTTTAAAATCACGCGCTGAAAATAAAACATCAATATGCCCTGCCGACATCGGCAGTTGCTTTAAGTTGGTAATCGTAGATTGATAAAACTCTAATGATTTCATATGTTGTTTCAAGCTGATTTATAAAAGTTAATCGATAATTATCACTGATTCCAACCCTGATTGCTATTTATCTCTGCAATTATTCGAACTCGGTGCTGAAAATTTACATTTCTTAACAGAAGTTATACTGATAATGTTACATTCGTCATCAATAGATAATTCCTATCAATTATTATTAAATAAACAATTTCATTTTATTTCAGAAAAACATATTATGTACGCATTAGAGTGAAGTCACTCACTAGCAACTGGTACTTGATAATAGAGTACACATAGCGTGCTAACCAATTTATTTTACCCGGAGTATTTATTTTATGTTTACAGTTATCTTTGGTCGTCCTGGTTGCCCTTTCTGTGTACGTGCAAAACAAATTGCAGAAACATTAAAAGCTGACAATGAAGATTTTGATTTCAACTACATTGATATGCTTGCCGAAGGTATCAGTAAAGCTGACCTAGAAAAATCAGCTGGCGTACCAGTAAACACGGTGCCACAAATCTTTGTCGACCAAAAACACGTTGGCGGTTGTACTGAATTTGAACAGTTTGCTAAAGAAAACTTGGGTCTATATGCATAAGGCTTAACCATGTCTTTATTAAATAAGATCCGTTGTGCATTTACCTTAGGGCAAGGCGTATTAGTCGACTTGCCCGACCTCGATCCCAGTGTAGACCCATTTGAGCAGTTCCAAAGCTGGTTTAAAGCGGCGCAAGACTGCGGCATCGTGTTACCTGAATCCATGACAGTATCGACTGTTGACGCCAATGGTTACCCTTCTTGCCGAGTGGTACTACTGAAAGAATTGACTAAAGAAGGCTTTGTTTTCTTTACCAATTATGACAGTAGAAAAGGCCAGGAACTCGCTCAAAACCCACATATCGCGTTAACATTCCATTGGAACATTTTACAGCGTCAGGTACGTATTCAAGGTGTGGTCGAAAAGATCTCAGCTGAAGAGTCTAACGCTTATTTCCAATCACGTGGACGTGGTAGCCGAATAGGCGCTTGGGCATCACCACAAAGTACAGTGATCACTTCTCGCAAGATCTTAGAACAACAAGTTAAACAGTTCACCGATAAATTTGCGGATAAAGAAGTGCCATTACCTGAATTTTGGGGCGGCTATGTAGTGAAGCCAAGTAGTATCGAATTCTGGCAAGGTAAAGCCGATCGCTTACATGATCGCTTTAGTTATGTGAAAGATGGCAATGATTGGCGTGTTGACCGCCTAGCGCCTTAATAGGCCATTATTTCCAGCCCAGCAATTAATCCTGACTGACTTAGCACTTGCATTATCGAGCAGGTAATTCCATTTACCTGCTTTCTACTTCTAAAAAACTAGCCTTAACTACAACCAATTCAATTTTTCGAACATATCACCAACCCGGTTTAATTCCGCATCTAAACTAATAGCGTGATCGTCTGCTTCACCAACCCAGCCTAAATTAGCTAAAAACTGATTAATAAACCCTTTGTTATCAAACAATCCATGCAAATAGCAGCCATAAACATTGCCTTTCTGCCAACCTAAATCCGTTTCGATAAAGCTTTTACAACGTGTTGTTTGCGTCTGCTCACTGCTTGTTTGACTTCCAGCACTGATCGTTGTTTTACCATGATGGATCTCATAGCCCGATAGCTTAAAACCTTGCCAATCAATATCCCGCTGTTTGGTCGTTTTTGTTTGAGCATGTGCTGTCACAATTGGTAATAAACCTAACCCTTGTTCATCACCACCTTCAATTTGGTGTGGGTCAAGAATTTGCTCGCCCAATAATTGCATCCCACCACAAACGCCTAAGATTGGCTGACCACGTTGCGCAGCCTTGCTGATCTCATTAGCGAGCCCAGACTCACGCAGATGCAATAAACTCGCCGCCGTATTTTTACTACCCGGTAATATAATGGCATCAAAATCAACCAATGACTGACCATCACGCAGCGGTACAACATTGACGTTATCTTGATGAATAAGATTATCAAACTCGTCCATGTTCGCAGCATACGGGTAAGCAATTAAGGCGATATTAATCTGCCCACGTTTATACGCGGCACGATGATGCAAAGTATCTTCTTCAGGTAACCGATGCGGAAAATAATGAATATTAGCAACGGTCGGCACACCGGTTTTTTCCTCTAACCAGTCCATCGCATTGCCGAGTAACAAGGGATCGCCACGAAATTTGTTTAATACAAAACCTTTAATCAGTTGTTGCTCTTCTTTGGCAAGGCACATAAAAGTCCCGAGTAGATGAGCAAATGCCCCACCCTTATCAATATCAGCAACCAAATAAACATCAGCATTACAGGCCAGCGCAACGCTCATATTGACAATATCACCCGCACGTAGATTCACTTCAGCTGGGCTACCCGCTCCCTCAATAACGACTTGTTGATATTCTTGCTGTAGAGCGGTGAGAGCTTTTTCAACATGGGTGAACAGATAAGCTTTACGTTCCATCCAAGGTATCTCGCTCAACTCCGGCGCTGGTTTACCGTTTAAGACAAGTTGGCTTTTGGTATCAGCACTTGGTTTTAATAATACCGGATTCATCCGTACATCAGGAGTGACTTTCGCGGCAATAGCCTGTAGGTATTGAGCACGGCCAATCTCTTCACCTTGAGCGGTAACCGCTGCATTGTTACTCATATTCTGGGCTTTAAATGGAGCGACATTAACACCGCGATTAGCAAACATACGGCATAAACCCGCGACAACGAAACTTTTTCCGGCGTCGCTAGTACACCCCATGATCATGATTGGCTTGGTCATTTTATCTTCTTGAATTAAGTATTGAGTGCAAATGGTTACTGAAAAGTAAGCGCAGTGAGTTTTAAAAACGATTTACGTTTACCATGTTTATATACTTCAACACGCGCAAGCGCGTAATCAAGTTTTGGAATAAACCAGTAATAGGTAGCACGATTTTTCTTCTTTTTAATTTCTTTTACTTTTATCGCAGTCATATTTCCAAATATAGTGTTGATGGTTTCATGCTGTACGACTTCAAATTGAATAGTTTCCAGCTTTTTCTCAAATACCCATTCGTAACTTAACGCGGTCTTCCCTAACTTAAGGTCATTTTGTACTAAAATCGTCAGGGCGCCTACATCCATTACATCCGGTTTTGATTTTATTTCTACATGACCATCTTCAAAATCCATGAGAATATCGCCATTATCTTCAAAAGAAGCTGATGAGATTGTGCCAAATCCCATTACCGATGTTTCATGTTCGTAACGATCTGCGGTTAATACATTATCTTTAAAGTTAAACCACGAATTATTGACATAATCACCGGTGCCAAATAATACGCTTGCTTCCGTTGTTAGTTTATAATTATCACCATTTAAACGGCGCAGTGTACGTTCGCCATCACCAAATTTGACATCTTTGTAATACACCGCATATTTAGCTTGGAAAGGATATACTTCAGCCTGAGCAGCAGAAACAGTCATAACATACGCTCCGATACTAAATATGATAACGTATATCAAATGTGAAAATATTTTCATTAAATGACGACTCCATTATAATCATAACGCTAGCTTATAAATCACGTTCCCTAACCTATAACTTATTTTAGTCTATAAATAACTGTAGCTTATAAACTTCAGGCAGTGGCATCATGATAATTCACTTTCCTGACAAAGCACTATTTTTTGCTAATTTGGTAGTCACGCAATTTATTCGCTATCGCTGTATGCGATACGCCTAGACGCTTCGCTAATTGTCGTGTACTTGGATAAGACGGATATAAACGCTGTAATAACAGTTTTTCAAAACGTTTACAGGCTTCATCAAGTGAGCCATCAAATAAGGCTTCATCATAGGTTTCTGCCGTTGTTGTTGGTAAGTTCAAGTCACACGGATTTAGCACATCCCCTTCTAACAAGGTCAACGCATGATATAACACATTACGCAATTCACGCACGTTACCCGGCCAAGGATAAGATTGTAATAACTCTAATAAATTACGACTTAACTGGGGTTTGGTACGTTGTAATTCATGACTAAATACGCTGCAGAACGAATGACAAAGCGGAATGATATCTTCTTTACGCTCACGTAGCGCTGGCACAGTCATCGATAAAACATTTAAGCGATAATATAAATCTTGGCGGAATTTACCTTCACTGATCAATTTAGCCAGATCATTTTGGGTGGTACAAATGATACGTACATCAACCCGTACTTCTTGCTCATCACCAACCCGTCGGAAGCAGCCAGTTTCTAATAATCGTAAAAACTTGGTTTGCAAGTACGGCGACATATCACCGATTTCATCCAGCAGCACTGAACCTTCATTGGCCAATTCAAAAATACCACGCTTAGTTTCGCCGTCATCGGTAACCACACCAAACAACTCAGACTCTGCGACAGCATCGGGTACAGCGGCGCAATTTAGTGCTAAAAATTGATTTTGTGAGCGCCCACTAGCTTGGTGGCAAGCTTTAGCAATCAGTTCTTTACCTGCGCCAGTTTCTCCTAAGATCATTAGCGGTGCATCTAACATGGCTAATTTTTTCGCCGTGTTAATCAACTTATTCATTTTATCACTTTTAGCATGGATCTCATCAAAAGCGGCAAATTGAAACGTGCGTAGGAAATTAAACTGCTTACCGATCCGGTCAACTGATTTAAGAATAATCACAGCGCCAACCAGTTCGTCTGGTTTCACGCTAGCAGCGGCTTTTGATAACGCCACTTGATTAACATCGCTGCTAATACTTAGGGGCAGAATATCACCAAGAAAGTCTTCATCTAGTAAGGTGAGCTTTTGTGTTTGTGCGCAGACTTCTTCTGATTCTAGCCACTTAGAAATTGAAAAACCTTTGACAAAATTACTGATACAACGCCCTTTGACTTGCGACTCCGAAAGTCCAAGCGCAGTCAATGCTGGTGTATTAACCAAAGACACTAACCCTTTAACATCCACCGAAAATACAATATCAGGTAAGTTAGTCATCAAGGTTTGTATTTCTTGATGCTCAAGTTCAGAAGGTAAATAGCTGACTGTTTTAACATCGCACACGCCACTAATTCGGCGAAGGTTAGCCATCAACGCCTGTAAGTCTGAAAACTCTAAGTTCGGTGATTTAATAAATATCCGGTCAGGTTGTTGGATCTCAATCGCCGATAAATTAATATCTCGCGCTAAAAAACAATCAAGGATCTCTCGACTAATCCCCACTCTATCTTCGCAAACTAATTCCAAACGCATTACTGTACCACCATAAAATACTATGCGCCTATAATAGCATGTAAACGGTAGTAGCAACGCCACTAAAAATGTATCAGGTCATATAACGACAAGCTAAATAGATGATATTAATAATCAGCTGACATTATTGCTAAACAATAGTCCATTGCTGTAAAACGGACTGATATGAATCGACTTTTGTCTCATACTGCAATAAATTTAGCTATTATTGTGTAAAATACACAGATTAACTTGGTTGAACATTGTCTTAATGATAAATTAGCAAGGTGAGTAATCGTGATAAAACAATATGCATATTCTAAATTTGATTAAATATATACTGCCTCTAACCGTACTCTTGTTGTTAACAGCGTGTGGTGAGCAAACCCAAATTAAACAGAACGGTCTGTCTTATTGCACAGAGGGAAGTCCCAGTTCATTTAACCCGCAAACTGCCACATCCAATGTGACCCTTGATGCAACGACGAGCCAGTTATACAATCGTCTGCTATTTATTGATCCAAATACTCAGCAATTCAAAGCTGGATTAGCCATCGACTGGGAAATATCTGAAGATCGCCTTTCTTACCGCTTTTTTCTACGACAAAATGTTCGTTTTCATCAAACTGATTACTTTACCCCGACACGGCCGTTTAATGCTGATGATGTCATTTTCAGCTTTGCACGAATATTAGATAAGAAACATCCCTATCATGACGTCTCTGAAGATGGTTATCCTTTTTTTGAGGGCATTGAACTCGATCAGCAGATCCAGTCACTGGTAAAAATTGATGATCACACGATTGAATTCAAACTCGCATTACCTGATTCTTCATTTATTGCTAATTTAGCCAGCGATTTTAGTGTTATTTTATCAGCTGAATATGGCGACACCCTAATCGCGTTAAATAAACAGGCCGATATAGATAACCTGCCAATTGGTACCGGTCCATTTAAATTTAAAGAATACCGTACTGATAATTTTATTCGCTATCAAAGGCACGATGATTATTGGGGCGACAACGCCAAGATCGAACAGTTGATTTTTGATATCACCCCTAATTCTTCATCACGCCTAGCCAAGTTACTGACCCAAGAATGTGATATTATGGCTTATCCAGCGGCGAGCCAAGTGGAAATGATCAGTGAACATGACCGCGTTAAAATCTCCGTTGAGACCGGTCTAAATGTGGCTTATTGGGCGTTTAATTCTGAGCAAGCGCCGTTTAACAATCCCAAGATCCGCCGAGCGCTCGCCCATACAATCAATCAAGAAACTTTACTACAAGCGGTTTATTACAATACAGGTGTCAATGCCAAGTCTATATTGCCACCGGTATCTTGGGCTTATAACCCATACTTAAAAAGTTATAAATACAACCTTGCCTATGCACGTCAATTAATCACCGAAGCTGGTTATCCAAATGGTTTTAAGATGAATATTATGGCGTTAAAATCATCTCAAGTTTATAATCCGGATGCAGTTAAGATGGCCGAGCTTATTCAATCTGAGTTAGCGCAAATCGGTATCGAAGCAAAGATAATTAAATATGAGTGGCAACTCATGGAAAAGAAATTACAACAGGGTGAATATGATAGTTATCTATTAGGCTGGGTTGCTGATAATAATGATCCTGATAATTTTTTCCGTTTCCAATTAAGTTGCAACGCAATTAACACCGGCTCTAATTATACCCGCTGGTGTAATTCAGAGTTCGATGATTTGATTAATCAAGCAGTGACAGAAACAGAATACATTGAACGCGTAACGCTCTATTATCGCGCCCAAGAAATTATTCAACAAGAGTTACCACTGATTCCGCTTGCCCACTCATTACGCTTGCATGCCTATACCAGTGGATTAAAAGGCGTTGAAACGACGGCTTTCGGCGGTATCAATTTCATTAATACAGTACGGCAGTAACACATGTTTTTTTATATCATAAGACGTATTAATTTACTGGTCATTACCGTAACGGCATTAACCGTTATTGGTTTTTATCTGCGTAGTCGTATTGCTGGTGACTTACCCTTAGATGGCAATGTATTCAGTAATTATTTAGATTATCTGATGGCGATAACACAAGGTGATCTAGGGGTTACCAGTGGTACCGGACAGCCTGTTATGGATGAAATATTAACCGTATTTCCCGCCACATTAGAACTGTGTTTCAGTGCTTTCATTCTGTCGATTGTTGTTGGCGTACCCATAGGTACAATTGCCGGTATGCAACGAGGCAGCTCACTTGATAGCACCATAATGGGTATCTCGCTGTTTATCTTTTCAATTCCGGTGTTTTGGTTAGCATCATTAGTGATGATGTACTTCGCACTTAACTGGGATTGGCTGCCGGTAACAGGCCGACTGAACTTACTCTACGAGATTGATTCAGTTACTGGCTTTATGCTAATAGATACCCTGATTTCAGATAACCCACACAGCCAAGATGCATTTTACGATGCGCTTAAACACTTATTGCTGCCTACGATTGTATTAGCGACCGTACCGACCACCGAAGTTATTCGCCAAATGCGTAATCACGTCAGTGATGTCATGAAGCAAAAATACATTAAAGCCGCAGCAAGTAAGGGCTTAAGTAAAACCGAAATTATTATGCGTCACGTGCTGCGTAATGCCATTCCCAACATGATCCCACACCTTGGTCTGCAATTCAGTACGGTATTAACCACTGCAATGGTCACTGAAGCTGTGTTCTCATGGCCGGGTATTGGCCGCTGGTTAATTAACAGTATTTATCAACAAGACCATGCCGCCATCCAAGGCGGTATGCTAACAGTGGCAATTTTTGTGGTCACCGCAAATGTATTAACCGAAATATTAACTGTTGTCATTCATCCAATTCGCAGGAAAGAGCTTTATGCCCAACATTAACATCTTTGCGGATGAACATATTCTGTCTCCTGCAGAGCAAACCTGGAAACATTATTCATCACAACAAATTGCGATGGCCGCATTATGGGCACTTGGGTTATTGCTTTTCTTACTGGTTTTTGCTCCTTTAATCGCCCCCCATGAACCTGATATACGACAAGCTCATTTATTGTTGCAGCCACCATCATGGGATGAGCAAGGTACCGTTGATTATTTCTTTGGTACTGACGATTTAGGTCGAGACGTACTGTCTCGGTTATTATACGGTTTACGCTTAACCTTTGGTAACGCACTGCTGATCAGCTTTATCGCCTTGGTTATAGGGACGACAATTGGTATTACCGCTGCGATCAGCCGCGGCCTGTTATCAAGCACCTTGCATCACATTATGGATACGGCGCTATCAATTCCGTCGCTATTATTGGCAATCATCTTTATTTCCGTGCTTGGACCAGGCTTGGATCACAGTTTACTCGCTATTTTATTGGCTTCAATTCCACAGTTTATTCGTGGGGTCTACCTGTCGGTTTACCAAGAACTACAAAAAGAGTACATCGTTGCGCTCAAACTCGATGGTGCCAATAACTACCGGATTATTCGCTATGGGGTATTCCCAAATATTATTGAAACACTGGTTAACCTGCTTACTCGTGCGATCTCGTCAGCTATAATTGATATAAGTGCGTTAGGCTTTTTAGGCTTAGGTGCACAGCGCCCTCTCTCTGAGTGGGGCACGATGTTATCAGGTGCCACCGACCTGGTATTTATCGCACCTTGGACAGTGGTACTACCTGGGTTAGCCATTTTAGTGACGATCTTTATTGTTAATATCGTTGGCGAAAGTTTAAGACAATCTGTGATTGCGGGAGTTGATTAATGGCACTACTCGATATTCGGAATCTCACCATTGAAATTGTCACACCGCAAGGTACCTTAAAAGCGGTTGATAAATTTAACATTACCCTAAGTGATGGTGAAGTACGCGGACTAGTAGGTGAATCAGGCTCGGGGAAAAGTCTTGTTGCAAAAGCAATTATGGGCATCACCAAAGATAACTGGCGTGTCCGAGCTGACCGCTTACGACTCGGTGATATTGATTTACTTAATTTAACCCCAGTACAACGCCGTAGAGTCATGGGTAAAGAAATCGGCATGATCTTTCAAGATGCGGCCGCGCATTTAGACCCATCAGAAAAAGCCGGTGATCAGCTTGCAGAAGCTATCCCGTGTGATCAGTTTACCGGTCATTTTTGGCAGCGCTTCAACTGGCGTAAAAAACAAGCCATTGCCCTACTCCATAAAGTAGGCGTAAAAGATCATAGAAAGGTGATGAATAGCTATCCATTTGAGCTCTCAGAAGGACTTTGTCAAAAAGTGATGATAGCGATGGCTATTGCTAAAAAACCTCGCCTATTGATTGCTGATGAGCCCACAACAGCAATGGAACCTAAAACGCAGAATCAAATTTTACGTTTACTCGATAAATTAAATAAATTATCCCACACCACCATCCTTCTCATTAGTCACGATTTAGAAACAGTGAGTCTGTTAGCAGATAATATGACGGTGATGTATTGCGGCCAAATGGTTGAAAGTGGAACTCGAGATCAAGTATTTAATCATACTCACCATCCCTATACTGACGCATTATTACGGGCCAACCCAGACTTTAGCCAAGTGCCACACAAGGCCCATCTAAATACCCTTGCTGGACAGGTTCCGCTATTACACCATTTACCCATAGGTTGTCGACTGGGACCACGTTGCCCTAATGCTCAGAAAAACTGCGTGATCACACCGCCAATGCAAAAGGTAAAAGGTCATATGTTTAGTTGCCACTTTCCGTTAAATGCAGATGAATTAAAAGGTAAAAAATGTCAGAAAAAATAATCGACATCGCAGCGACAACGCGCGTGCAGCCTTTACTTCGTGTGGAAAAATTGGGAAAGACTTATATCAACCCAACCGGATTTTTTAAACGCCAAGAAGTTATTGCCGTCAATGATATTTCATTTAGTTTAAATCGCTCAGAAACACTGGCAATTATTGGTGAAACAGGTTCGGGTAAATCAACTCTGGCACGTTTACTTGCCGGTGTTATAACGCCAACGACAGGTAATATGTATATTGATGGCTGTAAACTCGATGGCAGTAATACTGATTTACGTTGTCGTTCGATCAGAATGGTGTTTCAAGATCCTGAAACGTCACTCAATCCCCGTACTAGTGTGGGCCAAATTTTGGATGCACCATTACAATTAAATACCGATATGTCAGTAAGCAAACGGACAGAAAAGATCACCGATACATTACGTTTGGTTGGCTTGTTGCCTGAGTATGCGACCTTCTATCCCCCGATGTTATCAAGTGGACAAAAACAACGTATTGCACTGGCCAGAGCCCTTATTTTAAATCCAAAAATTATTATTGCTGATGATACGTTATCAACTTTGGATATTTCATTGCGCTCACAGATGATTAACTTGATGCTAGAGCTTCAAAAAACAATTGGTATCTCCTATATCGTCGTTACCCATAATATGGGCTTAGTGAAGCATATAAGTGATAAAATGATTGTTATGCATCAAGGGAAATGTATCGAGCAAGGCAATACCGAACAGCTATTCTCTAAGCCTACGGCGGCATTGTGCGGCCAAATATTGTCGAATCAATATAATATGAAAAAACACTGCTAATGATTATAACTACGCTAAATTGTTATAACGATAAACAATGATGACAGTTAATCGTTATGAGTTTTAATTGTAGCGACTGATCTCACTCTTATCTAGCGTCTCTTTCATATCTTGCAAAGCACCTACACGTAAGAAAAAACGCCATGTTTGACGTGGCACACGCTGCTTAATCATATTTTCGCTAACAATTAAATATTCAGTACTTGCCGTGTTCGTCGTCACGACCACTTTTTTACGGGAAATGTCAAAGTCTGCGGGCACATGACTGCCATCTTTAAACATGCCGAATTCAGTAAAAACTAATCGTTCTGACTTACCGTAGATATCATCAGTCGAGACCCACTGACCTAAGATCGGATTATCTTTTGGCCACAAAAGCCACCCTCCAACAAGCGAGAGTGTAATCATCATAATAAAGATAAGAATGTATTTAATCATAGCCACCACTTTTAGTCATAGTCATACGTCATTATTATAGATAGTAAACGGGCATAATTAATAGATAAATGGGAGTAAAAACGAAAAATCTCGATGCAATATAAAATTACACCGAGATCATTTAAATTACTTAGTGAATCCTATGACAGGAACTAAATAACGCTAGTTATGTTTACTCTGCAGCTTCAACAACAGGGTAAGTAACGTCAGCAGCTTTAATCAATGTTTGAACCAACATTTCATAGTCAGCTTGTGCATTGATATTTTTCAATGTGTCCGCTAAACGAGCCGCTTCTTCAGCATTGATTTCAGCATCACGTACAGACGTGAATTTAAGCAAGGTTACATCGCCATTAAGTGATGTTTCAGTTGCTACGCTTGCTTCTTCTGCAGCAGGTTTAGGCATTGAGAATAATTTGCTCAACACTTTGAAATCTGCTTTTGTATAATCAAAACGGCTTAACCATTCTGGAGCAGTAAAGCTTGCATCAACACTTGCTAGTTCGGCTGCTACACTTTCGCCCGCGTTAATTTTAGTTGAAACAGACGTCATGAAACTTAGTGCTTTTTGCTCTGCTTTAGTCGCCGTTAAGCGTTCAACTATTTCAGCATTCACATCCACTAATGGCTTAGTCGTTTGTGGCTTATATTCATTGATACGCACCACAATACTTTGCTCATCAGAAATATTAATAATTTCAGAGTTTAGCGCTTCAGCAATAAAGTCTTGATCGAATAACGTTGCAGCAACTCTTGGATCATTCAAGGGTGCAGGGATCGAATCTGCAGAAAATAGCTCTGTTGATACGATTGTTAAACCTGTTTCTTCAGATGCTACATCCAGTGAATCTGGTACTTCAAATGCTTGTTCTGCTAATGTTTCAGCTAACTCATCAAAACGAGACACAGCTTGTTCATTTTTTAAACGTGTTTCAATTGTTGCTTTAACGTCTGCAAATGCTTTCACTTTGCCAGGTTCAACAGCAAGTAGTTTGATAATATGGAAACCAAAATCACTGCGTACCAATTCAGCTGTTACATCACCATCGTTCACTAATGCAAATGCGGCAGTTTCGAATGCAGGATCCATGATGTCTTTTTCTAACCAATCCAGTTCACCGCCATTCTCGCCACTGAACGTATCATCTGATGATGATTTAGCTAATTCAGCAAAGTCTGCACCTGATTGAATTTGTGTTAGTAATGCCTGCGCTTTATCTTCTGCAGCAGATTCATCATCATTGAAGGCAACAAGGATATGCGCAACTTTACGCTTATCTTCTTGTGCATAAGATGATTGATGTTCGTTGTAATAGTTCTCGGCATCGTCAGCGGCTAATTCAACGTCAGCACTGATGCTCTTCATATCGACAAGGATATAATCCACAGATGCTTGCTGAGGCGTTTGGAAGAAAGCCTTGCTCTCTTCATAATAGTTACTTACTTCAGCATCTGTCACAGTAACATCGCTAGCAAACTTGCTCACTGGCACAGTAAGCTGGCTTAGTTCACGCTGTTGATTTTGTAATGCTGCTAATTGCTGTACTTCATTTGGTAAACTAAATTCAGAGTTTACTAATGCGTCAGTCAATTGTTGTTGTGCAAAGTCAGTACGTAGACGCTCAACAAATTGCGCTGGTGTCATGCCGTTTTGACGTAGCAAGCTGATATAACGCTCGTCATTAAATACACCGTCAGTTTGAAACTCTTGCATTGCAAAAATGTAACCACGGATCTTTTCATCACCAATACGTAACGCTAAGTCATCTGTCATTTGCAGTAAAAGATTTTGCGCAACTAACGTATTAAGTGATTGTTGGCGTACTTGATTTTGAAATTCTGGTTGTTCCCAACGCGCGGCGAATGATTCACCTTGTTGAGACTCTAAACGAGAACGATCGGTTCTCACTTGATTTTCAAGTGCCTGTGTTGAAATGTCGACACCATTCACTGTTGCAGCGGATTGAGCGCTACCACTACCTAGATAGCTACTTACACCGGCAAGGGCAAACGTAACGATCACTGCGCCTAAAATAATCTTAGCACCCGGTCCTTGTGAACCTTCGCGAAATTTCTCTAACATAATTGTATTCTCTAAACTGCAATACAGTAAATAACAATAAAAACGCACCTCATGGTGCGCCTTTACTCAATAATTAACACAAATAGCTTACGCTTTTAATGCATCTTTTAATAATTTTCCGGCTTTAAATGCTGGAAGTTTTGATGCTGCTATTTGGATTTCTGCGCCTGTTTGTGGATTACGGCCAGTACGTGCCGCACGATCTCGTACACTAAAAGTACCAAAACCAACTAATGTAACAGACTCTTCTGTTTCCAGTGTTTCTGTTACAGATTCAATCATTGCATCAATAGCACGGCCAGCAGCGGCTTTAGAAATATCAGCTTTAGCGGCAACACAATCTATCAGTTGAGCTTTATTCACTTTCTTCCCCTAATCTTGGTTATTTATATAAATAATCGAACATAAACAGGACTAACTTCAATTGCGTTTATAACAAGGTTAGAGTGACTATTCAAGTCTTGGTAAGCACTCTAACCTTAAGCAATCACACTATTTTGACACCACTTCAAAACCAGCGGGGCTGTTCTCTAGCGCAAGCTCTAGCACTTCATCAATCCAACGAACAGGATGAATCTCAAGATCACCAATTACGTTTGCTGGGATCTCTTCTAAATCACGTTCATTTTCTTTTGGAATCAAGACACGCTTAATACCACCACGATGTGCAGCTAATAGTTTCTCTTTCAGGCCACCAATCGGTAAAACTTCACCTCTTAACGTAATTTCACCTGTCATTGCAACATTTGCACGAACAGGGTTACCCGTTAAGCTAGACACAAGAGCTGTGCACATAGCAATACCCGCACTTGGACCATCTTTTGGTGTTGCACCTTCTGGAACATGCACATGAATATCGCGTTTTTCGTAGAAGTCGTTATTGATACGGAGCTTTTCAGCACGAGAACGAACAACCGTCATCGCAGCTTGAATAGACTCTTGCATCACTTCACCAAGCGAACCTGTGTAGTTAAGCTTGCCTTTACCTGGTACAGATGTAGTTTCGATAGTCAATAAATCACCACCAACTTCTGTCCACGCTAGACCTGTTACTTGGCCAATACGACTTTCACCTTCAGATTTACCAAAATCAAAGCGTTGTACGCCTAAATATTCAGATAAGTTTTCTTGGTTGATAGTCACTGATTTAAGTGATTTGTTCAGCAATATCTGTTTCACTGCTTTACGGCATAATTTAGAAATTTCACGTTCAAGTGAACGCACGCCCGCTTCGCGAGTGTAATAACGAATAATACCCATTATTGCGCTATCTTCGATGCTAATTTCTTTTGGTTTTAAACCGTTACGCTGAATTTGCTTATCCAGCAAATGCTGTTTAGCAATATTCAGTTTTTCATCTTCGGTATAACCCGATAAACGAATCACTTCCATACGGTCAAGTAACGGACCAGGAATGTTCATTGAGTTCGATGTCGCAACAAACATCACATCAGACAAATCATAATCAACTTCTAGATAGTGATCATTGAACGTTGTATTTTGTTCTGGATCCAATACTTCCAGTAAAGCCGATGCAGGGTCGCCACGCATATCCGACGCCATCTTATCAATTTCATCTAATAAGAATAATGGATTACGTACTTCAACTTTCGCCATTTTCTGGATAAGTTTACCAGGCATCGAACCGATATAAGTACGGCGATGTCCACGGATTTCCGCTTCATCACGTACGCCACCTAGTGCCATACGTACATACTTACGTCCTGTTGCTTTGGCAATCGACTGACCTAACGAAGTTTTACCTACGCCCGGAGGACCGACAAGACAAAGAATAGGGCCTTTGAGTTTATTAACTCGGCTTTGTACCGCTAGATATTCTAAAATACGTTCTTTTACTTTATCCAAACCATAATGGTCTGCATCGAGTACTTCTAACGCTTTACCAATGTCTTTTTTAACTTTTGAACGTTTCTTCCAAGGAACTGAAATCATCCAATCGATATAACTACGTACTACAGTTGCTTCTGCAGACATAGGAGACATCATTTTTAATTTATTTAACTCAGCAATGGTCTTAGCTTTCGGTTCAGCAGGCATCTGTGCTTGCTCAATTTTCTCAGCTAACTGTTCAAATTCATCAACACCATCTTCAGATTCGCCTAACTCTTTTTGAATCGCTTTCATTTGCTCATTCAAATAGTATTCGCGTTGGCTTTTTTCCATCTGTTTTTTAACACGTGTACGAATTTTCTTTTCAACGTGTAATAGGTCGATTTCAGATTCCATTTGTGCCATTAGGAACTCAAGACGTTCTGCAACGTTACTCAGCTCTAACACCACTTGCTTGTCTTCTAATTTTAATGGCATATGGGCAGCCATTGTATCTGCAAGACGCGCAGCTTCGTCGATCGCCGTCACTGAGGTTAAAACTTCAGCAGGGATCTTTTTGTTTAGTTTTATGTATCCTTCAAACTGGCCAATTGCAGATCGAATGAGTACATCTTCTTCTTCATCAGATACTGATTCAGAGATAATATATTCAATCTCGGCTTGAAAATAATCATCGCTATCACTCAAGCTATTTAATTTTGCTCTTTGTGTGCCTTCGACCAATACTTTGACCGTACCATCAGGCAATTTCAACATTTGTAAAATATTAGCGACTGTACCCACGCCATTCAGATCGTCAACTTGGGGATCATCTTGAGCTGCATCTTTTTGTGCAACTAAAAATATTTGTTTATCTGTATCCATTGCGGCTTCAAGACAACGAATTGACTTTTCTCGGCCAATAAACAAAGGGATTACCATGTGGGGATAAACCACAACATCACGCAATGGCAATACAGGTATATCTACGCGTTCCGTACGCTCAAAATTCATCTTGTCCTCACTTATAAAACTGGACTAAGGGCTAATATTGAATATATAGGGGTTATTACTCAACAATCAATGCTAGGAGCTTAAAATATGAAAAATAATATAAAAAAAGGGGCATTGCGCCCCTTTTTAACAGTAAGTGTTTAAAAATATAACACTAGTCTGCTGATACAGCTTGATTCTCAGTATTTTCATAAATCAAAATTGGTGCTGATTCTTCTTTAATTACAGACTCATCAATCACAACTTTGCTAATATCTTCAACTGAAGGAAGATCATACATAGTATCCAGTAAAACTGCTTCTACAATTGAACGTAAGCCACGTGCGCCGGTATTTCGAGACATCGCTTTTTTTGCAATTGCAATAAGTGCATCTTCACGGAATTCTAGCTCAACACCTTCTAAATCGAATAGTGCTGAATACTGTTTTGTTAGTGCATTTTTCGGTTCTGTTAAGATCTGAATTAATGCAGCTTCATCAAGTTCCGTTAATGTCGCAGTCACAGGTAAACGACCGATAAATTCAGGGATAAGACCGAATTTAACCAGATCTTGTGGTTCAACTTTTGCGAAGACTTCAGATAAAGTGGCTTTTTCAGCTTCACCTTTCACTTCTGCAGTAAAGCCAATACCACTACCAACGTTAGTACGCATTTCAATAACTTTGTCTAAACCAGCAAATGCACCACCACAGATAAATAAAATCTTAGATGTATCTACTTGTAAAAACTCTTGTTGAGGGTGCTTACGACCACCTTGTGGCGGTACTGAAGCAACAGTCCCTTCAATCAGTTTTAATAATGCTTGCTGAACACCTTCACCCGATACGTCACGAGTAATAGATGGATTATCAGATTTACGCGAAATTTTATCAATTTCATCGATATAGACGATACCACGTTGGGCTTTTTCTACGTCATAATCGCATTTTTGCAATAATTTCTGAATAATATTTTCAACATCTTCACCAACATAACCAGCTTCAGTTAATGTTGTTGCATCAGCCATAGTAAAAGGTACATCAAGAATACGTGCTAGTGTTTCAGCTAATAATGTTTTACCACTACCAGTTGGACCAATTAACAAAATATTACTTTTACCTAGTTCTACACCATTAGATGTATCGCCATTGCGTAAACGTTTATAGTGATTGTATACCGCAACTGCTAATACTTTCTTAGCATGGTTTTGACCAATAACGTAATCGTCTAACTTGCCACGAATTTGATGCGGTGTCGGTAATGCATCACCTTCACGTTTTGGTGCAATTTCTTTAATCTCTTCACGAATAATATCGTTACAAAGATCAACACATTCATCACAAATGTAGACAGATGGGCCAGCAATTAACTTACGTACTTCATGTTGGCTTTTGCCACAAAAAGAACAATAAAGTAACTTACCGTTATCCCCATTTTTTGTTTCTGTCATTCGATAACCTCACATTACAGGTGGAAGCCTTATGCCTAATCTTTATTATGGCTAAAAGACGCTCGACCTGTCAAAAATTACTTAATCACGTTTTGTTATTACTGAGTCAATTAGACCATAGTCCATCGCTTCAGCTGATGTCATGAAGTTATCACGATCAGTATCTGTAGCAAGGCGATCATACTCTTGACCAGTATGTTCAGCTAATATTTCATTTAATTTACGCTTAGTTTTAATTATTTCATTCGCGTGAATTTCAATATCAGATGCTTGACCTTGATAACCACCTAAAGGTTGGTGAATCATAATCTTAGCATTAGGTAATGCGTGACGCTTACCTTTTTCGCCACCAGCAAGAAGGAATGCCCCCATGCTCGCAGCCATGCCCATACAAATAGTAGACACGTTTGGCTTGATAAATTGCATTGTGTCATAAATTGACATGCCTGCACTAACAGAACCACCTGGCGAATTGATATAAAGGAAAATATCTTTATCTGGATTTTCTGATTCTAAGAAAAGTAACTGTGCAACAACAAGATTAGCCATATGGTCTTCAACCTGGCCAGTCAAAAAGATTACACGGTCTTTTAAAAGTCGAGAATAGATGTCATAAGAGCGCTCGCCTTTAGCTGTTTGTTCAACAACCATTGGTACTAACGCGTTTGACGGAGACTCTGTGATATCATTAAAGAATTGTGACATATTATCATCCCTAAATAAAAATGGCCCAAGTGAAATACCCCCACTCGAGCCATTATAGCGCTTAATTACGTATTTTGTTCAATCTAATCAACAATTATGCGTTTTGAGTCGCTTTATTCATTAGTTCTTCAAACGCAACTTCTTTTTCTGTAACGTTCGCTTTTTCTAATACTAAATCAATAGCTTGGTCTTCAACAGCTACGTTACGAACGTTTTCTAGTGCTTGTTCGTTGTCTTTGTAGTGTGCGATTACTTCAGCTGGATCTTCGTATGCAGAAGCCATAGATGCGATCATGTCTTGAACACGTGCGTCATCTGCTGTGATTTCGTTTGCTTTGATGAATTCACCAAGTACTAGACCGATTTTAACACGACGGCTAGCTTGCTCTGTGAATAGTTCATCAGGAAGTTCTGGAGCGTTTTGTGGTGCCATTTGGCCAAAACGTTGCATAGCTTGTTCACGTAATGTTACGATTTCTTGCTTAACTAGTGCAGCAGGAACGTCGATGTCATTTGATGCAACTAGAGCGTCAAGCACTTTAGTTTTTGTGTCAGCTTTGATAGCTTGCTCAAGTTCACGGCTCATGTTTTTGCTGATTTCAGCTTTTAGAGACTCAAGAGTACCGTCTTCAACACCGAATTTACCTACGAATTCAGCATTGATTTCTGGTAATTCTTGCGTTTCAACAGCGTTTAGCGTGATAGCGAAGCTTGCAGTTTTACCTTTAAGGTTTTCTGCATGGTATTCTTCAGGGAAAGTTACTTCAACAGTGAACTCTTCGCCTGCAGATTTACCTACGATGCCTTCTTCGAAACCAGGGATCATACGACCTTGGCCCATAGCTAGTGTGAAGTCTTCAGCTTTGCCGCCTTCGAATTCTTCACCGTCGATGCTACCGTTGAAGTTAACTTTAACTTGGTCGTTAGCTTCAGCAGCGCGATCAGCAGTAATCCACTCAGCGTGTTGCTTACGTAGTGTTTCGATCATGCCATCAACATCAGCGTCAGTTACTGAAGATACTGATTTTTCGATTGCGATTGCTTCGATACCAGCAACTTCGAATTCTGGGTAAACTTCAAGCGTTGCAGTGAAAGAGAAGTCTTCGCCTTCTTTAACTTGTGCAGGTTCAAGCGTTGGAGCACCAGCTAGGTTTAGTTTTTCAGCTACGATTGCTTCGTAGAAGTTACGTTGCATGATTTCACCAGCAACTTCTTCAGCTACAGCAGCGCCAAAACGCTTTTTGATTACTTTAGCTGGAACTTTACCTGGACGGAAACCATCGATACGTTGAGTTTTTGCTAAACCACGTAGACGGTTTTCGATTTCTTTGCTAACTGTTGCAGCTGGAACTGTGATAGTTAAGCGGCGCTCTAGGCCTTGAGTCGTTTCTACAGAAACTTGCATTTAGATACCTCTAATTAATTTATAACATTTCCAACTGGAAATTTATGACGCGACATTATAGCTAGCAGCAAGAAAAAAATCGAGCATTGCCACTCTAAATAGCACTTTAATATTATATTTGCTTATAATGTATGGATGAAAAGTTAAAATTCAAGAACAAAAATGATATTTATGAGTAAATAAGATAAAAAACAACAAATTTACAGTTTTATATATTCACTTTGGTTAATTACTCACCATCCCACATAAGATCACTAATCCAGCCTACTTCGCCACTCGAACATAGAGACAGTGTATATCTAAACACCGGATGCAACATTCCTCTACCAGTTGATAATGAGAATTTACACTATAATAAATTTGACGTTAGCCAGATGAATTTCATTAAAATTGCTTTAGGAGTTGCTATGACCCTTTTCGAGATTGAACGTGCATTTCTAGACTTTACCAATCAGCTAGAATCACTCAAAGAAAAATATCCCAACCCAGAAATGATGCAGCATATTGATGATCTCATGACCGACACGCAGATTATTAAATTAAAAGTTATGCGCTTAGAGAGTGCACCAAAACAAGACCAACAAAATTTATCGCAATCAGTTGCCTGTCACATTGCTAAGCTACAAGCGCAAATTACAGCACTAAAACAATCATTTGAAATAATAACCTTCAATGCTTGAGGCTAAGTACAAAAAGAACTTTATCTTCACCACAAAGTAGCGCAATTAACATTTCTGTAACTATACTTCGGCAAATAACAGTGGATTGTTAGATGTAGAGAGCAGTAGCAGGGAAGTAACACAATTCACTCATTATCAGATCCATCTGGATAATTTTGAGGGAGGTTATGTGCGCTTATTAAAACCAATAATAACAATAAACACACTTATACTAGGGATGGTTTCAACACCACTATTTGCGCAGCAGTCAGCAGTGAATATGACGGCGGGCGTCACCGGTATCAGTAATACTGTCTACAACTTACACATGACCATTCTTTATATATGTATTGCGATTGCTGTAATTGTCTTTGGCATTATGTTTTGGTCTTTATATCAACACAGAAAGTCTAAAGGCGCAGTGGCAGCCAAATTCCATGAAAGCACTACAGTTGAGATAATTTGGACTGCGATCCCCATCGTGATCTTAATTGGTATGGCTATCCCATCAACACAAGCGCTAATCTTAATGGAAGATACCACAGAAGCAGATATCACCATTCAAATCACTGGTTCACAATGGAAGTGGCACTATCGCTATTTCGATCATGACCTTGAGTTCTATAGCCGTTCAACCACCAGCCAAGCCGAAATCAACAACGAAATAGAAAAACAACCCCACTACCTAAAAGAGGTAGATAATCCTCTGGTTTTACCTATCAATAAAAAAGTCCGTTTTCTAATCACTGCCGATGATGTTATTCACTCATGGTGGGTGCCTGCATTTGCAGTGAAAAAAGACGCTAACCCAGGGTTTATTAATGAAGCTTGGACTAAAATAGACACCCCAGGGACCTATCGTGGTCAATGTGCAGAGTTATGCGGTAAAGACCATGGCTTTATGCCAATTGTGGTCACGGCATTAGAACCTGAAGCATTTGATGGTTGGTTAGCCCAAGCGCAAGTCACGGCCAAACAGCAGTTACAAGCAGAACAACAAAGCCTGACACAAACCATGGATATGCCGACCATGATGTCACTCGGTGAAGAAGTATATAATCGCACTTGCACCGCCTGCCACCAAGCAAGCGGACAAGGTATCCCCGGTGCATTTCCCGCATTAAAAAATAGTCCAGTCGCACTTGGCGATGTCAACAAACACATCAATATTGTCCTGCACGGTGTGCCTGGCACTGCAATGGCAGCATTTGCAAAACAGTTAACCAAAAAAGAACTCGCGGCAGTGATCACCTACGAACGTAATGCTTGGGGCAATAATACCGGTGATATTGTACAACCCTCACAAATAGATGCGGCATTAACTGGTAATAACCAGTAATTCAAGGGACAGTCAAATGAGTGAAATAGAATTAAAAGATAATGCTGATCAACCTATCTTGGATGTACCAGCAATAAAAACATTCACAGATCACCACAGCGCACCACATGGATATAAACGTTGGTTATTTTCAACTAACCACAAAGACATTGGCAGCTTGTACTTATGGTTTAGTTTAACGATGTTCTTTATTGGCGGCGCAATGGCCATGATCATTCGCGCGGAATTATTCCAACCCGGTCTGCAATTAATCGAACCCAACTTTTTCAATCAAATGACCACATCACACGGACTGATCATGGTGTTTGGTGCGGTGATGCCAGCCTTTGTTGGCTTGGCAAACTGGATGTTACCTTTGATGATTGGTGCGCCAGATATGGCTCTACCACGGATGAATAACTGGAGTTTTTGGATCTTGCCCTTTGCATTCTCTTTATTACTCTTATCCTTATTCACCGAAGGGGGCGGACCTAACTTTGGTTGGACCTTCTACCCACCGCTATCCACTCAATTCAGTCCAGACAGTACCGCCATGTTTGTATTCTCGGTCCACCTCATGGGGATCAGCTCAATAATGGGCGCAATTAATGTCATCGTCACCATTTTAAATATGCGCGCACCTGGCATGACATTAATGAAAATGCCAATGTTCGTATGGACTTGGTTAATTACTGCATTTCTATTAATAGCAGTAATGCCTGTCCTTGCTGGCGCAGTAACCATGATTTTAACTGATAAGTATTTTGGTACCAGTTTCTTTGATGCTGCAGGTGGTGGTGATCCAGTGTTATTCCAGCATATATTTTGGTTCTTCGGTCACCCTGAAGTTTACATTATGATCTTACCCTCATTTGGCATTATTTCTGCCATCATTCCAACATTTGCCCGTAAACAACTATTCGGTTACCACTCTATGGTTTACGCTACAGCGTCTATTGCGATATTGAGTTTCACAGTATGGGCTCATCACATGTTTACTGTTGGCCTACCTTTAGCAGCTGAATTGTTCTTTATGTATTGCACCATGCTGATCTCCGTACCTACCGGGGTAAAAATATTTAACTGGGTATCAACTCTTTGGCGTGGTTCCATTACTTTTGAAGTGCCGATGCTATTTTCATTGGCCTTCATTGTTCTGTTCACCATTGGTGGCTTTTCAGGATTAATGCTCGCGATCACCCCTGCAGACTTTCAATATCATGATACCTACTTTGTGGTTGCTCACTTTCATTATGTCTTAGTAACAGGAGCTGTATTCTCCATCATGGCTGCCGCATACTACTGGTTACCAAAATGGACCGGTTACATGTTCAATGAAAACCTGGGTAAATGGCACTTCTGGTGTTCACTTATTTCGGTCAACATTTTATTTTTCCCAATGCACTTCTTAGGACTTGCTGGCATGCCACGCCGTATTCCTGACTACGCGCTGCAATTTGCAGACATTAACAAAATCGTCAGTATTGGTGGTTTTATGTTTGGTCTTTCACAATTAATTTTTGTGGCTGTCGTGATAATGGCTGTCCGAGGTGGTAAAAAAGCCCCAGCTAAACCATGGGAAGGCGCTGAAGGATTAGAGTGGACAGTACCCTCTCCAGCACCTTATCACACCTTTGATACACCACCCGAGGTGAAGTAATGACAACGCCTAAAATAAAAAAACACTTACGGATATTGCTTTTTAGTGCCGCTGGTATGTTTGGATTCGGTTTTGCGCTAGTGCCACTTTATGATGTATTTTGCGACATTACTGGGTTAAACGGTAAGGATTACAGTCGTACAGAATCATCAACGCTAACCTCTACGGTTGATGAATCTCGCACAGTAAAAGTTGAATTTGTTACTTATCTAAATAAGCAATTACCTTGGCAATTTAAACCTGAAATTAAGAGTATTGAGTTACACCCAGGTGAGCGTTATCAAGTAAGTTTTGTCGCCAGCAATCAAAGTGATCAAGATACCTTTGGCCGTGCAGTGCCCTCAATTAGCCCAGGCTATGGTGCTCAATATTTAGTGAAAACAGAGTGCTTTTGTTTTCAAGAACAAATGTTAGCGGCAAATGAAGAGGCAATGATGCCCCTTATCTTTTATATCGACCCTAACATTCCAGCCGATATTTCAACATTAACCCTCGCCTATACACTGTTTAAAAATGAGCCGACTGAAGTCGCTATGCGCTAGGAGTCTAGTAATGCCAGATAATAATGAATATGCCAAAGCCCCAAAACAATACTATGTTCCAGCAAACAGTATTTGGCCTTTCGTCGGAGCTATCGCTCTCTTTATCATTGCCATCGGTGCGGCAACGACAGTTCAACAGGTGAGTAATGACGGCGCTAACAGCGGTATTCCGATCTTATTAGTCGGCATCGGAATACTGCTATTTATGCTGATCAGCTGGTTTAGAAATGTGATCACCGAATCGATGAACGGGCTCTATAATCAGCAGCTTGACCGCTCTTTTAGGATGGGTATGTTATGGTTTATTTTTTCGGAAGTGATGTTTTTCGTGGCTTTATTCGGGGTATTATTTTACCTGCGGAATTTATCTATCCCTTGGCTAGGCGGTGAAGGCAATAATGCCATGACCCATGCGGTAATTTGGTCTGACTTTATTCCTAAATGGCCTTTAACCATGACCCCTGATGGCCGAGAGACGCAAGCCATGCCTTGGTATGGTTTACCATTAATCAACACTGCTATTTTGATTAGTTCGTCAGTAACCTTGCATTTTGCTCATCACAATCTCATTGCCAAACATCGCGCTAGGTTAGTAACCTGGTTATCTATTACTGTGGCATTAGGTATTACTTTCTTATTTTTCCAAGCTGAAGAATATGTACACGCCTATCAAGCTCTATCACTGCGTTTTGATTCCGGAGTCTACGGCAATACCTTCTATATGCTAACAGGATTCCACGGTATGCACGTAACATTGGGCGTAATCATGTTAACCGTAATGCTGTTTCGTGTGATTAACGGTCACTTTACTCCAGGTAAACATTTTGCGTTTGAGGCATCTGCTTGGTATTGGCATTTTGTTGATGTGGTATGGATCATTTTGTTTATTTTTGTCTACATTGTTTAATCACAACGCCAGTAACGACTTTAGCGCTAACGCTAAAATAGGACATGACTTCGATGCCAAACAAGCTAAAATTAACTATAGGCTTACTTGGTATCGTCTTTTCTCATCAATTGATACTAGCTCTTTGACTTCGCCAGCATTAATCTTTAGAATCTGCGGAAATTAGCGATGGAGAAATCAAATGGAAACTTTAACGATCACCCGCCCAGACGACTGGCACCTGCACCTTCGAGATGGTGATGTTTTAAAACATACTGTTGCTGACATTAGCCGTTACATGGGACGCGCAATCATTATGCCGAACCTTGTACCACCAGTAACGAATGCTGAAATTGCCCAAGATTACCGTCAACGTATTTTAGCTAACGTACCAGCCGATTCTTCATTTAGTCCATTAATGACTATCTATCTTACCGATCAAACCACCGCTGAAGATATCCGCGCTGCAAAAGCAACAGGCATAGTATATGCTGCAAAACTGTATCCAGCTGGCGCAACGACAAACTCATCATCAGGTGTAACATCAATTAAAAATGTTTACCCTGCGCTACAAGCATTGCAAGATGCTGGTATGCCTTTACTGTTACACGGTGAAGTAACAGATGCCGACATCGACATTTTTGATCGTGAAAAAGTTTATTTAGATACAGTACTAAAACCAGTTATTGCTGATTTTCCAAACTTAAAGATTGTACTTGAACACATTACGACTGCTGATGCGGTTGAGTTTGTGAATAATGCCAGCGACAATGTCGCAGCAACAATCACAGCGCACCATTTACTATTCAACCGTAACCACATGCTAGTGGGCGGCATCAAGCCACACTACTATTGCTTACCAATCTTAAAGCGTAACACCCATCAAGCGGCACTTGTTAAAGCGGCAACAAGCGGTAGTAACAAGTTCTTCCTTGGTACAGATTCTGCACCACACGCTGATGATAAAAAAGAGTCTGCTTGTGGTTGTGCAGGTGCTTATACCTCACATGCTGCGATTGAACTGTATGCTGAAGTATTTGAACAAGAAAATGCCCTTGATAAGCTAGAAGCTTTTGCCAGCTTCAATGGCCCTGATTTTTATAACTTACCACGTAACGCAGACACCATCACGTTAGAAAAATCTGCATGGCAAGTTCCAACAACGCTACCTTTTGGTGACGCGAAAATGGTACCAATCAGAACGGGCGAAACTATCGCTTGGCAAGTAAAATAACCTACGATTAAGTTAACCTTGATCTAGCGTTAATCATAGCAATTCTGATAACACTTCTATCCCAGCGTCCTTCGCTGGGATATTCCTCTGTAAGCCGTTAATTAAATTTAATTTTCTACTGTTTTCCTACCGCTTTATAAAAACCTCTCTATCATTAATTGCATGCCCACTTAAGCGTATACTCAAAACCTGTGTTTATAACATTACCCAAACTATTAGTTTTTAAGGTTAAATATGCAGACTTTATTTAGCTCGATACAATGCTATAAACTCTCCGCTCGCTTAATCAGCTTTGCTCTGTTTAGCCTGTTCGCGGTTGCGGTTTGTATAAAATTGGGCATATGGCAAGTCTCCCGCGCACAAGAGAAACAAGCGCTATTAGATATCAACCAACCGACTCTCACATCACTCACTCAAATAACCGCTGACAGTTTGCATCGAAAGGTATCTTTATACGGTTATTTTGATAATGAAGCACCGATATTATTAGATAACCAAACTTACAATAAACAGTTTGGTTATCATTTATACCTTCCCTTTCAAAGTGATAAACAAACTATTCTCGTTAATCTTGGTTGGTTAGCGGGTTCCGCATCACGCTCATCGCTACCTGATATTCCGCTCTTCACTGGGCATTATCAGCTAGACGGTACTTTAAGTGCACAACAAGGTTCACCATTACTTCTCGGTGAGAATATCGCATCAACAACACAAGGACCTTTGCTGATACAGCGCACCGATATACCTCAACTAGGAACCAGACTAAACACA